>ERZ777006.18-NODE-18-length-22167-cov-62.237563_pt1 | contig 22167 bp, 28 predicted proteins | sample MGYA00374959_ERZ777006 | MGnify/ENA primary metagenome ERZ777006 (study PRJEB29305, sample SAMN08776659) | plant metagenome | isolation source: Switchgrass | host: Panicum virgatum | place: USA: Austin, Texas | collected 2014-11-04 ... | reverse complement strand
GGCCGTCCTCAGCCCCGCCGGTCTCCTCAGCGTCGATGGACTCGTTGGCCTTCCCAGCCTCCGTATCCTTCTCCGGCGTCTTGGGGCCGTCCTCAGCCCCGCCGGTCTCCTCAGCGTCGATGGACTCGTTGGCCTTCCCGGCCTCCGTGTCCTTCTCCGGCGTCTTGGGGCCGTCCTCAGCCCCGCCGGTCTCCTCAGCGTCGTCGTTCTTGCGGTCCCTGCGCACGAACGGCTCCGGACTCTCCCGGCGGGCGCGCAGTCGTTCCTCCGCGCGCCGGTACGCCTCGTCGCCGATCGCCTTGCCGAGCGTCACCCGCCCGCCGCCGCCAGCGTCGTCCTTACCGCCCCCGTGGCCGTGGTCCTTGCCCGGCTTGGCCTTACCGTCCTTCGCAGGCTTCCACTCGGCCTTGTGCTCCCGGTCCAGCCGCTTGCGGGCCGCCGCCTGGCCGTCGAGCCTGGCCTTCTGCTTATCGACGGCCATCTTGTCGGCCGCGGCCTGCTGGGCGGTACGACGCTTGGCCTTCTCCAGCGCCACCGGATCAGCACCGCCCGATTTCCGGTCGGCAGCAGCGTCCTTTACCCCGCCAGCCTTCCGATCCGCAGCCGACCGGCGAGCATCGGCGCCTTTCCCCGCCTGCTTGCGGGCCGCCGCCTGGCCGTCGATCTTGGCCTTCTGCTTATCGACGGCCATCTTGTCGGCCGCGGCCTGCTGGGCGGTACGACGCTTGGCCTTCTCCAGCGCCGCCGGATCAGCACCGCCAGGACCGCCACGGTGTGCGCGATTGCCCCATTCATGCGAGGACGGCACCCGGCCCCGGCCCGCGTCGGCACCGGTGGATCCGGTGCCCAGTGCCGCCTGTTCGGCCCGCGTCTGGGCGAGCTTCAGCCGCGCCCGCCGCAGCGGCTCAGCCTCAGCCGCGCGCTCCAGACGGCGCTGGCGGACGTCCTGGAAGACGCCGGCCGCGCCACGCAACGCGGCGAGCGCGATCGCCAGGACCGCGGACAGCGACAGCGCCCCAAGCCCGATCCGGTGCGCGTCGCCAACGTCGGCGCTGTCGGCGGCGGGCTCGGAGCGGAAGGCCGCCGGCACGTGCCCGACAGGCGGCGCCGACAGCGCCGGCGGATCGACCGCCAAGAGCGCCAGGGACTCCGCGGCCGACCGGCGGGAGCGGGCCGGGAACGACTCCGCCCCGCCCTCCTCTACGGGGGGCGGGGCGGAAGGCGGCGGGACCGGCGGGGTGGCCGGTGGCCCCGCCGGCAACGGCGGGAGGCCGGGCGGCGGACCGCCTCCCCGGGGCCTCAAGGTGACCACATTGTCGTCATCGTCCACGCGATTTACTCCTTGACGGACAGTCACCGGATGGGGCATCCTCGCGCGCCCGCGCGCCCGCTCGTCCGAGCGCCCGCATTACACGCGCGAAGAGCCCCACCCCGTGATGATGATGAGTGATGATTACTGGGCGTAGCGCTGGCACCAGTTCTCCAACGCCCGCGCAAGGTCGTTCCACGCGTCCTCAGAGCCGGACTGCCGGGCGTCCTGGACGGCGATGGCGCGGGCCCGGTCCCACCAGGAGGACGCCACCCCCTTCGCGCCGCGGGCGGCCTGCGCCGCCTGCCGCTCCTGCCAGTGCCGCACCTGGTTCGCCCTGCGCCGGTCGGCCGGCGCAGCCGGGACGGTCATGCGCTCTGCCCCTTCCACAACTGGTTGATGCCGCGGGCCGGCGCACCAGCAGGCGGCACGGCCTCAGCCGGCGCCGCCGAGTCGGTCGGGCCGACCGCGGTGGCGGCCGTCTTGTGCAGGGACTTCGCCGTCAGCTCACCCAACGCCTGCCGGCGACCGGCCCCCTTCAGGGCCTTCGCCTCCCGCTGCGCCGGCAACCCGGCCACCTGCGCGACGTGCGTCGCGTAAGAGTTCCGCAGGCCCTCAGCGGCCTCCTCAGCCTTCCGCGACGCCTTGACCAGCGCCTTCAGGTGCTTCTCCACCTTCCGGGCACGACGCGCCGCGGACCCACGCCCGTCACCCTCAACGTGCTGGGAACGCAGGTGCGACTGGAACGAAGCCAGGGCACGCTCGTAGGCAGCGCGGTCCTCGGCATGCTCCTGCTGCCGGGCAAGCGTCCAACCCGACAGCGCCTTGAGGTTCAACAGCCGGTCGTAATCCGGCTCACGACGATTGACGTCAGGTACGTGGCTCACGGTGCTCCTCGCAAAATGCCTGGTAGATAGCCGGGTCTGCTCGCCGGGTCTGCTTCCTGGGTCTGCGATGCCGCTCGCCAGGTCACTCACCGCCTCACTCACCGGCCCGCGATGTGATGTGCTTTTCGTTGACTGCTTCCGGCAGTCGCAGCAGCGCCCCTCCCCGCTTCACTCGGGGAGGGGCGCCACTGGTGGTGCCGGACTCTTACGCCTCGCTGGTCTCGATCTCGGCCTCGGCCTCGGCTTCATCCAGCTCGTTCCAGGCACGGCGGATCTTGTCCTGACCGCCGCGGAACTTGGCCGCACGGAACGCATCGACGGCTTGGCGGTACGAGCGGGGCGGCTCGGTGGAATACCGCAGCCACCGCAGCACGATCACGATCTGCTCGTAGCTCAGACCGACCGTGCCCGGCTCCGGCGTCTCCACCCCGGCAGCAGCGGCGACCTCATCGAGCGTCACGCCGCCATCGACCGGTACCGGCTCCTCATCGACCGGTTCAACCGGCGGTACAAGCTCGCCCGTACCGGCCTCGATCTCCGCCTTGGCCTGCGGTACAGGCCCCGGTACAGGCCGGTTCACCGGCCATGTACCGGCCGCCGTACCAGCCTCGATCTCACCGGCCGTACCGGAACCGGTACCTGTACCGGCCTCGATCGCCGTACCGGAACCGGCCGGGGTGAGGACCGACAGGGTGCGCTGGGTGAACGCGGCGGCGGCCTGGCCATGCGCCTTGTCGGACTTCACCAGCCGCCCCTCAGCCTGGGCGCGGGCCGCGTCGATCCGGGCCTGCGTGGTGGTGAGGATGTCGGCGCGGGCGATCTGCCGATCAGCTTCCGCCAGATGCCCGGCCGTCTCGGTCACCACATCCGTGACCGCCTCCGACCGCAGATGCCGAGCATCGGCCGCAGCCAACGCCCGCGCATTACGGTCAGCCGCCGACTGCCCGGCGATCGCCTCAGAAGTGGCGACGTCGGCCAAGACGTTGTCGGCGAACAGCCGCAGCCCCATGAACAAGGCCGCAGCCACCGGCACGAACGCGAACACGCGAACGTGCCCCAGGTAGACCAGCACCAGAGTGGAGCCAGCCACGGCCGCCGCAGACAGGCCGAGCATCACGACCATGCCGACCGTGGACCGCTGCCGGATCGCGATCTCCGACATCCGCAACGAGCCGATCCACAACGCGTCGAACACAAGGGCGATGGCCCAGGCAACCGCCGTGCCCAGCCAGCCGGACAAGCCGAGCATCGCGCCGAGCTGGTGGCCAATGGTCACCCCAACCAACGCCAGCGACGCCAAAATGAGCAGTTTCTCCACAACAGAGAAGACGTCCAGCCGGCGAGGCCAGCGGGCGATGTTTCCGATCTTTTCTTTCATGCGTCCTTCCTCCGGAAATGTAGGTGGTCAGGGCTTGGCGGGCAGGGTGCTACCGCCCTCAGCGGCCAGGTGCTGGCGCAGCCAGGCGACCGCGGCCGGCGTCATGGAGGCCGGGTCCGGCTCGTTCAGCGGGGCGGTGTCGATGTCGCGCATCACTTCGGCCGCCGGCAGCAACCGCATGAAGGTGGCCTCGACGCGGTCGACGCACCGCCCGGTGGCCAGCTCCACCAAGTCGTAGCGGTCACCGGTCCACCGGCCGCTCACCCGGCAGACGAAGGTGTGACCCGGCTGACCCGACCAGAACAACTCCGGGTCGCGGTAGAGAACGAAGTCGCCCGTATCGAAGCTGGACTTCCGACGGGCGGCCTGGGTCGAACGCTGAACGCTCACTCTGTCTCCTCACAGGACAGACACCGGCACGCGGCCGGTGGGCGCCGGACTGTCCGGCTCCCCGCAACCGGGCCCGTACGAGACGGGCCCGGGAGGCAACCAGCAGTCCGTGTCAGACAGCGGTGTCACCGACAGCCGTGTCGTCGTCCAGGCGCCGGCCGCCCCGCGCGAGCTCCGCGGCGAGCGCATCGCGGGCCTCGGTGTCGGTCAGGCGAACGCCGTGGGCGCCGTAGGCGAGATTGATGACGTCGTCGGTGGTGGGGACGCCAAGCCGGTAGATGATCGCGTTGCTGTTGGCCTGACGGGCGGCCTGCATGGCGATGCGGTGGAGGTGGCGTGCTGCTCGTGCTTCTCGGACCTGGGTGCGGTGTTCCCGGTACTTCTTGAGCATCGTGATCGGTGTCCTTCCATCGGATGGTCAGCGGGTTGTCGGCTGGTCGTACACGGCACCGCCCCGCCCCCCAGCAGGGGAGCGGGGCGGCACCGGTGCGCGGCCAGATCACTCCTCGTCGCACCCGCAGGCACAGCCGCGGCCAGCGCACCGACCGCAGTCCTGGCAGGTGTCGCACTTCCGGCAGTGCTGACAGCCGCGCAGTTCGATCGGCCAGCAGCGACAGCCCGCCGAGGGCTGCCACGGCTCGTCGACGTCGAACCCGAGCTGGCCCGGCGTCATCACCACCGGCGTCCGGCCCGGAGAATGGGGCTTGGCCCGGCGAGCCATCACTTCGCCTCGGCCTCGACCGATGCCAGCCCCACAGCCGGCAGAGCCTTCTCCGCCGACCAGCAACCGGCGGCGTGCTCGTTGGCGGCCTCCCGGGCCTCCACCAGCCGCCGGTAACCGTCGTCGCGGTAGGTGTCGCCCTCGTGGCCGTAGGTGCCGCATCCCAGGCAGCGCCACTGAAAGCCGTCCACCTCGTACGGCATCTCAGCCGCATACGGAGCACCGCGGTAGTCGAACCGCGTGACAAACCGGTGGTGATACAGCAGGACAGGCGCCCCGCCCCTGGTGTGGAACCAGGCAACCGGCTCGCCATATCCGGCGCCCGCTTCCGTCAGCTCCTCCCGCAGGACGTCCAGCGAGGCCATAGCCTCCTCACGGTCCTCCCGGGCCCGGTCCCGCTCCCTCTTCACTTGGGCCAGACTCTCCTCGGCGTCGGCCAGCCGGCCGCGCAGCACCTCAGCTGCGGCACACGCACCCTCAACATCAGCACGCAACCCCCGCGCGCCCTCGGCATCAGCACGCAGCCCCCGCAGGGTGGCCGTACGCACAACACGGAACATCTCTCGTTCTCCTCACGAAAAAGGGCCGTGGCCGCGGTGCTGAACACCGCGGCCACGGCCGGCCCCCTCAGGGCCGTACGGACGCCTGCGCTACTAGCCCTGACCACTGCCGCCGCACGCACCGCACGAGTGCCACGTGGTGCGCTGCGTACCGTCCGCGTCGTAGGTGGTCTCCGGGTAGCCACCGCTGCCGCCGCAACTACCGCACGCAGCCATGAACCCCGGCGTACCGGCGACAGCGGCCCGCTGCCCGCACGTGCACGCCCACTTCCCGCACACCGGGCACACGTCGTCACTGTCGTCCGGCATCTGCTGCGCCAACGGCAGCACCAGCCGCCAGAACGCAGCGTCGGGCCCCTCCGGACGGTCCCCGTCCTCGCGCTCAATGTCCTCGACGACCTCGATCAACCCCGCCACCGGCGGGAATGCGATGATGGTCATGCGGATCTCGCTCCTTCACTGGGTGATCCGTAGACCCCCGGCACACATGGCGCTGCTACGCCGTGCCGGGGGCCTGCGCCGTCTTTGCGGCGCCGTGCCCCGGGCCGGACTCGAACCGGCCTCACGCCCGCCATGCGGGCCCGTCGGGGCTGAGAGGTCACCTACTGCGCCGCACGGGCCCCCAAACCGCCCGCGCCGTCAGCAGAAGCACAGGCGAAAAGAAGGCCAGAAGCAGCAGAAACGCCATCGGAGCGTCCTTTCACGAAGAAGAGCGATGCCCCTTGACCAGGGGCATCGTGGCCGAGCGGCCACCGGCCACCCCGTCATACGGGGCGACTGGAATGCGGCTCGGACACGCGCACCCGCCCACCCCACGGAAGGGGGCGGGCGGGCCGCGTCAAATCAGTTGGTTTGTTCTCTCCGCCAGCGACGGCGGTTCGCCGGCCCCACCGCTGTGACCCGGCGGGGCGTAGGACCGGGCCCGTATCAGGTAGCCCGCATGTCCTCCCGTGTTCCGGTCCGGGTGACCTCTTATGTGCGGATCTCAAAGCGCGAACGCTGCCTTCGGTCCCCCAACGGCCATCGCCGCCGGCTTCCCTCCGGGCGCACCATCAATGTAGACCACTAGCGCCCTTAAGCGCTACTGGTAGCGCTTGTGGTTTCTGTGGACTAGCCTGATGTGTAGACCGCTGCACCAAGAAGGGAGGCCGGAAATGCCCGAGAACACTGGGTATGCAGAAATCGCTGCGCACTACCGCCAGCAGATCCAGGACGGAACGCTCAGGCCGGGCGACACCATGCCGTCGCTACGGCAGGTATGTGAGCGCTACGGCGTCGCGCAGACCACCGCCAATCGCGCGTACCGGATGTTGAAGATGGAGGGCCTGACCCTCCCCAAATCAGGCGTCGGCACCGTCGTCGCCGGGCCCGTCAGCAACAACATCGCGGCGCGCGTCGCCCTGCATGAGGCCACAGGGAAGGCCCTAGACGGCGGTGAGGCCTCGAAAATCCTGGAAGTAGGCACCACCGGCGCTGACGAACTGGTCGCGCCTCGACTCGACATCGCCCCGGGGACTCCGGTCCACGTGCGACGTCGAGTAGTCAGCCGGGGTGGTGTACCAGTGCACCTCAGCAGCTCCTACTACCCCGCGTATGTGATCGCCGTGACGCCCGAGCTGACCGAGCCGGTGTCCACTGGCGGGTCACGGGAGCTCGCGGCCGAGCGGCTGGGCGTAGCTCAGGACCGGGTCCTGGAGGAGGTCACCTCTCGATTCGCCATGGAGTCGGAGAAGGACGCCCTTGGTCTGACCGCCGGGGATGTCATCGTGACTCAGGTAGTTCGGACCGTGACCCTGACCGACGGTCGAGTGGTGGAGGTAGCCGTCAAGGTGGCCGGAGGGTCGACGATTCTCCGCTGGTCAACCTCCCTGCGAGTTGAGCCCCGCCAGTAACACCCGAGCCCCGCCTGTTCCCGGGCGGGGCTCTCTTCGGCCCGTCAAGTCACACCAGCCGCACAAGCTCTTGAACGCCGCTCAGACACCCGGGACGACACATTCCCCGGAAGTACCGCCAGTCGCGATACGATCCGGATCTAGACGAACCGTATAGACGTCAATTACAACCAGTCAGCTGACGACAAGGGAGGGACAGTGTCCGAGCAGAGGCACCCCATCGAGGTCATGCTCCGCGCGAGCATCGACGCCGTCCGCGCGGTGACCGGCGAGACGTTCACCGACCTCGGCAAGGCGCTCGGCCTTTCGGTCGCGCTCGTCGGCCGTCGGCAGCGCGGCGTCACACCCTGGTCCGTCGCCGAACTCGGGAAGCTCGGCGAGCACTGGGGAATCCCGCCGTGCGCCTTGATCTCCTCACCGAGTGACGCCCTCGCCGAGCTGCCCTCCGAGCGGATTGCCGAGCTGCGTACCGCCCGCGGATTGCCCGTCTTCTCGTCGGCATCGGTCGTCCACCCGGCGGCCTGAAGCACAGACGAGCCCTGCCACCCGGCGGGGCTCTCTACGGGCCGTCAGACCTCATCTGTCACGGAGAGACCCTCCGTGTACCCGGGGTTATCGTCCCCTCTGGTACCTCACAGACCTATGGAGTCACTGATGTCGATTTCGCCCCACCACGAGTGGTTGACCCGGGCGGAGGTCGCCGCCCACTTCCAGGTCCATCCCCGGACAGTCTCACGCTGGGTCGCCGCGAATCCCGCCATGCGGGTCACGCGGATCGGCAGGATCATCCGCATCCACCGGTCCGTCCTCGACGGCGGCCAGTCGCCCACGCGCTCGGAGGCTGCCTGACTCGGACAAACGTCGAGGCCCGGTGCTACCCACACCGGGCCTCAGAAAAGCGAGTGACCTAACCATTTTGTCCAGGTGCCCAGGTTAGCGGGCACGACTCGCGCCGCCAGGCTACCCCGAGTCGCCTCCCGTCACCTAGAGGCCCCTGGAGTCCGATTCGTGAGGACCCAGTGATCCACACCACTACCGCCCTACCCCACGCAGCCGCACGCTGGTGCGCCACGCAAGGCTGGGCCGTACACCCGCTCGCCCCCGGAGCGAAGATCCCGCCAGCCTCCTGCATGCGCTGCCGTCAGACCATCGACGGCGAGGCGAACCCGCTCTACATCCCCCACGAGATCGACAAGTGCCGCTGCATCCCGGCCGGGCGGCACTGCCACGGCGTTCGGGCAGCGACCACGGACCCCGACCTGATTGACCGCTGGTGGGCCGAGGACCCCCGCTACGGCGTGGGCGTGGCCTGTGGGCCGTCCGGCCTGGTCATCCTCGACATCGACAACCACGGCACCGACCGGCCCGAGAACAGCGACATCCTTCCGGGCGTCGCGGTCGACCAAGACGCGGCCGACTTCGAGAGCGGCTGGGACACCATTGCCGCGCTGTGCGCGGTGCGGAATGCGAAGCTGCCGTGGATCGAGCCCCCCACCCTGTCCGTGCTGACCCCGTCCGGCGGTCTCCACGCATGGTTCCGGGTCGAGGACGCCGAGCAGTGGCGGCAGGGCGCGGGCAAACTCGGGTGGCAGATCGACCTCAAGGCCGGGTGGGGATACGGCATCGTTCCCGGCACGGCCACCCGCAAGGGGCCCTACCGGGCGCTCGGCGACTGTCGGACGGTCGCGGAACTGCCTGCGTGGCTCGCGGCCGACCTGAAGCGAGCCGGGCACCACAAGGGAGCACAGCAAGCGCGGCCGAACCACACGGCCAAGCAGCTGCTTGCCCGCATCCAGCGACCCAAGGGTGACCGGTACGTCGCCGCAGCTGTCCGCGCCGAGGTCGAACGGGTCACCTCGGCCGCGAGTGGCACGAGGAACGAGACCGTGTTCAGCGCGGCACGCGCGCTCGGTCGGTTCATCCCGGCCGGGCAACTGTCCGAACCCGAGGTCGAAGACTTGTTGAACGCGGCGGCGCAGGTCGCAGGCCTTTCTGAGAACGAGGCGCGCACCGCCGTGCGGTCGGGCATTCGCGCTGGGGCTGCCAAGGGGCGTGCGGCATGAACGAGACCACCGAGGTGTCGATCCCGCGCGACCAGCTCTCGGCGATGCTCGCGCAGATCGCCAGCCAGGGCGACGAGCCAGAGGCCACGCCCGCGGCGATGCCCGCGCAGCGCGAGGACGCCGAACAGCAGGACGGCAAGAAGAAGGACGGGAAGAGGCGGGGGAGCCAGCAGGGCGCTGTTGCAGCATCGGACGCGTTCCTGGTCGAGCAGATCGCCGACGAGTGCCTGCTCGGCCGGTTCTGCTGGTCACCACAGTTCGACTGGATGCGATGGAACTCCCGTGTTTGGGAGAGCGTCGACGACACAACCGTGCGCGACGTCGTGCGGCAGTACCTTGCCGAATGGGTCGTCGAGCAGATGACCAAGCCGACGGCCGGCGTCGGGTTCGAGGATCTACTCAAGCTGCTGACCAAAGGGCGTATCGCCGCGCTCACCGATCTGGCCCGAGGCGTCGAGGCCTTGCAGGTGGCGGGCGCCGACTTCGATGCTGATCCGGACGTGATCACCGTAGAGAACGGTGTCGTCGACCTGCGGACCAGCGTGATCATGCCGCACGACCCCGAGCGCTACCTGACCCGCTACGTGCCGACTACCTTCCGTCCTGGCGCCCGGCACGATGACATCGACACGGTCCTGTCGGCCGTGTCCGCCGAGGTCGCCCCCTGGCTCCAGTTGCGCCTCGGGCAGGGCATCACCGGACACATGCCGGACGACGACGTCATGCTGCTGATGCACGGCGACGGGAAGAACGGAAAGTCGACGCTCATCGATGCGGCCACGGGGGCGCTCGGCGGCAACACGATGAACGGGGCAATGACCCTGATCGACGACGCTGTGCTGTCCGGGGACCGGGACGCCAAGGAAGAGCGAATGGCGCTCAAAGGCGCGCGCCTTGCGTTCGCCGAGGAACTGCCCGAGGGGCGCCGGTTGAACGTCGTGCAGCTCAAGAAGGCGGTCGGCACGGCTCTGATGAAATCCCGCCACCTCTACAAGGGAGAGGTGCTCTGGAATGCCAGCCACACGCTGCTGCTCACCACGAACTACAAGCCGACCGTGTCGGAGACGGACCACGGCACGTGGCGCCGTCTCGCCCTGGTTCCGTTCCCGTACACCTTCGTACGGGAGGTGACAGCCGAGCACGAGCGGCAGGGTGATGCTGGGATCAAGCGGCGTATCGCCGAGAAACCACAGCGCGAGGCAATGCTGGCGTGGCTCATCGAGGGCGCGCGCCGCTGGTACGAAGCGGACCGCACCATGCCTGAGCACCCGGCCGAAGTGCAGCAGGCTACCCGCGAGTGGCGCGCAGAGTCGGATGTCGTCATGCGCTACTGGAGCGAGCGCCTGGTGGCGGACTATGACTCACACGTCCTGTCCAAGGAGCTGATGGAGGACCTCAACCGCTTCCTGAACGAGATCGGGCAGCAGGCATGGAGCCAGAAGACTGCTGCGGACCGGTTCAGCTCACACGAGGAGACCAAGGGACACAAGGTCACCAAGGCAGTCGTACGCCGGGGGCGACCCGGCCTGTCCCGGCCCACGATGGATGTTGGCAGCGGATGGGCCAACGCTCGGCCTGAACCGCCCGCGCAGTACCACGCCTACCTCGGATTGCGGTTTGCCGCTGGCTCCGACCTGACCCTCTGATTAGACCTTTCAGCACTACCCCCGGTGGCTATGCCCGTCCGGGGGTTGAGTGCTTTTCGGGGCGGGTGAAACCGGTGGGGTGTGACGGGTGTGACGGCACTCTGGAGACTTTCCTTTGCGTATACGCGATAGAAAGTTTCTAAGCTGCCGTCACACCCGTCACACCCCCCTCTGACCTGCAATAACGCTTCGTGAGCGCGGGACTGCCGGGCACTCGCGTGAGGGGTACCCCGCACGGGTGAACAACCCGCTGTCACGCCCCCTGCGCAGCTGTCTTTGTGCTCAGGCGCGTGGCTGTACGCGTCGCCCCGGCTGGCTCAGCGACCTCATGGACCGGGGCTGTGTTCGCGGACCTCATGGAGCCCCGGCCACGTGTCATGTACGGGACTGTCATGGCCCTCGTGAAAACCCCCGACTGTCATGACCCTCTGGTCCGTGACCCCATGGAACGTGGCTGGAGGCGGTGACCTTGCGGGGGCCGGGCAGTCCCGCTCCCTCCGTTCGCCTGGTCTGGGGTTCGTGTGGTCGGCGGCTGTTGGCGGTTCGTGGTCGGGGCGCAGGTGTGGTGGATCGCCGAGGGGAAGCTCGCGCTGCACCACCTCACGCACCGCGGCGGCCTCACCCCGGACGGCTGGAAAGTTGTCGAGCGCCTGGGCCCGGAGCTGTTCCGGTCGCTGCCGATGCGGGTCTACCGGCCGGACGGCGCGTCCATGGGTGACATCGCGTCGGCGGCCAGGGCCTGCGCCCGCGAGGCCGGCCTCGATCTGCTCGTCGTCGACTACCTCCAGCTCGTCGAGGTCGAATACAGCCGCAACAGCACCCGCGAGCAGGCCGTGGCGTCGGTGTCACGGGGGCTGAAGAACCTCTCCGTGCAACTCGGCTGCCACGTCATCGCCCTGTCGCAGCTCAACGACGACGGCCTGATGCGCGAATCGCGGGCGATCAAGAACGATGCCTCCGTTGTGATCAAGGTCGAGCGGCCGGATGCGGACCAGAAGGAATCGACGCGCGCCGGTGAGGTCGACCTCGTCATCGAGAAGAACCGGTTCGGGCCAACAGCGACCGTGACAGCCGCCGCGCAACTTCACTACTCGCGGTTCGTCGACATGGCGCGCATGTAGAGATCACCCGCAGAACCCGCTGTACGGCCGTCTCGCGGCCGATCTCTCCCCTCGCCGGCCCCGTGGGCCTACGGGGCGGAGATCGCCGCACGAGCGGCCGTACAGACGATCACCGCCACGGTGCCCCGCCGATCGCCGGCGGGGCACCGTGGCGTCAGTGGCGAAGCCTCGATACTGCGAGAGGGGTTAGGACTGTTGGGGCCAATGGGCCTAACAGTCGCTTGCCGTACCGCTCGGGGCCTGCGGGCTCTGGTGAATGGACCTGTTGGGTCTAATGGGGCTGATGTGTTCTGTCCTGCGGTTTGTGGGCGATACGGTCGACGCGTTCGCGGGAGGAGTCCCGGGCAGTGAGGAGATGCGTGTGGCGTCCATGACGGTGTTGGAGCCGCTGCCACCGGCGGGCGATGCGTTGGACGTGGTCCGCGAGTGGCGCATAGACGAACTGGTCGGGCTGCTGGAGGACAAAGACGCGCTCGATAAGGCCCTGGACGCCCTGGACTATGGTCGTGATCTGCGGGCGCAGATGTTCGTCCCGCCGTCGCTGACGGTGCCGGCACCTTTCGTGAGCGGGCACCGCACCTACGTCTGCATCAACCAGAAGGGCGGCGCGGGCAAGACGACGACGTCGGTGGAGCTGGCCTGTGCGTGGGTGGCGATGGGCTACACGGTTCGGGTCATCGACGCCGACCCGCAGGAGGCGTCCCTGTCCGGGGAGTGGATCCTGCCCCGCTACGACGGCATCCCCAAGGACGAGCGGTACACCCTCACCGATGTCATGTTCGGCCGTCAGCCGCTGGACGAGGCGACGTACGAGACCACCATCCACGGGCTCTACCTGGTGCCCAGCGGCCTGGATTTGAGCACCGTCGAGTACGACCCCAAGGCCGGCCGGGACGGCAGTCTGCGTACCGCGATCCGCAAGTCGACGGCGCCGGTCGACATCACGATCATCGACGCGCCGCCCGCATTGGGGAAACTGTCGATCAACGCGCTGATCGCCGCGCACCACGCGATCGTCCCGTTGAAGGTCGGCGCCCTGGACAAACGCGCGCTGCGGGAGTTGCACCGCACCATCCGCGAGGTCCAGGAGGACACCAACCCGGGCCTGACCGTGGCCGCGGCCGTGATGACCGCCTGGGACAAGTCCCGGTTCGCCGGGCAGACCGCCGCGCAGCTGCGCAAGGACTACCCAGAGGCGATCGTCGCCACGGCGCGGCGCAACGTGAAGGTGGCCGAGGCGCCCGACCACAACATTCCCACCCGGCTGTTCGCCCCCCGCGCCACCACCACAAGTGACTACGACCAGCTCGCTCACCTGCTGCTGCCGGTGAAGGGAGCGGCGGCATGAGCCCTAAACCGTTCAGCGGGGACGGCGGCGCCACGAACAAGAGCCAGTCCACCGGCGGCAGCGCCATTCTCGGCAGGCTGCTCGGCCCCCAGGGCGCGGTCGGCGGGAAGACCAAGGTGCCCGCATACCTGCACAACGACCTGTTGGAGAGGCTGCGGGACACCGTCGTCGGCCTCCAACGTGACCCGGACGTGGAGAACCCGCCGGTCTCCCTCTCCGCGTTCGTCGAGGCCGCCGTCGAGGCCGCGATCGAGGCCGCGGAAGAACAGCACAACGGCGGCCACCGCTACCCGCCCCGGCCCCACGCGAAGCTGAAGACCGGCCCGCCGATAGGCGGCTGACGCAGAACGGAAGGGCCCCACTGCACCAGGCGACGGGGCCCTTCTGCACACGTCAGCCACGGTTAGGCCCATTAGAACCAACAGGTCTAACACTCGGGACAGGCCGGCGGTACCCGTGGCCGTGTACTCCATCGACGGCGGGCCGTACCAACGGTGTGCCGTCACTACGTCATGCCGTCACGCCGTCGTGCCGTTGGGACGGCGGTACGGTGCACCCATGGCGATCACGACAGATACACCGCCCAGGCCGCGCAAGTGGACGCTCCTCTTGGAGCAAGAGGACGCGCTGCGGTTCGACGAGCTGGTGGTGGAGATGCGGCGGCGCACTGGGCGCGCGGTCGATAAGAGCGAGATCGTGCGCGAGTTGATCCGCCTCGCTGAAGCGAGCCCGCCGATCAACGCCGCACTCGGCAAGGCCCTCGACCGGCGCCAGCAGTAACGGCCGTAATGGCAGGGGCGTTGACCTGCACCGGTTCCATAAACGGGCCCTGGTCTGAGGCGGGTCAGAACAGGGCCGGCGGTGCCGGCGCCTCGATGTCGTCGGCCGCGGCCGTGGTGTCGCCTGGGTTGAGGAACAGCACCAGGTCGTCGCCGCCGGGTGGGCGGACAGGCTTGAGACTGCCGGGGCACGAGCGCAGCTCCGGGGTGCGTCCTGAGGCGGGGTCGTGTCGCCAGGTTCGTCCCTGGAGGCTGATGGCGACGTCACGGCCGCACACAGGGCACTCGGTTCGCGGAAGAGACGCCATAGGGGCAGTGTGCCGACTGGCCGGCGAGGAGGGGCAGAGGGCATGACGTGGGAGGGGCGCCGGGCGGCGCGGACCGCGACGACCGGCACCTTGTCCCCGGCGCTGTGTGTGCCTGCTGGGGGTGTTACTGGCGGACGAGCCCGGCGGGGTCGATCTCGAACGGGAACGGGTCCTCGATGCGGGTCAGGGCGCCGGCCAGTGCGGTGGTCCGCTCGACGTACCGCCCTTTTTCCAGTTCGGAGATCACCAGCATGGGGGCGGGGTCGCTCTCCAGCCGCCAGTAGGCGGGGATGCCGGCCTCGGCGTACAGCATCGGCTTGAAGCGCCGGTCCATGGTCTTGTTACCGGGGGAGACCAGCTCGATGACGAGCTGCACGGCCTCCGCGTTGATGCTGACCGCGTCCTCGGCGGTCGCGCCCGCGTCGGCGACCACGATGTCCGGCACGACCAGACCCGACGGCAGGGTGACATTGATCGCCTCAAGGATTTCGACCGGCGCGCCGACGGCACGGGCCGCCGCGTCCAGCGCGACGTGGAGCCGGAAGGACGCCCGCTGGTGGCGCAGGCCGGGGGCGGGGGACATCACCAGCGACTCCCCGAGCAGCTCGTACCGGTACCTGCGGTCCTCGTCCAAGGCCAAGACGTCTTCGACGGTCCACGGCCCGTTGTGCTCGATGCTGGCAACGCTCACCTTCCACCTCCTTGGAGCCACCTCCAGTGTGCCCCGGCCAGATGGCCGGCGTCGCCTGCCGGCGGCTCCGTCCCGGTCACGGCTGTCGGGTTCATCCTGCCGCTTCCCGCCGACATCAGTTTCCCCATGAGCGTGTGCGTGACGGCCGTGTCTGGTTCGCGCTCTACCTGGCTGCACCGGCCGTGCGCACGCTGGCTGAGCAGGCGCATCGGCCAGAAGGGGGCGGTATGGCGAAGCGGAGGAATCCGCAGCCCAGGGACAATCGGGGCAGGTTCGTGAAGACGGGCATCCCGGTGTGGTTCGGGGTCCTGGTCGCGGTTGTGATCTTGTACTCGTGGCTGCGGTAGTCGTCGTACGAGAAATGGCCCCTCATTTGAGGGGCCGTTTTTATAAGCGGTGCAGGTCAGGGGCGGTCGCGTTCCGCTTCGGGGTGGAGGCCGGTGATCAGGTACGTCAGGCCGCCGTGGCTGGCGTAGGGGTGCTGGATCCACTCGCGTCCGAGGTTGTCCACGGCCGTGTCACCGCGCCCGCCGATGTCGGGGTGGAGCAGGACCATGGCGAGCGGAATCGGGGCGGTCGTCCCGTCGGGGTCGGCGATGACGCCTTCCCAGATCCGCTCGGTCACCAGGCCCCCGAGGCGGAATGTCGCGCTGACGACGTACTCCGCGCCGTCCACGCAGACAGTCGCCGAGACCTCCCGTTCCTCCTCGCGCGTCTCGCAGGGGCACGGCTTGTCGTACTCGGTGCCGTCGGGGTAGGTGGGCGGGTCCGCGCGGTGCCAGGCCAGGGTCTCGCACACGCGCAGGGTGTGGCACGGGCAGTTGGGGCAGTCGTCCGGCGCCGGGCGCATCCACTGGTGCCCCTCCGGGGCTTCCAGCGAGGGATCCTCGATCCAGCGGGTGGGGGGCTTCTGGGCGGTACGGGTGGTGGCCTGGTAGCTGCCGCCGTGCTGCCGGCGGCGGGCGGCGTTCTTTCGGGCCTGGTTCGGATTCGACATGTGCGTGCCTCCTGGGCGGGGCGGTCCCGTGATCCGCGCGCTGGTGGAGAAGGCGAGCAGGGATGTCTCAGCGCGGTCCCGCAGTGCGTGTTCGGGCCTGAGCGTCGGGCTGACCGGTCACGGGCCGGTCGGCAAGCTACTTCTGTGTGGTCAGTCGGCTGCGTAGGCCGCCGCCTGCTCGGCGCACCACGCCGTTACGGCCTCGTAGGTGGCATCGGTGTCCCACCGGGGCCCGACGATGCAGATCGGGCCCGGGTGCCACCCGTCGGGCCCGTGCCTGAGGCGAGCGTGGGTGTCAGCGGCGACCTGCCGAGGGTCGCAGTAGACCAGCGAGTCCTGCGACAGACCGAAGACGTTCCGGGGCCCGTCAGACTCGATGAGCTGCCACCCGTCGTACTGGTCCCACGACAGGTAGACGCCGTGCGGCCAGTGCTCGGGGTGCACGACATCGCCGGTCCACCGAAAGACGGCATCCAGCCGGTCGGTGCCGGCGCCGGAGTCGTCCTCGCTGGTCCACCACTGAGGCGGGATGCCGCAGGCGGTGAGTGCGTCGGCGACGGCGGCCATGTACGTGTCGTGAGGCAGATCTGCCATGTCAGTCATGTGTTCCTCCATGGTCGCGTGTAGCGAGTTATGGGCACTGAGGCCCCAGTTCAGCCGCCGGTGATGGTGTCCGGAGCCGGCTGGTCGTCGGGCAGCTCGCACAGCGCGAGCACCGCGGTGTACTGCTCGGTGTCGAGTCCGATGGGCCGCTGGTGTTTCTCGGCCTGGGAGCGCTCGTACAGCCGCCGTTGCCCCTTGGCCCACGCGCGCAGCAGCTGGCGGGCGGCGTCGGGGGTGGTGGCGAGGGCGGTGGCGATCTGTGCCCAGGTCGCCCCGAGGTCGAGCGCCTGGCGGACGTCGAGCGCGCGGAACCGCTCGGCGGTGCGGCGGATGGACTCGCCCAGGGCGAGCTGCGTGAGGGCGTCGTCGGCGGTGCCGCGTTCGACGGGGTGCGGGAAGTCGGCGGGCAGCAGCAGGTTGCTCAGCCGCTCGGCGGCGGCCTGCTGCTTCTCCACCTGCCACGACAGCGGGGTGCGGGCGGGGACGTTGTCAGGGTGGCGGACGGTGCGGGCCTGCCACTGCTCGTATTCGGTGCTCACGGTTCTCCTGATGGTGGTCATGGGTGGGCGGTCACAGGCCGATGCCGACGAGGGGGGAGTTGGTGACGCGGTCGACGTCGTCCATGTAGCGGGCCAGGACGCGGGAGCCGTCGACCCAGCCGCCGGCGCGGGCGATTTCGAGGGGGTCGTGGCCGGCGGCGCGGGCGGCGGTGGCGAAGCCGCGGCGTAGGGAGTGCCCGGACCAGTCGCCCACGAGGCCGGCGGCGTTGGCCAGGCGTTCGACGACTTCGGCGGCGGCCTCCGCGGTCATCCGTCCGGTCGGGTCGCCGATCGGTTGGCCGTGGCGGGTCAGGGGCGGGGCCAGGCGGTCCCACCGGTCGACGCGCACGAACAGCGGGCCGTCGGTGCGGCCGTGCTCGGCGAGCGCGGCCTGCCAGGCGCGTAGGGCGCGCACGGGGCAGGTGGCCGGGTCGGTGCCGTACAGGATCGCGTTCGTGGTGTGCTTGCGGACTTTCTTGCGGTACACGGTCACGTCGTGGCCGTGCTCGGTCTCTGCGACGGCCGCCAGGTCGAGGGCGACCAACTCGGAGACGCGGGCGGCGGTGGCGAAGCCGAGCAGCACCAGGGCGGCGTTGCGCTTGCCGGCGAGGCTGGCCCGGTCGGTGCCGGCGAGCATGGCCCGGATCTGTGGGGGCAGGGCGGCCGTCGCCTGGCGAGCCTGTGCGGCCTCGGCCCTGGCCTCGGCGAGCCGGTCCTTGTAGGCGTTGAGGACGGCCCGGGCGCCGCGCATGGTCGGCTTGGGGTGTCCCTGCTCCTGGTGCCAGGAGGCGACGGCGGACAGGGCGCGCTCGATGGTCGACGGCCCCGCCGGGCGGCTGGTGCGGGGCCGGGGGGTGACGGTCAGGTGCCGCACCCACTCGGCCATCGTCTCCCCGGACGCCGGGACGGCCGTGCGGCCCTGCTCGGCGCACCAGGCGGCGAACGCGGCGCGGTCCGTGCCGTACGCACGGCGGGTGGAGGCCGCGGCGCTCGCCTCGATGGCGGCGACAGTCTCGGGGGACAGGTGCCGGTCGACGTCGGTGTGGACGGGGACCGTGGTCCCCACCGCGGCGTCGTCCACCAGCTCCGCGTCCACGACGTCGTCGGCGGCCGGGCGGCGGGCGAGCGCGCTCATGCCGTCCCGCCCGGCTTTTCGGGCTGTGCCCACTCCGCGCGGTAGGGGTGGGTGCCGAAGCGCTCTCCGAACTCCTTATCGGCGTGGATGCTTACGTGCCCGCCTCGGATGCGGGCGGCGGCCCAGGCGAGGGCCGCGGCCCATACGGCGCCGTCCGGGTGGGGCGAGCGCGCGGCGGCCGTGCTGAAGTCGCGCAGCACCTGCGCGGCGTCGAACTGGCGGGCGGCCAGGGCGGTGCGGATCTCGTGGTGTTCGGCCGCCGTGCGGATGTGGTGGCACGAGCATTGCCGGTGGGTCGGGGCGGGGCCGCACTGTCCGCCGGGGAGGTCGTCGTTGGGGTGGCCGGTGCACACCGCCGGGTCGTGGTGGGTGCATTCGCAGCCGAGGAAGGCGCGCACGGTCGGCCACTCGGTACGGGCGAGTTCCAGCCTGGCGAGCGAGCTGGGGGAAGGTTCGGGCATGTGATCCTCCGTCATGTCTGGCTCTTGAGAAGGAACATTATCAAGAGCCAGACATGACGGAGGAGGATTCCCGCGACTCGGCTACCGCTTTGGTGCGGGACACTGGCGCTGTGACCACAGCACCCTCACCCCGGCTGGGCCGGGGGGTCAGACAGCTCATCCCGCAGTCTCCCGCCGCGACGCCGGCGGACCAGGCGACGGCCGCGCTCGCTGCGCTGCGCACGGTGCCTGTCCACATCGGCGTTCTCCAGGCCGCGGTAGTGCTCCTGGAGAACGCCGAGCGTGAGACCGCCGATGAGGGGATACGTACGGCCGTGCAGGAGACGGTTGGGCTGCTGCACGAGGCGATGAGCCGGGAGGAGGCCTGACGGGCACGGGCGCAGTCCTCGTAGGGTGCCGGGATGCATCCGGAGGGCTGGACACGCTCGCTGGCGAGAGCCCGGCTCATCGCCGCGGCGGGCTATCCGCCGGCTCTGCGCAGTGACCGTCACTGGGACTGGGTGGGTGTCCGCGGCGTGCTCGCCATCGTCCTTCAGGCGCGCGCCGTACGCACCGGCCGGACCCCAGACGAGGTGCCCCTGGCCGAGTTGCTGGAGCACTGCGAGCAGGGCGCCGGCCACATCCGCGAGTTGGCCGCGACGCTCGTCGGGCCGGAGCTGGCGCGCAGTCTCGACACCGATCCGTCGGCACCGGTGCCGGGTGCCGACGCGTCCCCCAGGGCCACGTGGCTGTGGCTGACCCGTCTGTGGCCGCCGCCCGTCCCTGACGACGCCTCCGGGCTCGTGGCCGCCGAGGAGGGACACCAGCAGTACGGCGGCATGACCCGCGGCATCGGCCGCGGCCACCCCGGCGCGGCCGTCGACGTGCTGCCCGGCTGGGTGGCCCGCGCGGTCGCTGCGGCCATGGGGATCGAGTAGGAGGCCTCCTACTGACGAGGAGCGGCTACCGGTGTCGGTGGTCGTGGTGCGCCTGCGCCATCCCGCGAAAGAACTCGGCGAGGAATCCGGCGGCCAGACCGCCGCCCAGCGCGCCGAGCAGTGACCCGGTGACGGTGAACACCGCGATGCCGGCGACCGCCCAGACGATGGTGGTGAACGCCAGCGGCGGTATGCGATACCACCAGGGCGCCTCCGGCCGGCTGTCGTCCCCTCGCAGGTTCACGATCACGAGTATCGCCAGCCCGGACACCCGACCGCCAGCCCCGGCCGGCCACCTCCCGGAGGCCTTGTCATGTGTGTTCCTCGGTGAGCGCGTCCAGCCAGGTATGCAGCTCGCCGATGAGCGCGCCGGTTTCGATGCTCTGCTCGACGAGGGGCACCGGTACGTGTGACAGGTCCCAGTAGCTCAGGTCCGTGGGGGTTTCCGGCTCTGCTGCCCACGCTGCCTCGATCTCGTCCACGCTCTCTCTCAGCAGCCGGCAGGCGCCCGCGTGCTCGGAGAGGACCATCGCCAGCGGGCCGATGGAGCCCGCGGCGGTGCGCGGCAGAGTGTCGGCCACCGCGCCCAGGGCGGCGCCGAACGTCACCAGCCAGTACGCCTCTTGCAGCCACAGCCGGTGTCCGTCCCGCCCGACCGGCACACAGGGATAGTCGTAGACCGGGTCTGTTGCGGGACACGCCTGGGCAGCGGCCTGTAGATCCACCGGGCTCACCCGCCAGCGGCCGGTGCTGCTCATCTCCCAGGCCGTTCTCCGGGAGCGGCGTGCGAGTGCCGCCGCTACGGTCCAATCCCCCTCACTCCAGCCGGGGGTGGCCCGTATCTCCCGTATGCGGTAGCCGACGGTGGTGAGCGGTCCGACGCGGTGAGGCTGCTTGAGGTCAAGAACGGCGTGGCGGGACAGGATCGCGGCAACGTGCTGTAGCAGATCCGGGGACGACGGCAGGCCTTGAACGGTCTCGCGTCCGGCGGCCGGCACCGGCCCGTCGAGCAGGAGCCGGGCGCGTGCCGGGGCGTAGTACGACGGGAGGGTGCTGAGCTCCACCTCGTCGACCAGGACATCGCGGTCATGCGCCGCCCGCCACAGGAGGACAGCGATCAGGCGCCTCTGCGCGGCCCATTCCCCCTCCACGGCAGGGCGGTCGTATATGAGCCTGAGGCGCTCCTGGGCGTCGATCCCGCGCTCATGCTCCATATCCCAGTCGAAGAGCAGGCGTGCCTGCCGCACGGCGCGGTCCCACGATCCACAGCGGTATCTGTCCCGGTGCCGACTCTCCCACGTCACGCCTGAAAGCTACCGGCACTCGGCAGTACCTCCCCGGAGGGGAGGTACTGCTGTCCATCCGCTTCGTGATCTTCCGGAGTGCAAGAGGTGTGCCGTTCCTGGGTCATGTCGTATGCATGAGCTGTGAGCGTCTTGATCTTGTTCGGAATGCCATCGGATCCGTGATGCATAGGTGTGGGGGATCCGTTCGGGTGACATTCGGTGGACGATCAAAGGCTTCGACGGACCGCCCTGGCAGCGTGCTCGCATGGAGCAAGAGCAGAACCAGCCCTGCGACGGCTGCACGTGCTGCCGGGCGGTCGTATGCGCCGGGGCCGACGAGTACGACCACTGCGCGGATAAAGGCTGTCCCTGCACCGCCGGATGACGAGTGCTTCCTACAGCCACACCCCCAACGGAGCGTGCCGCCCCATAAGACCCGCCGCACAAACGCAAAAGGCCCCCAGGCCCGCGCCCGGGGTGGGCGGCGGGCCTGGGGGCCTGGGGTGTTACAGCAGAGCGGTCAGCAGTGCGCTGGCGAGGGCGAGGAGCGCGCCGGCCGTGATGTCGCCGGCGATGCGCAGCCCGGTGTACTTACGGCGGGCGATCCGGGACAGCCGGATGACGTGCGCCGCCTGCTCCTTGGGCGCCGCCAGATCGTCGACGAGTTCGTCCTCGGTGCACAGCGACCAGTAGAGGTAGCTGCCGCGGACGGCACCATCGAGGCGGGGCCGCACGACCACCAGGACGACGAGCATGGAGGCCGCCAGGCCGACCACGCCGGTACCGACGAGGACAGCGGCCAGAACGGGTAAGACCCTGCCCGGCACCGCGGCAACCAGCGCCGCCAACGGCAGGGAGAACGCGGTGAGGAGCACGCCGGCTTTGGCGTCGGTACGGCTGATCTCGGCGAGCACGGTATGCGTGGCCGCATCGAGACGGGCGTCGATGTCGCTCATACGGCGGCTCGCTGGTTCTCGGCATCGCAGGAGATGACGACGTAGGCGCTCATGATGCCGCCTCGATGCTGAAGACGCCCGCCGAGTACTCGACGCACGGGTCGTGTTCCTCGGGAAGTTCCAGCTCGTCGTAGGTGACGATCTCGACGGCGGCCCAGTCGGGCACGTTGGCGAGCAGCG
>ERZ777006.17-NODE-17-length-23932-cov-51.807388_pt1 | contig 23932 bp, 30 predicted proteins | sample MGYA00374959_ERZ777006 | MGnify/ENA primary metagenome ERZ777006 (study PRJEB29305, sample SAMN08776659) | plant metagenome | isolation source: Switchgrass | host: Panicum virgatum | place: USA: Austin, Texas | collected 2014-11-04 ... | reverse complement strand
GGGCGACAGCGTCACCAAGGCGAACGGCCAGGTCTGTATGCAGACCGTCCAGTGCAACCCGCCCCAGGCATACACCCTCAACCTGACCCTCTGCGCCCTGGACCCGGAGCTGGTCCTGATCATGCAGCCCGCCTGGTGCGCGATCCGCGACTCCGCGGGCACCATCATCGGATTCACCGCCAAGGGCAAAGCCAACTGCGACTCCGGCTTTGCGCTGGAACTGTGGATGAACGTCTTCTCCGGTGCTTCATCCGCGTGCCGTACCGGCGGAGCCGCCCAGCACGGCTACCTACTCTTCCCCTGCATCACCAACGTGTCCATCGGGGAATTCACCGTGCAAAATGGTCCGATTACGTTCTCTTTCACCGGAACAACTAAGCGCGGGAGCAACTGGGGTAAAGGACCGTACAACGTCCTGATGGACGAGGGCCGTCCCTCGCCACTGCCTTGCCCGATCGCGGACGACGATGACTTCGTCCAGTTCCTGACCACCTTCCCGCCGCCGGAAGCCGAGTGCGGTCGTCAGCCGGTCGACGGCGGTATCCCCGAACCCGCTGAGCTTTACATCCAGGGAGTTCCCGGCCGGGACCGCTGCACGATCGAACTCAGGCCCGACAATCATGGCTTTGGGCCCGTCGAAGTCGACTGGGGAGACGCAACGGTCTCCGACATCCGGGCATACGGCGTCGGCACCCACACCTACCAAGGATGCTTCCCAGGCCAGTCGCGTGAGGTGCAGATCACCGTACGCGACAAGCAGTGGCCCCAGATCCAAACTCAGAAGACGATCACGATCCCGCTACCGGACGACGAGCCGACGCTGACGGTCTACCAGGACCCCACCGACACCACCGGGCGCACGGCCATCGTGGACGTCCAGCTCCCGCCCCAGGCATGGTGCGGGACGCCAGACTCCGATACCACCCGGTGCGCCTGCCCCGGCGAATCGCAGATCGGCCGGTACGGCATCTCCGTTGACTGGGGCGACTCCGCCGGGCCGGACCGCCTCCAGTGGATCGCGACCGAAGACGACTGCCACGTACGGCTCCGCCACGAGTTCGAGACCGATGGCACCTTCCAGATCAAGATCTGCCGCAACGACATCGAAAACTGGTGCGCCAAGGAACCATTCATCGCCGGCGGCGGCCTGCGGCCCCTCGTACGCTTCGTAGAATGGCGCGACAACTGCACCGCCGCCATCTGCATCGACAACTGGGATAAAGGCACCGTCAGCATCGACTGGGGCACCGGCACGCCGGAGGGCCGCCAGGTCAACGTGCAGCCGGGCGAGGACATCCAGTTCACCTACGGCGAGAACTTCCGCAACCGGCGGCCGGTCATCGTCGTGTGCTCCGAGGCTGAGAGCAAGCAGTGCGCCGGGACCCTGCGCCCGCCGCCGTGCCCGGCCGCACCCACGGACTGCCTTCAGATCACACCGAGCTGCGACACCTACGCCGACCCTTCAGGCCGCACCATCAGCCTCGCACTGGACACCACCTGCGCATCGGGCTGCCTCAACGTCACTGCTGCCTGCAACTCCTACGGGGACCCGACCGGCCGGACGGTCACCCTCAACCTTGACACGACCTGCGGGAGGGTTTCGCCATGCCTCGCACTGTAAAGATCAACTGGGGCGACGGCACCCCAGAAGAAGAGTGGACCGGGGACAAAGGGTCCATGGACCACCAGTACCCAGAACCCCCGCCAGGGCAGACGCAGAACTACCCGATCACCGTCACCCCAACCGACGGCGGCGCACCCCGCACAGTCGGCGTCTCGGTGCCCTGCGGCGGCATCCCGTACGGAGCGTCCAGATCGGTGCTCGCCGGGTGCGTGCGCCCGCTCGTGACCGCTGTCCAGATCGTCGGCGAGCAGAACAACCAGGCCGTGGCCACGCTGAGCTTCAACGAGTCCAGCAGGGGCGCCGTAGCGGTCATCTATGACCAGTCCGGGACTCCAGTGGCCAAGTCGGCGCCGGTGACCGGCTCCGGCGCGGGCAACACTGCGCCGGTCGGCCCGCTCGCACCGGGCACGTATGTCGCCCGCGGATGCCAGGACGAGGGCGGCTCCGGCTACCCCTCAGCCTGCTGCGAGATCGGCGAAGGCTTCTCCTTCACCATCGGGGGATAGCCGATGAGGGGCGCGGGGCGCATCTCGTGCTCGTGGCCCTCCGGCTGGGAGCCGGAGGGCGGCCCCTGTGCGCCCTGGCCAATCGAACTTACATGCCTGCCGGGCTGGCCGTGCGAGGTGGAAGACTTCGAGCCGCGGCACTGGATCGCCTTGGCCATCGCTTCCGAGCGGCTATGGCGAGCGACCGGCGGCCGGTACGGCATCTGCCGCGAGTACGTACGGCCGTGCCGGCGCGGATGCGACGGCTGGAACCGGGTCTTCACCGGCACCTGGGGACTGGAGGGCCCACAAGGCGGCATGTCCGGCCGATGGGGCAACTCCTGGCTCGCAGGCTTCCCCGGGGGCGGCGCCTTGATGCCAGCGAACCTCGGCGGCACCTGGATCAACCTCTCGTGCGGATCCTGCCGCGGGGACTGCTCGTGCATCGAGCTGTGCGAGATCCTGCTGCCTGGCCCAGTCGCATGCGTGATCGAAGTGAAGTGGAACGGCGTTGTCGTCGACCCGCGCACCTACACCCTCCTGCCGCCGAACCGGCTCGTGCGCCGTGGTGTGTCGAGTGGGTGCGGCTGCGATGGCTGCGGCGGCCCCTCGGGCTGCGCCTGCCAGCCGTGCTGGCCCAAGTGCCAGCGGTTGGACCTGCCGGACTGCGAGCCTTGCACCTTCAGCGTGCTCTTCGAGCGCGGCCTTCCCGTGCCACCTGGTGGCGTGCTCGCAGTCAGCAGGCTCGCCTACAAGATCGCCGAGTCCTGCGGCGGCGACGCGGCCGACTGCCCGGTGCCGTTCAACGCTACCCAGGTCACTCGCGAGGGCATCACCTACCAGCTCCAGGCGCCCACTTTCGATGCCGGGGAGCCGTTCATGACCGGCATTCCCGAGGTCGACGAGTGGGTAGCCCTGGTCAACCCGCACGGACTCAAGCAGCCGAGCGCCGTCTTCTCACCCGACTTCCCTGCCGCCCCGCCTTCGTGGCGGGTGGGGCGTCCTGGCTTTGGAGGTGGCGCGTATGGGTGGTGAGCGTCGGGCGAGCCGCGCCGAGACGATCCGCGGTGTGGCCCTGGTCGAGTACTGCGAGCCGGAGATCCCTGAGTGGGAGCCTCAGCCGCCGTGCGGTCCCGATCCGGTCACCAAGATTGCCGTCGGGCTCAAGGAGTGCCTGTGCAACGGCCTGGACTCGTGTGGGCGGCCGGTGTGCTGGTGCTGCGTAGTCAACGAGGGCGAGGTGGCCACAGCCGACTGGTGCGCTTGCGATTGCAAGACCCCCTGCTGCAAGGAGACGGGGCCCAAGGATCTCGCGGCCCACCTGCCGAACATGGAGGGCTTGGCCCCGCGCGCGGACGAGGCCGACGAGTCAGAACCTGCCTGGCAGGGCATGGCCTGGGTACGCGTCGCCGCGCAGCAGTGGATTCCGCAGGCCGGGCGGCAGAACGTGGTCACAGCCAACGGTGGTATGTGCGGCGGTGGCGGCCTGTGGCGGGTCACCTTCAACTTTGGGGTTCTGCGGTGTGCGAAGGGCACGTCCAAGGACGGTCGGCCGGTGCCGTGTGAGCCGCGCGAGGAGGACGCGTTCGTCGCGCTCGCGGACGCGGAGGTCATGCGCTGGGTCGTCGGCTGTTGTCCGGCGTTGCGCGGGTTTCCGGTGCAGGCGGCACAGTGGTCGCCCCTGCCACGTCAGAGCTCGTGCGCTGGCGGAGTGATGGCTTTGACCGTCGACATGCGCCAGCCCACCGACTCAACCGGTTGCCCAGTGCCGGGGAACTACTGTTAGGCGACATCGCGAGGGGCGGGGCCGTCCGCAGGAATGATGCAGGTGTGGCTGATGCCGTTCGGGTAGTCGGTGTGCTCGATCAGCACGGTGCGCTCGTTCTGGCTTTTCACGGTCAGTGACAGCTGCGGCTTTCCGGTGAGTAGTGCCGCAATCGCCGGGGGAAGGCAAAACGCTGCTTCGAACCGGTAAGGCAGCCCAGTATCGTCCATGGCTAGTTCCGGAGACTTCTCGCTGCCGCATGCTCCGGTGACTTCAACGGGCTCGCCGAGTTCGTTCCCATCGGCGTCAAGGCGCGTTACACGCATCTTTCCTTCGCGGTGCCTCACTAGGGCTAGCTACCACGGGTGTTGAGGCATGCGGTGGCGGTGAGCTGGGTGCGTCCACTCGGAGCGCCGCGGAGTCACGGTGATCACCCACGCGTAACTTGTCCGTTATGACGGAAGAGTTCGTGATTGATGCTGATGATGGATACATCCCGGTTGAGGTTGATCCGGTGAAGGTCCGCATCGGAGGAACCCTGTACTGGGCGAACTGCCCGCCCGACAAGAAGTGGCATCTGTTCACCCCGCTCCAGGACGGCTCGGACGGTGGGGCCGAGGCGATGGTGGAGTTCCTGAAAGCCTCCCTGAGCGACGAGGATGCGTCCGAAGTCCTCAAGCGCATGCGCGACCTTGAGGACGACGAGGTATCGCTGATGAAGCTCATGTACGTCTTCGGCCGGGTGCTCGACCACTATCAACCCTTGATCGCGGAGCACTTCCGGGCCATGGGCATGGAGGTTCCCGGCAACCAGCCGGGCGGCCACAACCGCGAGGAGCGCCGGGCCGCAAAGAAGGCTGCGTCCTCTGGCGCCCGGCGCACCGGTACCAAGGGCGCGCGCACGCCCAAGGGTCAGACCGGGGCGCGCACGGGCCGGTGATCAAGCCGTTGCCTTTCCGGATCGACGGCCGCGACCTGGAGATCCGCACCCTGTCGGCTGCTGATGCATACGACGTCGCCACTTCGGGGAACTGGCTCTTGTTGCTCCCCGAAGCGGTCGATGAGGACGGCCGTGCGTGGCTGTGGGAGCGGTTCGACGACACCAGAGATCTGCTGACCGTCCGGTCTTTGTGGCGGATCTGGCATGGGCTTGCGCCGCACATCTACGGCATGGAGTGGTGGTCGGTAACCCGGCTCGCTGCGACCAGGGCGGCGAACTGGATGAGCTTTGAGGCGTGGTCGATCCGCAATGGATTCGATCCCGACGCGCCGTGGGTGGCACCGCGGCGGATGACGGCCGCGCTGATGACGTGGCTGGCCTCCTCCTGCGAGAAGGACGTGGAGTGGCAGCAGCTCCAGGTCGAGATCCAGGCCCCGCCGGAGTACGCCATCCATCTGCCCGACGGGGACGAGGCGGCTGACGCCATCGACGCGTCGACCTTCCAGACCAACGCCCCCCACTGGCTGGCCAAGACCCATCTACCGGTGCCGGCGAAAGACGTCGCGGCCAGTGGCGACACCGAGGAGGGACAGGAGGGCAACGAGGGCCAGGACGAGCACGATCCGCAGGCGCCACCGTGGGCCGGTCAACCCGTCCTGAGCATGGACCAGTTCGCCGCGCAGGCCCGGCAGTGGGCGCAGGCCCGGCGGACGGAGCCGGAGACACAAGGTGAGTCAGCAACGGACAGAAGTGGATGATATCTAACATTATCTCCGATATGTTCTAGATCCGGGAAATGGGATAAACGTGACGACTCCGGCAGGCTCGCTCGGCCAAGCGGACGTCCGCATCGTCGCGGACACGTCGCACTTCCGAGAGGAAGTGGAGGCCGCTATCGCCTCCGTCGGAGACGCCGAAGTCACGGTGCGCCCCGACCTGACCGGCTTTCGGACCGCGGTCAACAACCTGACCAAAGGCATGACCGCGAACATCCGCCTCAACCCCTTGGCAGCCGGTTTCCGCGGGAAGGTCAACGCGATCACCAAGGGCTTTGAGGCGAACATCCGCCTCAACCCCCTGACGACCGGCTTCCGTGGGAAGGTCAACACCCTTCTCCAAGGGTTCGAGGCAAACATCCGCCTCAACCCCGTCGCCACCGGCCTACGGTCGAAGATCAACGCCCTTCTCCAAGGGTTCGAGGCAAACATCCGCCTCAACCCAGTGGCGACCGGCTTCCGGGCCAAGCTCGCCGCGCTGACACGCGAGATCGAAGCTCCCGTCAGGCTGCGCCCCCTGGCGACCGGGTTCCGGACGAGAGTCGCCGCGCTCACGCGCGAGATGGAGACGCCCATCAGGCTGCGCCCGCTTGCGACGGGGTTCCGTACCCAAGTCCGCGCGATCACTCAGGCCATGCCGCCGGCGACCGTCCGGGTCCGCTGCGTCAGCATCGGCGGCAACCCCTGCGGTGGCAACCGGGTAGGCGTCGGGGGAGGCGGTAGCCGCCGGGTCGGCGACAACGACGACAACAACCGCCTGCGGCGGCTGCGCAACAGCCTGAGTGGTGTCACCGACGCCTTCGCCACTATCGGTGGCGTCGTCGGCACCCGGTCCGCGGCGCTCGGTGTCGCCGTCGTCGCCCTGGTGGCGATCCTTGCCCCGCTGGCTGGCCTCCTGGCGGGTATCCCGGGGGCGCTTGCCTTGGCGGGCGCCGGGTTCCTGGTCTTTCGGGCGAACGTCGACCGGCTGAAGGAGGCATTCTCCGGCCTCGGCGACACGATCAAGAAGCAGCTCAATTCCGACGCGGTCAAGCCGTTCTTCGACCAAGCCGGCGATGCCATGGTCGGCATTGTCGACCAGTTCAACAAGTTCTTCGCCAGCAAGGACGGCGCGGATCTGCTGGCCGCGTCGATACAGACCCTGATCCCCATCCTTCAAGGGATCAGCGATGCTGTGCAGCCGGTGATGAAGGGGCTGACGGACTTCGTCCAGGCCACGGTGCCGGTCTGGGAAGAGGTTGGCAACGCGATCGGCGATGCCGGTAAGGACTTCGGGTCGTGGCTGACAGGGATGGCCGAGTCCGGCCGGGCCGCGGCGCTTTTCCGGACTGGCATTCAGGGCCTGGTCGACGTCTTTGATCTGCTCGGGTCGATCACCGGGTTCGCGGGCAATCTCTTCGGCCCGATGACTGCCGGCATCCATGACCTGACCACCGGTCTCGCTGATCTGTTTGATTCAGCAGGTCCCGGTTTGCGTGAATTCAGTAAGGGGATGGGCGATCTCCTGTCGGCTTTGACGCCCCTCCTGGAGCCCCTGGGCCAGTTTGCCGGGGTAATCCTCAAGGCTATCGGTGATTCTTTTCAGGCGATTTCGCCCGGTTTGAAAGAATTTGTGACTCAACTCGGCGAAGTCTTGACGCCGATCATTGAGAAGCTGGGCCCTATTATGTCCTCTTTGGGAGAAATTGTCGGAACAATTCTTTCAGATGCATTTGAGGCTCTAGCTCCACTTTTGGAGCCGATCGGCCAATTGTTCGAAGTTGTCCTAGGTGTCCTGCAGCCCATGATGCCGCTTCTCGAACAATTGGCCGATCAGATTGGTGATGTCCTGGTAGACGCCGGCAAGGAGCTAGCTCCCGTCTTCCAGGATCTCGCCGAGCTATTCGGCAGCATGTTCGAAATTCTCGGCCCCCTGGCCGTGCTGATCCTCCGCCTGGCCGTCGCCATCCTGCCACCCCTGCTGTCCGTCGTCGTCGGCGTGATCAAGGTCGTCGCCGAACTGGCCAGCGGCCTCATCCGCCTGGTCACGGCCGTGGTCAAAACGATTACTCAGTTCCTTCGCTGGCTCAAGAACCTCCCGGCCGTCCGCTCGGCGGTCAGTACCACCAAGGACGCCATCAAGGGACTCGTGGGCTGGATCCAGTCCTTGGTCGATTGGGGGGGAAAGGCGTGGAAGACGCTGAAGGATATCGGCAGCGCCGCGGTTGGTATCGGCAAAGGGGTGCTGAACGCGATCCCCGGCGTCAACCTGGCCGCAGGCGGCATCATTATGGGCCCGACCAAGGCCCTCGTCGGCGAGGCCGGGCCTGAACTCGTACTCCCGCTTACTCGGCCGCAGCGCGCCGCCGAGCTGGCTGAGCGCGCCGGACTCATGAACATCCTCGGCCACGTCGGCGCGGCGTCCGGCGGCCGGATGGCGCCACGTGACGTCTCCGTGCACATTCACACCGCGGCGACGTCCAACGACATCATCATCCACCGGATGCAGCGCGCCATGTCCGCTGCCCTTGCGGCCTAGGGGCGGCGGCCATGGCCCTGTGCACGCTTGGGTGCCCGGCCCAGTACTACGCCGTCTTCCACTGGAAATGCGGAGATCAGGTCTTCATGCCGGTGGACAACCTGACGTCGCTGACGTTCTCGCGCACCCTGAACGACACTGCCAAGGCCACCATCACCATTACCAAAGACTCACTGGACGACACATGCTGCGAGAACCTGGAAAATCTCGAACCGTGGCTGCACGAGCTGTCCATCTATAGGGACACCGAACTCGTCTGGCAGGGCCCGGTGATGACGGTGACGGAGACCCGGGCCACCGTCACCGTGGAAGCGTGGGATATCTCCGCCTGGATCGCCCGCATCGTCAACTTCTCCACCAAGGCGTTCAAGCGCGGTGAGGCGGATGTCAGTTCGATCGCCCGGTATTACATCGACTGGAATCTGCTGACTTCGTCGTACGCATGCACGCAGACCGTGGACGGCAAGAAGGTGGACCACGCGTGCCTGACTCCGTACATCGTTCGATACGACGTCGGAGCAAAGCCCGCGTACAAGCCGCAGGACCAGACTAAAAACGTGGTCGACCTGCTGAACGAACTGGTCAAGTCGGGCCTGTGCTGGACGACGCTGGGGCGGCGCCTTGTATTGAAGGGCAAGCCGGGCGCAGACGATCTTCCAGTGGCTGAGCTGACGACCGACGACCTGATGGGGGACTTCTCCATCGTCCGGGACGGGCAGTCGTTCGCGACGCGCGCCGTGGTCACTAACTCCTCCTCGGAAGAGGACCGGCAGACCATTACTACCGGCAAGAGCTGTGCCAACCCATACGGCCGCGTCGACTGGCTGGTCTCCAGCACGGACGTCCCCAAGTGCGAGTGCGACGAGAAGAACTGCACGAAGCCGGGCTCCGGTCGGTGCCGGGGAAACAACTTGTGCGGCCCGTGCTCGTACTCCAAGACCCGCAAGTCCTGGTCGTGCGAGAACGAGGGCCGCGCGGCCTGCAAGAAGTGCATCGCAGACTGCGTGGACGACTGCAAGACAGCGTGCGAGGCGGACCAGCGCGCCGCGCTGTTGGACATGGCCAAGGCGGAGCTGAAGGGTCGCTACCCGGTGCCGGTCGGGGTCTCGGTCAACAATGGCGCGGCTCTGCACCCCGAGGCGCCGGTCTGCTTCGACCAGCTTGTTCCCGGCTATCGAATTGACCTGCGCATTGATCGGGCGTGCCGGAAGGTGCAGCAGGCATTTGTGCTCGCGGACGTCACGGTGACATGGGACGCGGGGGGAGAGAAGGTCGCCGTCAGTCTGACGCCCATGGACGCGCCGGGAACCGATGAGGACCAGAAGGCGGCGGGCGTGCGCTCCATGCGGGCCGCGGGCGAGGGTCAGGCCGCGGCGTGGTTCGAGTCCGGTGAGCTTCCGCCTCCGCCGGCGGAGGCGGTGGAGCTGGCGCAGCGCGCCGCGCGCTGATCGGTCGTGGGGGTGTGGAAGTCTGGCGAAACGGGACATGTAGGGAGGAAGTTGCGTGGTCCAGTACAGCCGGTGTGGCTGCCAGACCGAGTGCCCGTGCGTGCTCGTCGACGGCAAGGGGATTGAGGTCACCGGTACCGGAAACGTCGATGACCCCTACGTCATCTCCACGGACGGCACGATCGACTGCGACCTGACGATGGAGTGCGTCTGCTCCAAGATCGACGGCAACACCGGCATCCGCTGCAACGCCAACCACGGCATCGAACTGTTCATCTCCGGCGATCGCGGCAACGGCATGAAGTTCGGCCAGGATGGTGGCCTGTACGCCTCGTGCCCGAACTGTCTGGACAACCCGAACAACTGTGTCCGCTCGGTTGACGACCTAGACGCGAAGATCAACGCGCGACAGTTCCTGTGGGGCACCTACCAGGGCGGCCGGCTGGACGTCCCGTGGGGCACCATGCGGTCAATCGACAACGCCTTGGCGGTTCAGTCGGACATCGACGTCCAGTGGGTGTCCTCGCTGAAGGGCGCCGGTGCGGCGATCTTCCCGTATCCCACCTTCTGCTCCTCCCAGTGGTCCGCCCACTACGAGTACGCCAGCGCGAACAGCGGCTACTGCAACTCCATCCGGTACTACAAGCTTCACCCCGCGCAGTGGATGAACTTCACCAAGGACATCCAGCACTACTACGACTCCGGGTTTGACAACCGCGAGGCCGACGGCGGGCGTCTGCTTTCCCAGGTCTACGGCGTTACTCACGGCAAGCTGATCAACGCCCTCTTCCTGAGCGCTACGGAGACCTACGGAAGCGTGATCTCCACCATCCGGTACTGGTGCGCGCAGCGCCGCACGATCCTCTTCCACTGGAACCCGCAGCGGCTGTCCCAGGCCGTTGGATCGGGCATCCCCGCTGGCATCATGTGCTTCCCCGGAACGGCGAGTCCCGAGGCTCCCTGGTCCGGGAACTGGACGCCGACACTCGCGCAGGAGGCCAAGGCCGCCGGCGCCGATTGGGCGGCGGTCTCCATGCGGCTGACAGACGAACAACTGCGCACCTTCGCCGCTGCCGGTCTGAAGACCTTGGGTTTCGACACGTTCCGCAGGGTGGACGCCCACCGCGCGGTCGATCTCAGGTTCGTCGGCCTGCTGTCGGACGACATGATCTACCAGCGCTACGAGGAGGCCCTGAACCCGTTGCCGGGCTTCATCCAGCACCCGGGCCGGAACTCCTTCGTGCCGTACGACCGGACCACGTGGGGTGTCGGATCGGCGGGGAGCGGTCAGCTCTTCCCGCCGGAGAACCCCACCGGCTTCCGCGACAAGCGCGGGTACTTTCGTACCTCCGGCTCACCCACGAACCAGTTCAACGGGGTCTACTTGCCGTGCTGGCACCTGCCGGCGAACTGGGGTGACTACAACTCCGCGGCCGAGGACACCGACTCGATTCCGGCCATGCTATTGGGCGAGATCTCCAACCACGAATACCTGAGCAACCCGACCGGTTATCGCATTAACTGGATTGCAGGATGGGTCAACGCGGATGAGTCGAACTACGCCGACAACCCCACGATCGTCGGCAACCCGCCTGGCACCCCGAACAATCCGGTCGATAAGTTCGGGCTCTTCTTCGGTGCTCCCGACGATCGGAACATCTCCGGCGAGAACGCATACCGGACCAAGGGGCCCGGCAAGGCCGCGCAGGGCTACTTCTGCTTCATCCGGTGCACCACGCGCGAACTGGTCATCGGCATGCGCACCGCGGACGACGGCGACGCCACCACCGGCTACAAGAACCTCGCCAACCAGACACAATCCGGTGGCCTGATCCCTGCTAACCAGCTCTGGCAGTTCCGCGTTGACGTCCGGCCAGGCACCGACGGCGGGGAGGGGACTATCACCTTCTGGACCGACGGCGGTCCGAGCGCCACGCAGTACCAGGTGAGCACCACCAGCCGGGACGCGGGCCGCTACCGCGGCGGCTACGTCTTCATCACCAAAGAAGAACTGGACCAGACGCGGTTCGAGGCCCGGTTCGCCGAGGTCAACATCGACCTCTTGGACGCCCAGGGGCAGGCCATGGGCCAGCCTAAGAGCCTGATGCCGCGGAGCACACCTGATGAGCCGTAGTGTTCCGGGGATGGCCCAGGTGAGACCGGCCGACGCCGGCGCACTGGCGGCGTTCCGTGACCTGGTACGCCGCTCCGAGCGGCATGGCGCACTGGCGCACCTTCAGGTGGTCGTGCTGGACAACCTTCCGTACTGGGTGGTCAAGGACCCGGACACCGAGGATGGGGAAATCTGGTTCGATGCCTTGACCGGAGGCCGGATCGTCAGCCCGCACCAGGGCGACGGGTGACGCTCGCCGTTGACTCCGCCCTGGTGCTGAGCGGCCGGGAGATAGTCGGATGGTACGCACTCGCTCTCCTGGCTGCTGTGGTGCTCGGTGCCGCGTTGGGCGCGCTCCAGGAGGTCATCGTGACTTTGCTGCGCGTACTGCGGCGCCAGGGCAAGAGAGACGAGTAGCCTCCTTCCAATGATCATTTTGCGGTGGCTGCGTCGGCGATTCCCTCGTCGGCGTCTCGAACCGCTTCCCCAGTGGTACATGCGCGAGTTCGCCAAGCGCCAGTCGTGGGAGCGCCCTGGCCAGTGTGACCACTGGGGAAACCAGCCTCGGAGGCTGCCATAGTGCTGTGGGCGTGGTCGTGGGGCTGGCACACGCATAGCGGCAGGGTCAGTAACGGCGGGGGCGGTCCTCCGGGTCGTCGATGGGCCAGCCGTCGTAGTCGTACGCGCTCCCGTAGTTCTGCAACCGCCTTCCTGGGCCCCGGATGGGAGGGTGATTCGCATCCAGGACCCGGACCATCACCCGGGAGTCACGCAGGCGCAGGATGTGGATGGCCATGGCGGCGCCCCAGAGCATGAGGGGGATGAGCAGCCACCAGGAGGGCCAGACGATCAGCATGCCGAGGACGAACAGGCTGCACAGGGCGTCCACGGTGATAGCCCATAGGTACGCGGCTGGGCTCGGCCGGACGTATGGCTTGGCGAGCAGGATGAAGGCGAAGGCGAGGCAGGCGAATCCGGCGACTTGGAGGAAGGTCGTCACTGGGTGTCCCCTTCACCGTACTGTCCATTATGTAACTATTCAGTCAGAATAAGTGCATTCTATGTCGGTTAGGTCAACAATTCAGACATGATGCTCCGACGCCTCGCCGCCCTCGCGGCCCTCCCCGTCCTCGCCCTGTCCCTGGCCGCAGCACCCGCCATGGCGGCAAACCCGGCACCCCTTCCCCTGCCGCCGCGGCCGAGCCCCGAGTACGTGTGGGTCTGCGTGGATCCCGCTGACGTCTCCGTCGATCTCGGCGGGCTCCTCGGCCTGCACATCGACCTTGACCACCTCTTGCACCCGTGGCATGGCCACTACTGTGGCTGGGTACCCGCCAGATAAGCCCCGTCTCATGTCCACCGCGAGCGCCATCCGGATTCACCCGGATGGCGCTCATCTGATATGAGAATGCGCGTGTGCGGAGGAACATCCGTGTCTTCAGGGTCCCGGTGATGTTTAACGGGTGTAGCGGGCCGATCACCGGCTCATCACCCGAGCGAAAGACAGGATCTTGAAGAAGATCACGACTTCTATTGCCCTCACTGGCGCCACCGTGTCCGCCCTTCTCGCGGGTGCCGGCGTCGCCTCGGCGGACGACATCAACGGCGACACCGCTCCCCATTCCACCGCGCCGGTTGCCAGCCTGGTCAATGGCGACATTGACGTGCTGAAGAACGTCACCGTTCCCGTTCAGATCGCAGTACCGGTTCTGGGCTCCAAGGTCGGCCCGTACCAGGGTGCCAACGAGAACTCTGCCCCGCAGGAAGACGGCGACCTGCTGCCGATCAACAACGGCTAAGGGGCGATCAGCAATGCCGTGGTGATCACGGCTACCGACGCCGACGACTCGCCCCGAGCCGTCACCCTTGAGAGCGCAGTCGTCGACTGATGCAGCCCACCAGCACTTACTGATCTTCCGCGCACGCCATGCGCGGCACCTGAGCAACACCTCTGTCCCTACGTAGGAGAAGCTATGAAGAAGATGATCGTCGGCACCATCCTGGCCGCCTCCGCTGTCGCCGCTTCCGCCGGCGTCGCCTCGGCGTCTGACATCAACGGCGACACCGCTCCCCACTCCACCGCGCCGGTTACCAGCCTGCTCAACGGTGACGCTGAGGTCGGCAAGAACGTCAAGGTCCCGGCCCAGGCCGCCGTTCCGGTGATCGCTTCCAAGGTCGGCCCGTACCAGGGTGCCAACGAGAACTCTGCCCCGCAGGAAGACGGCGACCTGCTGCCGATCAGCAACGGCTGATCACCCTCTTCGGCCGCATGCTGCCTGTGTAGTCCTCATCAGGGTTCCTTCGTGGATACCGCCACCTTCAGGTGGGGGAGGAAACGGACTCCTGCAGGCGCAGGCAAGGAGCAGGGACTCGCCCTGGGGCGATTGACCGTCTCCACCCTGCGCCCGCAGCTTGTAAGATCAGCAGTGCTGGTCCGGGTGACAACCAAGTTCGGATCGGCCTACCGCCGGGCTGGCGGAAAGTCAGGTCTGTGGAGCTGATGTAAGACCGATGGTCGGCACGCCGTCCCCTTGCCGGTAACCCCAGGTCGGCAAACCGGCTGCGAAGCAGAAAGCTCAACCCGCGAGGGAAGAATCTCCCTGCTTCAGCTGGCAGAGATGCCAACCTGGCAAGGCTACGCGCCTGGGTTCACCTTGTTTCCTTCGAGGATGCCCGTCCTTCAGCGGCACTTGGCTGTCGGCCGCGTCTTCGGGTGGTGCGAGGATCACCCCCAGCTTGCTGTCCGGGCAGGTGGCGGCGATCTGGTTCAGGGTGGTGTACTCACGCTGGTCAGCGCTCAGGCCCCAACGGAGTTTGATCGCGGTCCACTCGCCGATGTACTGGCAGTGCACGGATGTGTCTGCTGGAAGCCACTGGGAGGGGTCTTTGTCGCCCTTGGCGCGGTTCTGGGCTGCGGAGGCCGCCACCAGGGCCCTGGGGTCGCCCAAGTCGTTGGCGTACAGCTCGCGCCGGTGCGCCGTCCATCTGGATGCGCCTGACCCCCAACTTTCTGACAGGGGCACGACGTGATCAATGTCCAATTTAGATGGATCTGTAAATTCTTGTCCGTCGTAGTAGGACAGCCAGAGTCCGCCGGTCACCTTGCAGCCCGGCTCGGTGGTCACCGCGGCGTGGGCTTCCTCTTGGAGCACTTCTGACCTCGTCGGGCAGCCATCGTGATCGTCATCCGTCCAGTGTTTGAACAAGTTGCGCTTGTAGCCGCCGTTGTTCTCCTCGGCGACCGGCAGCGATGCCACCGCCGCCCGCAGTGTGGTCAGGTACACGTCGCCGTCGTCGGCCGCGGCGTACTCGGCTGGGACGGCTACGGACGCAGCCAGCAGCAGGGCGGCCACCGGCAGGTACCTGGGCTTGATGGGACGTCTCATCGGTTTACGGATCTCCTCTCAGCTGACAGGCAGGACTTCAACCGGTCTTTCCCCTCCGGGCCAAGGCCCCGGACGCGGAAGAGGTCGGTGTTCGTCATCGCCGCGGCCTCATCCAGCGTTATGCCCAGCCGCGCGAGAATGTTGGTCACTCGGTGCCCGATCGCGTCGTGTCCGAGCAGGTGACAGGGCGAGCCGGGCGGGCATGCCCGGCCCGGCACCAGCCGTGCGGGCAGCGCCTTGCGCGGAGCGCAGTCTGGGCACAGGTCCAGGATTTCGCCGCTGCGCCCGGCTGTGCGTGTGCCCCACCCGTCGTGGGAGGCCAGCTCGCGGGCGAAAGAGACGATGCAGGTGTGGTAGATGGTCGTCGTCCCGCGGCATCGGATGCCGCTGGTAACGGTGTCGCAGGTGATTACGGTGTGGGCGCTCATGCAGGGCCTTGCTGATCAGAGTCAATGCGAGAGGAGCGACATCGGGCACAGGCGTTCACCGGGGCGGACAGGTACCGCCCCGGTGACAGTGGGGAGCGCAGCCATCCGGCGTACGCCAGGGCCTCCATGCCTGCGCAGTACACGCAGGCCAGGCCGTTGAGTTGAGGGCTGGTCAGGTTGGCGAGCGGGATGTTTCCGATCAGGTGGGGCAGTGCTTCGATGGGCGACATGGCGGGCTGCGATTCGTCGAAAGGAAGGGCTAACTCGGTTAACGACCCGGGCTTTCAGGAGGCGAGGCGTTTAGCGATTTGGGACCGTAGCGTATTCATGCTGAATCCCTTGGGATCTATCTTCCCCTTCTGCCACTCTTTATGACTTATGACACGATTTGCTCCCCATTCTTTACTCCGGCAGAGTGCCGCCGACACGCGTACGATCGCGTCCTTCTGCGCTTTCGGCCACGGGTCCTTTCCCGTACCGGCGTTCACGCATTCGAATCCGAGGAAGTAGCGATTGCCATCCGTGTCCCACTTCCGCGGCGCCGGCAGCTTCTTGCGGTTCGCCTTGAGGGCGTTGAGTACTGCACTGTCACCGAGTCCCGCATGGTTGGTCCGGCCGTATCCGATCAGGTAGACCGTTCCGTCCTTGGCGATCACCCCGTGGCACAAAGGCCCGGGGAGATCGCTGCGGCCGTACCGGCACACCGACACTGAGGCTCTGGTGCCCTTGGATGCGGTGTGGTGGATCATCACACCTGTGTCGCCGGTCCACGGGCCCTTGTGGTCGCGGTTGCGGCGTGACCAGTCGCCGACCTCGACCACGGACGCGCCCTCGTCGCGCAAGGCGTTGATGAACCATCTCGCCCGGCCGGTGACCATCGGTGGGCGGGGCTGCGAGGCAAGGGCAATGGAGTCGGGGAGAAGGAATCCGGCCGCCGTCAGGGCGCCCGCTGCTTGGAGAAGAGTGCGCCTGTCCATGCTTCATGATCGTCGTAATAACTGGACTAATCAACACAAAACAGGCATCTTGTCGGGCGCTTGACGGAGCCCCAGACACAGGCCCGGCCCCCGTATACGCGCGCCGCATCTCGGCGTCATGGTCCAGGTAGCGACTCAGGATTTCGTCGGTGAAATCGCACATCAGGGTTCCTTCGTGGATACCGCCACCTTCAGGTGGGGGAGGAAACGGACTCCTGCAGGCGCAGGCAAGGAGCAGGGACTCGCCCTGGGGCGATTGACCGTCTCCACCCTGCGCCCGCAGCTTGTAAGATCAGCAGTGCTGGTCCGGGTGACAACCAAGTTCGGATCGGCCTACCGCCGGGCTGGCGGAAAGTCAGGTCTGTGGAGCTGATGTAAGACCGATGGTCGGCACGCCGTCCCCTTGCCGGTAACCCCAGGTCGGCAAACCGGCTGCGAAGCAGAAAGCTCAACCCGCGAGGGAAGAATCTCCCTGCTTCAGCTGGCAGAGATGTGAAGCAGTCGTCTCCTCGTTGCTCGCCGAACACGGCCCTCAAGCTCGGCGCGCTGGGAGAGTTCGACTCGCGCGGGAAGATCACTTTTCTCGCTTTGATGTCCGGCAAACCCTCGTGGAGCGCACGATCCAGCAGCTCAATCGAGCCGGCTTGCATGACGACGACCATGGCGCCTCCCATCACCCGTCATGATCGTGCAAGACGAGCCGAGTCGGGCCCGGTCGCCGCCCGCGCCACGCCGCATCCACCACAAAGCGTGAGACGGTGAGAAAATGGGGTCCATGACGTACCGCGACCGGCAGGGTCGGGAAATCGCACTCCTTGAATGGGCGCACCTGCGGAAGAACATGTCCTATAGGGTCGTAGCCGAAGACCAGGTGGGCGACGTTATGGTCCGAACCGTCTGGGAGGGCATCGAGACCACCCCCGGCGTGGCGTTCGCCACCGGCACCTCCCGCGATGGCGGTGCGCACTGGCGCACCCAGCGGACGGACGCACGCACCGAACAAGAAGCCCGAGAGCAGCACGACCACGTGGTTGAAGAGCTGCGCGCGGCCCAGGTCGGCGGGGCATCCGACGTCCGCGAACGGCCCGGTCAGTAGGTGGTGATCGCTGACGGATGGCCAGTGTCAGCCTGTGGAGACTTCGGGGCTGCCCGGTCTGTGAAGCAGGAACTACCGGGACCCCGCGAGGCAGTACCGGTCCAACTGGCGATCCCGCTGGTTGGAATCCCCCGGCTTTAGCCGCGGGGAGGAAATCAAGTCGTCGCCTTGCGCCCATGCGCTGCGGGCCCGGTCGAGCTCGGTGGCCCTGCGTTCTCCAGCGCCCCCAACCGGGCCGTGAGCCCCATTACCATCAGCCCCCCTAACGAGGGAACCGGCGGCTTCAGCCGCCGCGGACCGCAACCTTCGGGTTGGAAGCCCCCCTCTTCAGGAGGGGGAGCGGAGTCACAGGCCCCTCGCAGCACGGTATGAACGCATCGGCGCTCACTCGTGCGCCGCCGGATGCTCATGGGCTATGGCGTCCACCGCCAAGCGCACCAGCGGCAGCAGAAGCCGCGGATCGGCCCTTAGATACTCAGAGAGGGCCGCGTTCGCCCGCAGCGCGTAGCTTTCGGCCGCGGCCAGCCGGTCAACGACGAACGGGCCCCTCGCCCTGTGTGCGCCGCGCAGCTCGGCCGCGGCGCTCTCCACCAACTCTGCCACCTGGGGATGTAGGGCGTGGAAATCCTGGGGGTCGGTGAACAGGTTGGGGCGCGGTGGCTGGGCGCCCCTGCTCATTGTCACGTGTCGTCTCCGGTCGGCTGCTTCCAGGCGGGTAACGGTCATCGCAGTACCGCGTCCAGGCAGGTGGCGAGCAAGTCCAGATAGCGGTCATCGAGTGCTTCCAGGGCATCTTCGCCCACCATGTCGTCCACCCGGAGCCGCAAGGAGCAGTAGAAATCCAGCATGCCCGCCATGTACGCGGCCATCTCGGAGGAGCCGACCACACGCTGCTCGCCGGCCGCCGTGGTGAATGCGTAGCCGTCCTCGGCTGAGTACGAAAACTCGTAGGCGATCAAGCCGGCCTTCGCCAGATCCTGGAGCGCCCACACACGCTGTATGTGCAGGGCGCGGCCCATACCAGGCCCGGGTGCATAGAGGGTCACGAGGTGAGGTCTTTCCGTGTAGGGGGCCTCCACGCAGCCAAGGCACGGAGGGAGGTTACGCGCGCAGTTTAGGGCTGACCGGATCTCTTGAGCGCAGGCCCCGTCCTTCACGTCGCAAAGGTGTTCCGCCTGCGGCTTCGCCGGCGAAGGCAACCGCGAAAGCCAAGCGGTCTTCGTCTGCAAGGCCCCAGGATGCGGGCACACCGCACACGCCGACGTCAACGCGGCCATCAACATCAAACACGCGGCCGGACATGCCGTGTCAGCCTGTGGAAACCTCGGCACCAGCCGGTCCGCGAAGCAGGAACCCGTAAGCCGGGCAACCGGCCGAAACCCCTCCTAGGGGAATCCCCGGGGTTCACCCCGGGGAGGACGTCAATCTTGGCTTCCTCCTCCTCGTGAAACGAGGGGGATTCCTACGGCTCGCGCCGTGGGGTTTCCTGCTTCGTCGCCGATTGCCCGCTCGGAGTTCTCCGTTGAGGTCTTACACCAGCTCCACAGGCCGATGTCGCCAGTCCGGCGGCCAGCAGGTTGCGTGCTGCGTTCACGTCCCGGTTGTGCGCGGTTTGTGCAGGTGATCGCGCCGGCGGTCGGGCGGCACGGTTCTTCGCCGCCCGCTGCCCATACAGCCGGGCCTTAGCGCACATGGAGATGAGCACGTCGGCCATGTCTGACCAGATCGGCCGTCGACTCCTCCGGGGCGAGAATCACCAGACGGTGCCTCGTCGCGGCAAGCGCGGCTTGCATCCTTCGGAGGACCAGGTGAATCCTCCGCGCGAACCTTCACTGACTGGCGCGCTATGCCCCAAACAGGGGACATGTCCGTTTAGTGTCGTGATCGTGAGTACGAACCTGTCTGGGGATGAAACGACCACTCTGTCAAGATTGGTGTCTTCCGGCACCGCGAAAGTCATTCGCGAACGTGCCGGATTCACCGCATCCGACTTCGCCAGCCGCGTCGGCGTCGCCAGCCGCACCCTGCGATCATGGGAAAGTGGCAGGTCTACCCCCAGGCAGCCCTACGCAGCCCGTAAATACCTGGCCGAGCTACGCCGCGCTTCCCTCAGCATCGTCAACCGCGTGGAACAAAACCGCGCCAGCGGCGCCCCCGGACGCCGCTGATGCGGACAGCCTGGCGGTCCTACACGCCCTACCTGCGCCTGCACTGCTCCCTGAAACTCTCCCGTGACGCGACAGCCCTGCACGATGTTCTCGCCCACCTGGTCCACGCCACGGGGATGGACCGCGAGGAAGCCACCAAGACCGCCATCATGGCCGCCCTGACAGGTGACCTTGGGGTGACCTGCACCCTCATGGACGCCCACTCGGCCGGCACACCCTTGCACGAACTCCCTGACGTCGCGGCCAACCGCTCCGGCCCGCTGCGCGCCGAGCGCACCTCCAAAGCTCTGCGCCACTACGCCGAGATGGCCAAGAGCGCTGGCGGATTCGTGACCTTGATCGCCGAACAGCTCACCGGCGACCCCGAGGACGACTACCACTCCGCCGTCCAGCTCTTCGCCGCCGTCCCCGGCTCCTGCGATCGCAAGGCACGCGCCATCGCCCGCTTCCTGGCCAGCTGCGCGGGCTGGGACTTCGACTGCGACAGTCGCGGCGCCCTGGGAAAGGACCTTCCCTCCGTCGCCCACGCCGGGCTCGCCCTCGTCTGCCCGCAGAGGCCCACCGACGACGCGGCCACCCTCTTCAGGCTCTTGGTCGCCGACACTGCAGACTCCCTCGGCCACCCCACTGGCGAGGGCCTGGACCCCCACGGCGTCGCCGACACCCTTGCCAGCCTCCAACGCCTTTCTGTGGCCACCTACTACGTCGGCCTGCGCATCGACCAGATGCAGGCCGATCTCATCCGCGCACCGCACACCCCGCTCGCCGCCCAGGCATGGGCATCCCGCGCCGCCGTGCTACCCCACCGCTACCTGGGGGAAAAACACGGCTGGTACGGCCCCACACCCGGCCGCAAAACCGTCTTCCGTGACACCGGCCACATCGCCGTCCGCCGCGCCCCTGTATGACAAGGTCCCCGCCCTATGACGGAAACGTTCTTTTAATCCACAATCATCACCATGAACCCGATTCCGGTGTTTTTGGGTCTGGACGTCGGTAAGAAGCGGGACCGCGCGGCGTGGGTTGGAGTGGTCCCGAAGCGACTGGGGGCGGCCGAGCTGCCGGTGTGGGCGGTGGTGGTGTGCGAGCAGGCGCCGGTAGGCACGCCGTACGCCGCGCTGTCGGCGCGCACGCGGGAGTTGTCGCGGGCCTTTTCTTCGGGTGGCTGGCCGGTGCTGGCTGTGGTGGACGCCACGGGCATCGGGGCTGCGGTGGTGGAGGATCTGCGGGCCGACCCGGGTAGGGCGGAGATTCTGGCAATCACCAGCCATGCCGGCAAGAAGGTGACAGGCGAGTGGCCCGACTTGGGCGTACCGAAGAGGCTGCTGGTGAGCGTTCTGGATGAGGTGATGCGGCGTCAGGCGTTGACCGTGGCGCCTACGCTTCCGGCCGCGCAGGAGTTGAGGGGGCAGCTCAAGGCGTATGTGGCGAAGGTGAAGCCGGGGGGACGTGGCGGCGTGGGGCATGTCGCGTTCGAGGCTGAGCACGAGCGGGATCACGACGACACGGTTGCTGCCGCTCAGCTCGCGCTGTACGCGGGCGCGCACTGGTGGTCGGTGTGTCGTCGGATGAGCCCGGGGAAGAGGGAATGATCATGTCAAGGGCGCGGTGCTGCGAGACGATTGCTGACTTCGAGGAGTGGGCAAGTCGGGAACTTCGCGAGGTTCTGGAGGTGGCGGGGTGGGAGGACGCGGCGCAGTACCGGGTGCAGGTGCTTTTCAATGCGTCGGAGCCGGTGTGTTTGACGCCGCAGCAGCGGCAGAGGGCCCGGATGGTGGCGGAGAAGGTCGCGCGGGAGTTGCCAGAGTTGTTTGGGTTGGGTGAGCTCGGGTGACTGGTGGCGGGACGGTGGTGCACCGGTATGTGCTCGTGGTGGACCGCGGGGATCCGCGTAGGTTGACGGGTCTGGTGGTGGCGGCGGTCTACAGCGAGCCTGGTGAGAGTGTGCGGCGTCTTGGTGTCTTCCATATGGAGGAGCCGCCTGGCGATCTTCCTGGCCGGTCAATGGGGCGTCGGATCGCGGAGCTGGTGGAGGCTATGGATCCGTTGGTGCCGGTGCATGTGATGTGCGGGGTGACGTTGGATGGCAAGGCTTTCGCCCGGAAGATCATCATGCCGGCCGTGTACGAGGCGTTGCAGGATGCGGGGCCGCCGCGTGAGGTGACGTGGGAGACGTACGCGGCGCATGTTCGGGGGGCGGTGAAGGAGGTCGGCCGCAAAGTCAGCCTGTCTGACCGGGTTTCGGCGTTGTCGGTGGCGTTGGAGTTGCGGACGGTAATGGTGCCGAGGACGGTGCCGATGGCGGAGAGCGTGCTGAGGGCGCTGAAGACCTACGACCCCACGAACGTCGTGATCGAGGACGGGACGGACAGGTGGAACGCTGTTGAGCATGAGGGGATCATCACGGCGGTTGCTGCGGCGCACACCACGCTGGGTGAGGCGAGGCTGTACGCGCCGCGTGGGGATAGGGCGCATGCGCGGCTGGAGGACCCTCGGCGTGCTCCGGTGTCATTCGTGCGGCATCCGACGGTCGCGGTGCCGGATGCCTATGTGGAAGGCGGCATCGGGCAGAAGATCAGTGGCACTGTGACCGGCGGTTTTGGCGGCAACATCGGCGGTCGGTGGCCTTCCTCCCGGCCGCTCCGACCTCTCTGACCGTGATCAAGGACAGCGCGGGTCGGTACTTCCTCAGCTTCGTCGTGGACACCGCCCCCAAGACACTGCCCGAGCTGGACACCGACACAGGCATAGACCTCGGCCTCGGACACTTCGCAGTGCTCGCCGACGGCACGAAGGTCGACAGCCCCTGATCTATGTGGCGCCGCTACCGAGTGCCGGTGTGTACGACGCTTCGCGCGACGGTGGCCGCAGCACTTGCTCTTCTGGCGCGGTGATCATGGCCGTGGGAGGGCGAGCGGGGGGACCTTTTCCGGTGCGTGGTGGGCTGGGGCGTGTTCGGCTCTGGTTCAGGCCGGGGCCTTGCCCGATTGTCACCACACGTAACAGGTCGATCACGTCGGGGCAGTGTACCCGTTTCCTGATCACCGCAGCGGCGTTCTCGGACGGCGCCACTCGTATGTTTCGTCCGTTCCGGGCTCGTTGGCGCGATCAGGGTTTTGTGGGCGTGTATCGCCCCGGAGGGGGCATTAGCGTCTCCATGCACGGGGCCCCCCGCTTCGTGGTCTTGCCGGACAGCAGCGGGGGGCCATCAGCTACCTCACATGGAGGACTTCCCACCATGTCAAGCAACGGCCAGTCAGAAAAGTCAGATTCAACGAGTGTCGACGGTACAACCCACACGAGCGACCCCCAGGCGGTGCAGACAGGCGCCCCGCCGTATCGGGTGGTGTGGGAGACGCTAAGCGTCAACGAACTACAGTTCGCGCTCGAAATCGGGTCAAAGTGCGGGTGCAACCCCCGCGGCAGCCGACGAGGACACGCCCTCGGTATCGCCATGGCGATGACTGACGGCGACTGGCAGAACGGAATCCCGGACATCATCTGCCTGTGCAAGCACGGCGGGGTGAGCAACGGAAGGCACCGGTGCATCGCGGCTGTCGAAGCGGGCCTGCCACTGACGGGCTGGGTGGCCCGGGATGTTCCGGTGGAGGTGATCCGGTATGCCGACATCGGTTTGAAGAGGACGCCGGCGGATGCGCTCGCCGGGCGTGGGGTCGGCTCGTACCGGACGGCGCTGGGCGCGGCGGTGCGACTGCTCACTCTGTACGACACCAAGCGGGATGAGCACTGGTCGCTGTGGAACCGAACCCGGTTCACTGCGCCGAAGATCGGCGCTCTCTTCGACGAGCACTACTCCGGTGTGGTGGAGACCGTGGATTCGGGTCGGCAGATCGAGTCCGGGACCAACTGCTGCCCGTCGGCGGCGGCGGCATTTGCATACCTGATGCGGCGTGAGGGCGGCGCGGAGCGGCTGGCGCTGGTGTCGTACGGGCTTGCCGGGGGGACTCCGGACGTGCGGGACATTCTTGCGCAGGCGCGGACGCGGCTGGCGCGGGAGGCGAAGCACCGCGGGCGCAAGGCTGACCACAATCGGGCGCCGTACGAGCTGGGGTTGTTGATCACGGCTGTTATGGCGAAGGAGGCAGGAAGGTCCCGCTTCACCTTCGGTGAGACCTCGCCCATGCCGAAGCTGACGTTCCCCAGCCAGCTCACGGCGGAGGCGGTGTGATGGGGCGTGGAGCGAGGCC
>ERZ777006.16-NODE-16-length-24270-cov-10.140781_pt1 | contig 24270 bp, 24 predicted proteins | sample MGYA00374959_ERZ777006 | MGnify/ENA primary metagenome ERZ777006 (study PRJEB29305, sample SAMN08776659) | plant metagenome | isolation source: Switchgrass | host: Panicum virgatum | place: USA: Austin, Texas | collected 2014-11-04 ... | reverse complement strand
GGCTCGCCGCATAGACGAGGCCCGCGAAAACGGTACGCTCAAGTGGCTGCGTCCGGACGGCAAAGCCCAGGTTACCGTCCGCTACGAAGACGACAAGCCGGTAGCGGTCGAAAAAGTCGTTGCCGCCGTGGCCCACCACGAAGACACGTCGGCCGAACAAGTACGCGAGGAAGTCATCAGTAACATCATCAAGCCGGTGCTGGACAAGTACGGCTTTACGCTGCCGGGTGACGAAGACATCATCGTGAACGGCACAGGCCTGTGGCACATTCCCGGCCCGGAATCCGACGCCGGCCTGACCGGCCGCAAAATCGTGGTAGACACCTACGGCGGCTACGCCCGCGTAGGCGGCGGCGCCTTCAGCGGCAAAGATCCCAGCAAGGTGGACCGCTCCGGCGCGTATGCCGCACGTTTCATCGCCAAAAACATCGTGGCAGCCGGGCTGGCAACCCGGTGCGAGGTGGGCCTTGCCTACGTTATCGGCCAACCGCGCCCGCTGATGCAGACCATCGAAACCTTTGGTACGGCCACGGTCGGCGAAGAAGAACTGCACGCCTTTAAGGACAAGCTCATCGACACGTCCGTCAAGGGCATCATCGAGCGGCTTGACCTGGCACGGCCCATCTACGGCCAGACTTCGGCCTATGGCCACTTCGGTAAAAAAGAGCTGCCTTGGGAGCAGATTGTCAGTGTCGAGAGCGCTTAAACTGGCGCTTAAATAAGACGCTAATCCGCCTTATTTTGCCGCATTTTGCCGCCGCACGGCTTTACGAACACGCCGTGCGGCTCGGGCCTGGGCGTACTGGGCCTGGCGCGAATCGCCAAAAGCGTACCCTATGCCACCACCGACGATGCCGCTCACGCCGCCGACCACGAGCTGCATGGTGAGGTCCGGATCAAATGTATCGTCCTCCTGCTCTATGCGCTGCGAGGGGAGCATGCCGGACTCCGGAGACGGATCGTCGGCTGCCGCAGCCAGGCCCAAGATGCCCAGCGAAAAGCCGGCGCCCAACACGGCGCTAAGCGCGGCCACCAGGCGGCGCTTAGGCCGGCTCAGCCTGACACTACCCTGGGCGATGTCGTAAGCGAGCGCGGCGGTCTCGCGCAGTCGGGCTTCTTTGACCTCAATCTCGGCCTGTTCAAGTACTTCGGCTACTAGTGAATCGGCGATATCTTTGAGCGTCGATTCATCTTCGGCCTTCCAGGCACCGGAGCGCTGGTTGGTCCGTTCGTACTGGCCCCAACGAGTGTCGATTTCGTCATCGCGGCGGTCAAAATAGCATTGCGCATAGGTGTTGCGGGCATCCTGGACGGCCTGCTCCAATTCTTTAGGGTCGTGGTGCGCGATCATCGCGGTCGGCAGGTCAATGCCCGGCGGCAAGGTGTTCGGTCCCTGAAATGGAAGGGCCATCTCGGCTAACTGCGGTACCTCGTTGCCCGGCGAGCCCATGTCAGGACCGGGGCTCCAAAACTACCGGACGGCGATTGCCGACGGTCTGTAAGTCATGCTCACGGCGGAGATTGCCGATGTTCTGGCCGAAGTTGCCGAGCGCATCTGCAACGGGTTTGAAGCGGGAGCCCAGCAGGCCGCCCAGCATCTGTGCCGCAGTACCTATGTTTTGCTCGAACCATTCGTCGTTCTCGGGCTTGCCCGGCAGGGTTTGCGCGGCGTTGTATAAGTTCAGGGCAATGGCGCGTTCGTCCGGTGCCACGCCCAGGCGGAAGGCGGTCTTGCCGTCCTGGCCGTGTTCGCGTGCAACATGCGCCCATGGGGCTTTGTCGTTAGTGGGATAACCGTTATCGATGCGGCGCAGCATAATGGCGTCTTCCAGCGCGGTACCCGGCTCAGAGGATTTGCCGTGCGCAACCACATCGCGCGAGGCAATCGAGCGGGCCTGGTCGGGACTAATAAGCGCGATGGCGCCGAGCGGTATGGGTTCGCTGGCACGGGCCATGCGTACAACCTGGTCTGTTTCGGCGGGGTCAATGATCATGCGGCCGATGTCCCGGCCGGTGGCTTCCTGCAAAAACGGGTCGGAAGCATACAATTGAATTTCTTGTCCGGAAGGTAAATGTAGCATGCGGGTACTTTACCATAAAAACTTTAAAAAAGCAACCTCTTTTCAGGGGTCGCTAACAAAGCGGGACGGAAGATGAGAGACAAGAGGGTTCCGTAAAGTTAATTGGCGTGCTTCGTTTCGCTGGCGCTGCCGGCAGCCGCGGTTTGCGGCGCATCCACCTTGGTTAAGGCGGCAACGGTAAGAAGTAGAAGCGCAAAAAGCACGAATGTGCCAAACTTTCTTTTCATACACATCTAGTATAACGCCCTTGTCCAGTCTTTGTAAGCCGCTTATGGTCGATTATCCTTCAAAGATGTGGATATCTTTGAGTTCGGGCGGCAGAAAGCCGGCTTCGTGCTTAAAATCCGCCTCCCATTTATAGCCCTTGTTGTAGCCCAGGTCCTTCATGAGCTTGGTGGGGGCGTTGCGCAGATGCAGCGGGACAGGCAGGTCGGGGTAATCGCGCGCGGCGCTTTGGGCGCGCATCATAGCGCCGGCCACGGCCCGCGATTTGGGTGCCTTGGCCAGCACGGTAGCGCAGTGGTACAGATTATATTGACACTCCGGCATGCCGATGCGCTCCACCGCCTGGAAGGTGGAAACCGCCAGGTTGAGCGCGGCTGGCGCCGCGATGCCGATGTCCTCCGACGCAAAAATGACCATGCGCCGGGCCAGGAATTTGGGATCTTCGCCGGCCTGCAGCATGCGTGCCATGTAGTACAGCGCAGCGTCCGCGTTGCTGCCGCGCATGGATTTAATAAATGCGCTGATGATGTTGTAGTGATTTTCCCCGGCTTTGTCGTAACCTGGCACGCGTTTTTGGGCGGCGGTGGTAACAACCTCCGGCGTAACGGCTTTGTCGGTCAGCTGCAAGGCCAGCTCTAAATTGCCGAGCGCTACACGCGCGTCGCCGCCGGATAATTCCGCCAGCAGGTCAATGCTTTTGGCGGGCAGGCGTTTTTTGGTCAGCTTTTCGCGCTTGGCGGTGTTGTTTAAGATGGTTATGATGTCGTCCTTGCTGAGCGGCTCCAGCACCAGTACGCGTGAGCGGCTCAGCAAGGGAGTGATGACTTCAAAACTGGGGTTTTCGGTGGTGGCGCCGATCAGCACGATGGTGCCGTCTTCCACATGCGGCAAAAAGGCATCCTGCTGCGCCTTGTTAAAACGGTGGATTTCGTCTACGAATAAGATGGTACGCATGCCCAGACGCTGGTTGGCCTTGGCGTGCTCGATGACGCGGGTGACGTCGGCTTTGCCGGAAGTAACGGCGCTGAGCTCCACAAATTCGGCCCCGGTTTCGCGGGCGATAATACGCGCCAAAGTAGTTTTACCGCTGCCTGGCGGCCCCCACAAGATAAGGCTGGTGGGCGTGCCGCGCTCAATGATCTGTCGGATAATCTGGCCATGCTCTAACAGGTGCCGCTGGCCGATTACCTGGTCCAGCTGCTCCGGCCGCATTCGCTCCGCAAGTGGTTCGTGCATCTTCCTAGTATAAAAGCTTTTGAAGGGAATAGCACCCCATATGCCGCCGAGAGACTCGCTCGCCTGCCAAAGGCACCGGGTCTTGTCTCGCTGGGTTCTATAGACCCAGTCTCTCGGCGGCATATGGGGTGCTATTCCCGCCTAAATTGTTTATACTGAGAATAAGCATAAAAATAACGAGGGTCATACATGAAACAACTCAAATGGATATTTGGAATCGCGCTCCTGGCCGTGGTGCCGGTGCTGGCGATTGTTAATGTGGCACATGCACAGCGCTTTGCTTCTTCCGTTGACGCGGACCAGCAAGTGCACAGCTCGCTCTACAGCAGCGGCCGCAACGTCAATATTAAGGGCGAAATTTTTGGCGACGTCTTCTGTGCCGGCCAAAACGTCGTTGTAGACGCTACCGTTCACGGCGATGTCATTTGCGCCGGGCAGGACGTTACCGTGAACGGTACGGTAGACGGCGACATCCGTCTGGCCGGGCAGTCCGTTAATGTGGCCGCCGCCGTTGCGGGCAGCGGTACCGTTGCCGGCCAAAAGTTTTCGCTGGATGCGACCGCCAAGATAGGCCGCGACCTGACTGCCACCGGTACCGAGCTCAACATCAAGGGCGCGGTTACGCGCGATGTAGTGGTGAGCGGCACGCGGGTGACGCTTAACGGCAACGTCGGCCGCAACGTCTCTGTCGGCAGCGACAAGACCGAGCTCAAAAATAACGCCCGCATCGCTGGTAACCTGACCTACAGCTCTACCAAGCCCAAGCTGCTTGACGGCGCGCAGGTGGCAGGTAAGACCGAACAGGCCAAGCAACAGAACAAGCGTGGCGGCATGCGCTTCAACCCAGTTATCTATCTGTTCATGCTGCTCGGAGCGTTGGTCATTATGGTTGTATTAACGCTGCTCTTCCCGCGCTACCTGGAGCGCACCAGCGGCCGCATCTGGGACAGCCCGGGCCGCGCGCTGCTGGTCGGATTCGTTGCGGCGCTGCTGCTGCCGCTTGCCATCGTGGGGACCGCGTTTACCATCGTCGGTATCCCGCTGGCACTCTTCCTGATCGTGGCTGCCATATTCGCGGCATTGCTCACCACGCCCATCAGCGCCTACCTGACCGGCCGCCTGGTGTTGCGCAGGAGCAAGAATCCCATGGGCCTGGCCCTGTTGGGGGTCGCCATCCTGGTAACGCTCTACTTCATTCCGTTTGTCGGCTTCATCTTTGTGATGGCCGCTTACTGGCTTGGTTTTGGCGCGCTGCTAACGGATTTGTACGCGCACAGCCGGTTCGGCCGGTCCGCCCCGGCGCCCGCTAAAAAGGCCGCAAAGTAACCAGCCTGTAAAGGTAGTAACCAGAGGAACGAGGTATGTTCGTTCCTCTGGTTTATTCATTGATAACGTTGCTTAAATCGCCCGCATATGACATAATGTAGTAAATTCAAGACAAACTATAAGAGAGGAAGCGGCACCATGCCAGCTGCACTGCAAGACCCGTCCAAAATTCGAAACATTGCCATTATCGCGCACGTTGACCACGGTAAGACCACGCTGGTAGACGGCCTGTTAAAGCAGTCCAAAACCTTCCGCGACAACCAGGCTGAAATGAGCCAGGAGCTGATTATGGACAGCGGCGACCAGGAGCGCGAGCGCGGCATCACCATCACCGCCAAAGTGACGGCCGTGCAGCACGACGATTACCGCATTAATATCATCGACACGCCCGGGCACGCCGATTTCTCCGGCGAAGTAGAACGCACCTTGAACATGGCCGACGGCTGCATCCTGATCGTCGACGCCCAGGAGGGCCCCATGCCGCAGACCAAATTCGTGCTGGGCAAGGCGCTGGCCCAGGAACTTAAGCCGATCGTTATCATCAACAAGATCGACAAGCCCGGCAGCCGCATCGCCGAGGTGGAAAACGAGCTGGCCGATCTGTTTTTGGAGCTGGCCGTGCACGAGGACCAGCTGCATTATCCGGTATATTACGCTATCGGCCGCGCCGGCAAGGCCTGGACCACGCCGCCCGCCGACCCGGAGGCCGATGCCAGCCTTGACCCGATTTTTGACGCCATTATCAACGATATTCCCGCGCCGCACGTGGAGGTAGACAAGCCCTTCCAAATGCTGGTCACCGCTTTGTCCTGGGACTCGTATAAAGGCAAGTACGCCGTCGGACGCATCACGCGCGGCCGCGTCAAGGCCGGCGACCAGGTAGTGTTATGCAAAAAAGACGGCAGCCAGAGCAGGGCTAAAGTCGAGCTGGTCTTCATGAGCCACGGCGTCAGCAAATTTGAAGTACCGGAAGGCGTGGCCGGCGACATCGTGCAGCTAACAGGGGTGGCAGATGCCCAAATCGGCGAAACCATCGCCGACGCCGCTCAGCCCGAAGCCCTGCCGGTCCTGGAAGTCGAGGCGCCCACGTTGCGCATCTACCTCGGCCCGAACACCAGCACCTTCAAGGGTACCGAAGGCGAATTCACCACCAGCCGCCAAATCGGCGAACGCCTCAAAAAAGAACTGGAAACCAACGTCGGCCTGCGCGTAGAAGACGCCGGCATCGGCTTTACGGTCGCTGGCCGCGGCGAGCTGCACCTGAGCGTGCTCATAGAAACTATGCGCCGCGAAGGCTACGAGTTCGAAGTCGGCCGCCCGCAAGTCGTCACTAAAGAAGAAAACGGCCAGACCCTGGAACCCGTCGAAGAGCTGATCATCGAAGTTCCGGCCGAGCATGTGGGCACCGTCCAGATGGAACTCGGCCAGCGCCGTGCCACGCTCAAGGAGCAGTTCGCCAGCCCCAAGGGCGTCACTAAGCTGGTGTACGAGCTGCCCACCCGCGCGCTGCTGGGCCTGCGCAACGTCCTGATGACCAACACCAAGGGTACCATCGTCATGAATAGCCTGGTCACCGGCTACCAGCCGCAAACCGCCGCGCTGCAGCAGCTGCGCAATGGCGTGCTCATCGCCTTTGAAACCGGTACCACAACACCTTACGCCCTGCAAAATGCCGAGGCCCGCGGTACCATCTTCGTCGGTCCTGGCGAGAAAGTCTATGCCGGCCAGGTCATTGGCCTCAACACCCGCCAGGAAGACATGGAGATCAACGTCTGCAAGACCAAACACCTGACCAACATGCGCAGCTCCAGCAGCGACGGCGTAGTGCAGCTGACGCCGCCGACTATCCTCAGCCTGGAACAGTGCCTGGACTTCATCGAAAACGACGAGCTGCTGGAAGTAACACCTAAAAATCTGCGTCTGCGCAAGCGCGAACTCGACCCAAACAAGCGCAAGCGCAGCAAATAAGTAGCAAAACAGGGGCGTAACCATGGCCGATCCGGAATACCTGCAAGACCGCAACCAGCCGATACGGACGGAAGTAATCGGGCAGCTGGGTAAGATCATGCGGGATCAGGCGGGCATCGTGCAGCTGCCGGTACATGTTGCGGACGAAACGACTCCCGTAGGGCCGGTGCCCGTAGTCGGCGGTCAGATTCCGCGCGGCCGCGATCTGGACACTGCGCATATTTATATAACACACCATGGCCGGGCTGACGGCGAAACGCGCTACCGCGTACACAGCCGGCCGCAGGAATCAGCCCAGGGCACGCGCGGCTCGATATGGGGCAACGGTATGTTCGAAGTCAGCGGCAGCCAGGGCAGCTTTACCCGCCCGGGCGGCGAGCCGCGGCCCTTGCAGGCTGCAGGCTACCGGCGGCTGGCCCTGGTGCTCAGAAAAACCGTTTTTACCGAGGCCGACACCTGGCGCGCCATTTACGACCTGCGCCTTAACGACAAACTGGTAAGCTCGCAACAGATAACGGATGAAACGAGGTCCCCGCACTTCACGGGTGCCTGGCGCTGGCTCAACAAGCACTTTCTGGGACCGATCGGCGATATCCCGCCGCAGACCTGGATGTGGTACTAAGGGTATTCAGTGCTGGCTAGTGCTTAGGCGGCCGAATCGTGCCGCTTAAAGCGGCTGACGATAAACAACAGCAGCGTGGCGCCCATGACGGCCACGAGCAGGCTCCATAGGTTGAAGCCGGTAATTCCTTCACCGCCCAGAAGATTGATCAGGAAGCCGCCGATAAACGCCCCGATAACACCTACGATAATATTGCCGACAATACCTTGGCTGGCGTTATTGCCGGTAATGATCGAAGCGATCCAGCCTGCAAGCCCGCCCAGCACGATCCACGCTAGTATTCCCATACAGTCCTCCTTTCAACATTACGATAATTATGCGCCGCACGGGGCCGATAGTGATGTAAAAATGCTTACATCCCCTTAAGCGGCGATATCGGGTACAATAAAAAGGTATGCTTGAAATTTCCGACGAGGCCTTTTCGGCCCTTATCGCCGAGGTAATGGACGAACTGCCCAAAGAACACATGGAGGCAGTCAAAAACGTGGCCATCGTGTACGCCGACGAACCTACGCCCGAGCAGCGCGAAAAGCTCCAGCTGCGCCACGACCAGAGCCTCTTTGGACTGTATGAAGGCGTCCCCCTGACCAAGCGCGGCGGCATGACCAACTACGGTCCGGACAAGATCACCATTTTTAAACTGCCCATGCTCTACTTCGTCAACGACTACGCCGAGCTGCGCAAACAGGTAAAGCACACGGTATGGCATGAAATCGCCCATTATTTCGGGCTGGACCACGATCAAATCCACGCTCTGGAAACCAAGCCGCGGCCGTAGCGCCCAGTATTGCATTTTAATCTGTTTTGTTGTATAATAAACAGGTTTTGAAAGAAGCTCCCGTTACGACTATCCCCGAGCAGGCCTTAGCGCCTGAATCCTCGGTGCTGGACCGATACCTGCATGACATCCCGGCGGCAGGCGGCCTAAAGTACGCGCCCGAAGAGAACGAAGCTGCCACGCCGCTCCAGGCTTTTCAAGAGCATGTACAGGATGTACGCGAATGTGGCGATGCGCTTGATTTCATCCCTGCTTACAGCCAGCGGCATCAGGTCGGTATTAAGACGCTTTGGGCACCTACGACAGTGGCGGTAGCCACGGCCGAAACTTCGGGTATGTTGGACGCGCCTTCCGGCAGCACCGGCAACCTTTTAGGGCCGATAGTCATCGCCGGAGCGGGCATAGCTGCGGGCCTCATCACGGCGCGCACCCAGTACCAGAGAAGCGTAGACTACGCTCATACGCAATGGAACCGGACCGCTCAGGACCGTGTCCGCGAAAAATATGACCTGTTCCGCGTGCAAACAGGCATCGACGACAAGGGAGAGCCGACCTACGAAGTACATATGCGCTATTACGGTCCGTACGACTACCGGAGGCATGAGGACGGCACTCCTGAAACCACGGCCGAATACATCCACGCTATGGCAGCCCTGGCCGAAAGCGCCGGTGTTGATAGGGTTATGCTCGGCTCGAATATGGCCAAACGCGTGACCGGACCCGGGCAAACCGTTCCCATGAAGACAATCCTTGAACACAGCAAGCCGCTTAAGCTCAGAGAGGATGCGTTTGGCGAAGACGTGGCCATCGGCACCCCAAAGGAGTGGCTGGAAGTGCAGGACAGACAGCGCCCCGGCCATAACAGGGATGAGGTCGCCGGCCTTATCGACGTGCTCAAGCAGGTGAGTTACCATCACCCGCTCGTTAAGGCCTACGAAAATCATAAGGACAAGCCGACGCTCAATGCCGCTCTCCAGAGAGCCGCCGACACGGCTATTGAACGCGAATTTTCAGAGACGGGCAACGGCTCCAAGCGTGGCCAGGTAAGCGACAGGGGCCACGAAGAGCATGCCCAGTTCAGCATGCGCCGTCCTCATCACATGTCGGCCCGTTTCCAGGGTCATGGCACAGCCGCAGCCGAGCAGGCAACCGGCGGCACTCCTAGCGCACAAAACCGTACTTACACCATCGACTGGCACCACAACGGCGAAGTTGCCAGCCGCCGCCCGCTCGATATGGTCATGGGCTACCAGCAAGTTATACAAAAGCATGAAGATGAGCTGCTGCTGCGCAACCCGGCCATTGACCCGACCCGGGCCAAAAAACTGGTCGTCACCTTATTGAAGCAGCGTCTCGATCCCCAGGCCAGCGAAGACCAGCTGCGCGCCCTCCCGTCCGTGGCACAACTTGCCGCAGACGAAACCACGCCTTACGATCCCATGGTAGATCTCGATACCCCGGTGCTGTCGCAGCTATTGACTAACACAAAATACGGCAGAAACACGCCAGACATCGATGGCCCTGCGGCCCCGAGCAACTGGCGCAAAATTGCAGTCGGTGGAGTGGCCCTGGTCGCAATCGGCACCGGCACGTTCTTCGGTATCCGTAAAGCTGAAACCGACTATCAGCAGCAGCTGGACGCCGCCCAGGCGCAGGTGCTTGCAGGCTACGCCGCCAAGTATCACCTCGATCCGGCCCAGATAGACCTGGACGATCCGACGACCAAGCAGGATATCCGGGACTATGCCGAAGCGCACACCCTTACCCCTGTATCGAAGGGCTGGGAGTGGCTGCGGACACGCCAGCAGCAATTCAACGAGCTGCTTGATTTTGACCTCTCAGTGCGCGGTGGTGACGGCGGCGAAGCGAGCGGCGAGCCAATGCCCACCGCCTCTACCTCTTCACCCAACACCGGCGTGGGCGACGCGCCCCGCAACAAGCCGCCTCAGATGGAGTGGGCCCTGGAGCCGCACGACATGGCCGTAGACGGTTATTGGGCGGCAACCACCAGCAACCGGCTAAGCGTAACGCCGGAAAACGGCCTGATGTGGATAAACGAGGGAGACGTTTCGGCTGCCAGCGCCAGTGTTGCCGAAGAACTGCCCACCGTCTTTGAGGGCGAGCAGTACATCAAAGTCTCCCGCGACCTGCAAGTCGGCGATCTGCCCGAGGAGCTGGCCGGACCCGGCACCGGCAGGCAGGTGCGCGTGCCCGTCCTGAAGGGTACACGAATTGCGGCAGCCGTTCTGAACGGCCGGCCGGTGACTCTGGTCGATATGATTGACGGCACGGCGGCGCTGAGCCCTTCCAACGGCGTAGACAATGTGGGCCACCTGGAGTACTGGCTTGTTCCTGCTTCAGACGCCGGGCCCGAGGCCACCGCATCTGTCACGGTGGGAGCCAAACGCTACAACTACGACCTGAGTACGCTACCCATCACCTGGAACGACGTTATCCCTGGTTTCTTCGGCAAATCGCCGCTGGAGCAGCGCGACCTGATGGAGCAGTATGTAAAAGAAAACTTTACCTACAGTTTCACGCCGTTTTCCGGGCAAGAGCCCCTGTTCGACAGCCCGGAACAGTACACCGAAGCTGTGCTTGAGCTGCGCCGCGCCAACTGCAATGTGGCAGCAACCGTCCTGGCATTAGGTGCCAATGCGGCATCGGCACAGGCCTACCCCACCTACCTCAATCCGGCGGTTGGCTATCTGAACGACGGCGACTTTGAACTGACCGACCACGAATACCACATGTGGAATGTGGACACGGAAGGTGATATTTTTGATGCCACGCCGACCAAAGAGGAAGCCAAGATCCCGCAGATCGCACCGGCCGAAGCACCCTCTGACCTGCCGCTCAAACTTGCCGGGTTGTTACTGGGTGCCACGGCCGCCGGATTCGTAGCCCGCCGCCCGCTCCGGTCGGCTTGGCGGAAAGTGATGGCTAGGGCGGCCTCGGCCTCAGCTGATGAGGTGCAGGCGCTGCACAACGGCTTAACGGCTGACCCCGAGACGCTGCATCGTGCTCTGGCGATAGTCGAAGCCCTGCGCTACGACCCTCAGCGGGATTTGGCACGTGCCGCCCGCCGTCCGAATACTTTTGCCACCGACTCCAGCATGGCAGCGGGCATGGGCAAACTCTTACTTATGGTGCACCATGACCGCCTGGCAGCTGATTCGCCAAGACGCCACTTCTGGCAGAGCAAGGCCGGAACGGCCGAGCGCCAGCTGAAGCTCAGCCGCAGTGAGCGCCGTAAACTGGACGCCGAAACGGCCGCCACGATTCGCGCCGCCCGCCATATCATGGCCGCCGGCCGCAAGCTCTACGACCGCACCGGCCTGATAGCCTATACTGAGTAGGTGACTGATTTTTCATTTTTGCGAGGTGATGCAATGGCTGCCGCACAGCGGTTGCTGGGCTGCATCCTGGTACGCGAGCTCGACGGCCAGCGCCTGGAAGCCCGCATCGTGGAAACCGAAGCCTATCACCAAAGCGATGCCGCCAGCCACAGCTACAAGGGCCGCACGCCGCGCACCGACATCATGTTCGGGCCGGCCGGCTTCGTGTACGTATATTTTACGTACGGTATGCATTATTGCATGAACGTGGTGACCGGACCGGAGGGCGAAGGCTCCGCGGTGCTGATCCGGGCCCTGCAGCCGCTGACTGGCCAAGCTGTTATGGAGAAGCGCCGCCGTATGGGCGGAGTGACAGCAACCAACGGCCCGGCCAAACTCTGCCAGGCGCTGGGCATCGACCGGTCCATGAACGGCCACGACCTGCGCAAACCGCCGTTCATGTTGCGCGTGCAGCCGCCGGTGCCCGCCGCTGATATCGTGCAGACTACACGTATCGGCATCAGCCGCGCCAAGGATCAGCCGTGGCGTTTCTACATCGCCGGAAATCCGTACGTTTCCAGGCCGTAAATGCTATACTGGCTTGCAAATGACCACTACCAAGCAAATTACCGCCTTGGCGGCCGATCACACCAGAACCTACGTTATCGCGCTCCTGTTTGCCGCGGCAGCCTTTGCCGGCGCCGCCATGCTCGCCCGGCAGGAGACGCCCTCGGGCTGGGAAGCCGCCTTGTTTGAGACGATCAATACCTGGCCGGAGCAACTATACCGCTTCTTCGCCGTCATGACGTTTTTGGGAAGCGCATGGGGTGCAGCCCTCGGCGTGGCGGCCACCTTTGCACTGCGTCTCTACCGCCTGACTTGGCGGCTGGCTGCTTCGCTGCTGCTTGGCTATGGACTGGCATTGGGCATCAAAGCGCTTATCGGGCGCGAGCGTCCGGCAGAGCTTATCGGCGATGCGCACGTACGTCATGCCGAGGCTGGCCTGGGGTTCCCGTCGGCCCATGCCATGGCCATCACCGTGATTGCGCTGACCGTGTGGCCGTATCTGTCGTGGCCGTGGCGCACGCTGTTGGCCGCTGTTGTGATCGTCGTAGCCGTGTCGCGGCTGTACCTGGGCGTGCATCTGCCGCTTGATGTCGCGGGAGGCGTGGCACTCGGCGTGACTATCGTGGCCGGCTTGCGGCTGCTGCCATTGGCCTGGCGGCGCCGGCTGCGCGTCAACTAGAACGGCGTAACAAAAAGCTTGTGCTTTGACGGATCTGGTTTTACAATGAAATTGGAAGTGAGAGACTTCCATAAAGACCCGGGTATACCGCGGGTCTTTTAAGTTGCATATGCTTTATCCGGTAAAACCCGGTATACTAGGTACACAATGATAGCGGCAGTGATTGTTTTGGGGATCGTATGCGCGGCCTTGGCCGTAGTATTGCTGTTGCAGTTTCGCAAGCCCCGCACGGCCGACGATGCCAACACGGCCCTGCTGCTTAAGGAAGATTTAAGCCGCCTCAGCGACGACATAACCAATTTCAAAGAAGGGCTGCAAAACCAGCTGACCGAGCGCCTGGACAAAAACCAGGAGCTTATGCGCGAATCCATCATGAAGCAGTTCAGCGCCAGCTCCAAACTCATCACCGATGTTACCGAGCGCCTGACCAAGCTAGACGAGACCAACAAGCGCGTGGTCAACGTCGCCGACGAGCTCAAAATCCTGCAAAACGTGCTGCAAAATCCCAAGCAGCGCGGCGTACTCGGCGAATATTATCTGAGCCAGGTGCTGGAGAACGTGCTGCCGCCCGACCGCTTCAAACTGCAATACAAGCTGGGCAAAGACGACCAGGGCCGTGACCTCATCTGTGACGCGGTCATTACGCTGGACAAGGGGCGTATGCTGCCGGTCGACTCCAAATTTACGCTGGAAAACTACAACCGCCTGCTGGAAGAAAAAGACAAGACGCAGCGCGAGGTGCTGGCCAAGGCGTTCAAGGCCGACCTCAAAAACCGCATCGACGAAACGGCCAAATACATACGACCGGCGGACGGCACTATGGACTATGCCTTCATGTTCATCCCGTCCGAGGCGATTTATTACGACCTTTTGGTTAATAAGGTGGGCATGACCAACACCTCGGCGCGCGACCTCATCGAGTATGCCTTCCGCGAAAGAAACGTTATTATTGTGAGCCCCACCACCTTTATGGCCTACCTGCAAACAGTCATGCAGGGGCTGCGCAGCCTGCAAATTGAAGAGCAGGCCAAAGAGATTCAGAAGCGCGTGGGCGAGCTGGGACGCCACATCACCACGTACGAACAGCTGATGCAAAAACTGGGTAGCAGCCTTGGCACCACGGTCAATCATTTCAATAATGCCCATAAAGAGCTTAAAAAGGTCGACAAGGACGTCGTCAAGATTGCCAGTACCGCTGCGGCGGTTGAGCCTCTGGCGCTGGACAAGCCGTCACTTGAGGATTAGCAGCAGAGGCAACACCCCACTACCTTCCAGGTACCGCTCACGCGCGAGGCACGAACTTTTGAGCCTGTAGTCTCAAAAGCTTCGCGCTTCGGCTCCGCTTCGGTTGGGTACCTGGAAGGTAGTGGGGTGTTGCCTGTACCTTGCACCGCACGCCTCTGTATTACAAAACGCCGGCGGCAATCAGCACCAGGATCAGCACGCCGAAGGCGATACGGTAGTATGCGAACGGCCGGAAATTGTGCCGCGATACATAGCGCAGCAGCCAGGAAATTGACGCCAGCGCGGTGATGAACGCAAAGACCAACCCTATAGCTAAGGCGTCAACGCCGCCGGGCAAGGCATGCAGCTCGCCGCCGTACTTGGCCAGCTTGTAGGCACTTGCCAATACCAGCACCGGAATGCTCAGATAAAAGGAAAAAGCCGTTGCGGTAGGGCGGTTCAGCCCGGCGGCAAGTCCGCTCACGATGGTTGCGCCCGAGCGCGACACGCCCGGGATGATCGCCACGCACTGTCCCAGCCCGACCGCCAAGGCCCGCTTAAAGCTCAGCTCGCGAAAATCCACTTTTTCCTGGCCGGCCTGGGCGGCAGGCGCCGGCTTGCGGTCCACTAGCCACAAGATGACACCGCCCAAAATTAAGGCGATGGCCACAACCAGCGGCACGGTGATATGCTCCATCACTTTATCTAATAATAAGCCGACGATTCCGGCCGGTATGGTCGCGATAACCAGCAATTTCCAAAACCGCAGCGCCGAGCGGTCACCGCGGAACAATCCCACCGTCTTTTGCCATAGGTCCTGCCGGTAAAACCATACTACAGCCGCAATGGCACCAAGCTGCACGACCACCGTAAACAAATCGTGCGTATCGGTAAAATTGAGCGCGTCGCCGGCCAGAATAAGATGGCCGGTGCTGCTGACCGGCAGAAATTCTGTCACACCCTCAACAATGCCAAGGATGACGGCGATGATATACGGATGCATGTGTTAAGTCTACCGTAAGTCGGCGTAAAAACCCAAGCTATCCAGGACGGGCGCTGGGACGGATGGCCGGCCGGACTACTTCTTAACAGATTTGGCCTTGGCGGTCTTGAGCCAGTCCAGAGCGACCGCCGCCGTCCAGCTGAAGTTCTTGGCGCCCAGCGGCTTGCCGGTCAGCGGGTTGAAGTATTCGTTAAATTCGCCGCCGTCCAGCAGTTCGAGCGAGCTTTCGATCAGGGCTTCGGCGTGATCTTTATAACCGTACCGCTTGAGCCCGTCCGCGATCAGCCAGTTGGTATTGAGCCAGGTCGGCCCCTGCCAGTACCGGTCGGCGTTGAACCAAGGGGAGTTGAGCGGGACGCTCGGCACGGGATGCGCCGGGCCGAACATGTGACCGTTTTCCAGCGACTTGACCAGCAGCTCGGCACGTTCCGGGCTGATGCAGCCGGCGTACAACGGCAGCAGGCCCTCGATGGTCGGCTCCTTGATTAATTTATGAGTGACGAAGTCGCGCGGATAATATGCTTCGGTATAGGGGTCCCACAGCTCGTCCAGGGCCCTGCGGGTGCGTTCCATGCGCTGCAGCGTGGCCTCGGGTATGTCGGCACGCAAGGTTTTGGCAATGTTGACCAGGTGCTCATTGGCGCGGATCAGGATACAGTTAAAGGCCAGATCCTCGATGGTAAATAGCGAATGGTCCAGGATGCGGTCAATATTGTACTCTTTGCGGCGCAGCCGGCGTTGGGCATCATATAGGGCGAGCGCGTCAATGGTGGAAAAGCGTTGGTCCGGGGAAACGCTGTGCGTGTCGCGGCGGAACAAGCTGGCCACAATATCCAGCCGCGTTTTTTGGATAAAGCGAATCCAGCCGGGCAGGAGGTGCTCATGCAGCTCGCTCATCCAAGCGGGGTTGTTGTCCAGTCCGGTCTCCCAGGGGTGAATTTGCAGGGTGAGGCCCTCTTCGTGCGGGTCACGCTCGCGGTACATCCACTCGTGATACGCCAGTAGGCCGGGGAAGACCTGACGGTACCAGCTGCGGCGCTCTGGCAAGTCCAGCTTCTCGCCGATGCGGAAGATGGCCTCGGCCAGCATGGGCGGCTGCGTAATACCGCTGGTAACCACGTCGTCGGGCGCATACGGGCTGACCCAGCTGCGCCAGGCGTTGCGGTCGTTGCGGTACTCCAGCTCTTTGTTGAATATCATGTGCGGCACCATGCCGTTGCCCCACTGGCCGCGCAGCAGGCTGAGAATTTCCATCTTGGCCCGCTCCACGTCGTAATGACGCTGGCCAAGGGCGATGAAGCAGCTGTCCCACAGCCATTGGTGCGGATATAGGTTATCGGCAGGCACGGTGTACAGCCCGCGGTCGTTTTTTTGTAATAAGGCTATAGCTTGCTCGCTGAGATCGGGCATATCGCTCATGCCTTTTAGTATACCGTACATCGCGGGACGATCCGGTAATTATGTTACCCGGATAGGAGCCGCACCGCGGCACCGGAAGCTATAACCGCATCAAAAAACTGGTGGCCTCACGTGCGAGGCCACCAGTAAGCTATCGGATCGCCGTCTTGGGCGGACGGGCGTAAACCGCAGTCCGTCCGCGACGAGCTTAGCACGGAGCGCAGCGGGTTAATGCACCGCTGCCTGCTGTGCCCTTAGCTTGCCATGCGCGTCTTCGGTCTGGCGCTTCGGCTGTCTGATGACCGTTGCGGCCAGCACTACGGCAACAAGGATGAATATGACACCCGCCAAAAAGGCGCGGTTGTATCCATGGACCATTGCGGCCAAGGGCGTCAGATTGGTTGCCTGAGCAGCCACCGATGCGGCGATCCCGGAGAGCGCGGCCAGACCGACAGCGCCACCCATCTGCTGCGAGGTGTTGATCAGACCCGAAGCCAGGCCGGCCTCGTGCCCTGGCACCCCTGAGGTCGCGGCGACCATCAACGGCATGAATGTTGCGCCCATGCCGACCGGGATCAGAATTATTGAAGGCAGCAGGTCAACAAAGTAGTTGCCATCTACTGGTACGCGGGCAAGCCATGCCAAGCCGAGCGCCACAAACAATGGCCCCGCAATCAGGAACGGCTTGAAGCCGACTTTTCCGACCAGCTTAGCTACGCGTGATGACACAATCGCCAGCACAATCGGGAACGGGAGGAATGCCAGCCCGCTCATAACGGGCGACAAGTCCAATACGGCCTGTACGTACAGCGACAAGAGGAAGAACATCCCCATCATCACGGCCATAATAGGCGCCATCATCAGGTTCGCGCCGGTAACGTTGCGAATCTTGAAGATAGACAGCGGCATCAGCGGATGCTTGGCACGCGACTCATTCCAGATGAACCCAGCGATAAGCGCCAAGCCCGCTGCAATCAAACCGAGCGTACCGCCACTCAGCCAGCCCCACTTCGGCGCTTCGCTAAGTGCGTACACCAAGGTTATAAGACCTGCTGTAACCAGCACCGCGCCAGGAAGGTCTAAGCTGCTGTCCCGTTCTTCGCGGGCATGCAAAGGCACGTATTTGGAAATTCCCCACGCCACTGCAAAGCCGATAGGCACGTTGACAAAGAAGTTCCATCGCCAATCCAGGTACTGCGACAGTACGCCGCCAAGCAGCAGGCCGACGGCCGCACCACCGGTTGAGATGGTGGTCCAAAGACCAAGCGCGCGGTTACGTTCCGCACCTTCTTTAAAGGTTGTTAATACAATCGACAACGCGGCCGGCGACATAAATGCCGCCGCCAAGCCTTGCAGGGCCCGCAGCACGATCATCATTACCGAAGTCTGTGCCAAGCCGATTAGCAGTGAGAACAGGGTGAACCCGATCATGCCGCCAAGCAATACTTTGCGTCGTCCGAACAAGTCAGCTGCACGTCCACCGAGCAGCAGGAAGCCTCCGAAGGCAAGTGCATACGCCGTGATTACCCACTGCAAGGAGCTCTCGGTAAATCCAAGGGCCTCTTTAATAGAAGGCAGGGCGACGTTCACGATTGAAACGTCGAGCACCACCATAAATTGCGCGACGCCTAGCAATGCGAACACAAGCCATTTCGATTTTTGCTTCATACATCGTCCTTTCGTTATTTGATAGTGTAAATCATTGTAGATGTAAACATTTGAGTTTGTCAAACATTTTGAAAATAAAGTATTTGTGGTATACTTGGAGTTATGAAGGACGAGATCGAGCAAAACATGTATTGGCTGCTTATCCGGGCGTCTATCCCGGCAAAACAGGTATTTGTGCGGGCGGGGGAGCTGTTCGGGCTGACGCATATGCAGCTATTTACGCTCTGCCTCATCGATAAAGACGGCGAGACGCCCATGAGTGAAATTACCTGCGCCCTGGGCTGCGACGCTTCAAATGTAACGGGACTCGCCGAAAAACTGGTTGGCAGCGGATTTATTGAGCGCACCGAATCTCCGCGCGACCGTCGCATCAAACTTATCAGGCTGACGAAAAAGGGTAAGCAGACCCGGGAGTACATCCTGAACGACCTGGCAGACGCCAAGCTCAATTTGCTGTCAGGATTATCCGAAGAAGAGAAGACCGACCTTCGCCGGCTGCTTATTAAAGTAGTAAGCGCTTGTCCTGGAGCGCGGCCAAAAGAATCTTAGGTGGCATCCCATCGGAGATTTGACAAAATCTAGTACCTTGTATAGCATAGAAGTATGCGTAACAAAGTAAATGCGTATACAAGGAAGTAAGATGGACACGGAACAGGCCGCCCAATACACCGATCAGCTCGCCGTACAAATGCGTAAGGGCGCGTTGACCCAGTGCGTCCTGCTGGTTTGCAGCGGCGAGCCGGTGTACACCAGCGACATTATCCGCCGGCTGCGCGAGGCCGAGCTGATCGTAGTGGAGGGCACGTTATATCCGCTACTCAGCCGTCTGGCACGCGACAAGCTGCTGGGCTACGAATGGCGCGAGTCCGAGCAGGGCCCGCCGCGCAAGTACTACTGGCTGACGGACGAGGGCCGCGCCGTACTCGCCTCTTTGCATACCGCTTACCAACAACTAGACAACTCAATAAAAACGCTACAGAAGGGAGTGTTATGAACGAGGTAAAAACGGTCCACCTGGGCCGGCAGCAGTTTACCATTGCCGTAGACGCGTACAAGGAGCTGCAGGAATATCTGCACGCCATCCAAAAACAGCCCGGCGTCCAGTCCGAGGTGGTCAAAGAGGTCGAAATGCGTATGGCCGAACTGCTGCTGGAGCGCGGCGTCAGCGACCAAAAAGTGATCCTGCCCGAAGACGTTGACTTCCTAAAGGAGCAGCTGGGCGAGCCCCGTGACTTCACCGACGACGAAGCTGTCGAAAACGAAACTGAAAAGACCGCCAAACACGACAAGTCCGCCGAGGCCGACGCACCCAAACGTCTCTACCGCGACACGCAGAACGGCCTGATCGCCGGCGTGGCCAGCGGCTTGGCGGCGTACACCGGTATAGACGTGCTGCTGATACGCATCTTATTCGTGGTGCTGGCCTTTGCCAGCGGCGCCGGCATTTTACTGTACATTTTGATTTGGCTGCTGGCCCCCGACGCCAAGACTCCCAGCGAACGGCTGCAAATGCGGGGAAAAGCCGTCACGGTCGATAGTCTCAAAGAAGTTATCGACCGTGCGGATATCCCGGGAGCAGGCAAGCGGGCGGGCCGGGCTGCCGGCCAGGGCGTGGCTGCCGTGGCCGAAAACATCGCCAAGGCGCTGCTCGCCGTAGTAGGCGTGGGCTTTATTCTGGCAGGCGTCAGCGCCATGCTGTCGGCCATTGCGGCAACCGCCTACATGCTGATCCACGGCGCGCGCCTGGGAGCAGAAACCATGTTCCCGCGAGCCGGCACCGAGGTGTGGTTCGTGGCGCTGGCCGGCGTGGCGCTGCTGCTGTTCGGCTTCCTCTTATTTATGATCGGCATGGCGATGGTGGCACGCAAGTGGCGGCTGCCGGGCTGGCTGGTGGCGGCCGTCCTGGGTATTTTCCTGGTGGCCGGCGGCGTAGGCACGGCGCTGGGTTTTGACATCTATCCGCAGCTGCGCCAGCGCTACAAGGATTCACAGCACACGGTAACTCGGCAGCTACAGCCCTTTACGAGCGTCAGCCTGGACGGCGAAGATACCAATTACGAGTTTGTGGCGGATACGTCCTACTTTGTGGAGGTCAACTACTTGGGCAATCTTGATATAAAACACCTTGCCACCGACATCCGCGACAACAATCTGACCATCGATACTAAAAAGATGCTGGATGAGGGCTGCCCGGGAGTTTGCCTGTACGATTATCGCGACGTAAAAGTCGTGGTGCACGCGCCCAAGCTCGATAAAGTCAGCATTGCCGGCATCGACAACTCCTTCCATGTGTACGAGCCTTTGCAGCAGGACGCGCTGGTACTCGAGGCGGACGATATTAATGACAACAAACTGATCGTCAATCACGCCCAGGCCGCCGAGGCAAAACTGTCCAGCGACGGCTCCGGCCGGACGCTTGCGCTGCATGGCCTCAAAGCCGACGCGCCTTTTGATGCGGTGGTGCAGCTGACCGAATACAGCACGATCATCTCTCGAACCGACGCCTTTGAGCTGACCACGCCTGACCGCTGCGAAGCCGACGAACCGCTGGTATACCTGCGCGACGCACCGGACGAAACAGTGGTAAACGGACGCAGCTTCAAGGGCCGTCAGGCGTTGCTTAACGACCGTAACGACGACCGCCGCAGTGACAGCAATTGTGTGATCATCCGCTAGCCGGCGGCGGTTAGACGGACGGCCCGCTGCCCCTGCCTGAAGGCGAAGATATCCTGCTCAACCGGCGTATCATCCAGATAGGTTATGAAGCCCTGCAGGGTCTCACCTTCTTGCAGCGTCAATGCCAGCGGCAGCCAGGCGGGCGTGTCGGGTTGCATCTGGTCGTAGGGGAGCTGGTCGGTGGGGTGCCACTCCAAGGCCAGCTCGTTACTGTTCCGGGCCAGGGCAGCCTGCGCCGGACTGATCCGCGACCGGAAAAGGGCGACGTGGTAATCATCTTGCACGTGGACCAGTCCCTTATGGTGCGCCTGCTTAGAGATCATCAGGTGGCCGAGATAGTGCATGCCTGGAACCGGCAGCTGCAGCCCGGTCTCTTCCAGGGTTTCACGCACGGCGATCTGCTGCGGCAGCTCCGCGGCGTATAGGGGAGACGGGTCGATATCCTCAGGGAGAACGGCTTCGGTACCTTTACCGCCCGGCAGCACAAGGCGGCCGCGATCCGGACCGTATTGCTTACGGCCTAACAGCAGCGCCTCACCAGCGCCGCGGTCGGTGGTAACGAGCGTATTGGCACTCCCGATCATATGTATATATTACCATTTTATCGGTAATTTGTAAAGCTAAGCGGGAAGTCGAAGTCCTTGCTTTTCAGCAGCTGTATAACCCCTTGGAGGTCGTCTTTGCTGTTGCTGGTAACGCGCACGGCGTCGCCCTGAATCTGCGTCTTAACTTTGGGAAATTCGTCGCGCAGCAGCTTGGTGATTTGCTTGGCCTTGTCCTGGTCGAGTCCCTGCTTGAACGGCACTTCCTGGCTGGCCTTGAGATTGCTTTCGGTGATTTCGCGCGAGGTATCCAGGACTTTCTGGCTCTGCCCGCGAGTGGCCAGGCGTTTGCGTACAATGTCCAGAATGGCCTCGATCTGCCATTCGCCGTTGCCGGTAACTTTGAGACCGGTCTTGTCGCCGTTCAGCCACTCAATGCCGGCCGGCGTACCCTTGAAGTCGTAGCGGCTGTCTATTTCGCGCTTAACCTGGTCGAAGACGTTGTTCATCTCGGCCTTGTCGTACTCCGACACGATGTCGAAAGAAAAGTTTGCCATGCTCCGAGTATACGACTACCCGGCGGACTCGACAATGCCGGCATGGCGAAGCAGGTAGGGGAACGTCGGGTTGGGGTAGCGGATGAGCCGTGTGCTGCCGGTCAGCTGCTGAATGGCAAAAACGTGCGGATTGTTGCCGAACGCGTCAAGATAACCCACGACGGGCGGAACCTCCAGCAGCCGTTTCTCGGGTACGCGGTACGTGCGCATCTCTTCTTTGCTGAGCCGCGAATAATGGTCATGCGGAAGCACCTCCAGCCGCCGCGCCGGATTGCCGGCGGCGTCTATTGCCTGTGCCACTACCAGCTCGCCGCTGAGCGCCTGCACGCGCTCAAGATTGATATCGGTAATGGCGGTGCCCAGCTCCAAGCAAAAATCGCCCACTACGATTTCTGCTGTGGTGCCCGTAAAGGCCATGCTATTCCGCCCATGCTTACCCCTTGAGTGTACACGCCTGCTTTAAGAATGCAAAACAAACGGCAAATACGGTATACTGGTGGCAAGATGAGTTATACGAATACACGCATTGCTGACATTGCCGCGCAGCTCAAGGCGCGCTTCGATACGCTGGACAACAAGGCCGACCTGTTAAAAGCGGTTGAGCTCAAGGCCTTGTACGCCGAGATTCCCACGCTGCCCGCCGAGGAACGCGGCACCTTCGGCAAGGAGGTGAATGCCTTGCGCCAGGAACTGGAAGCACTGGTCGCCAGTCATCAGGAGCAAGCCGAGGCCCTGCCGCCCATCGACGTAACCGCACCCTTCGACGTCAACACGCCGCCGGACCAGCATCCGGGCTTGCTGGTAAGTTCGCAGGGCGGCAAGCATCCGCTCATGACCGAGCTGGAGGGCATCCTGGAAATTTTCTACCGCATGGGTTTTACCGCCAAAGAATCGCGTGAACTCGACGACGACTACCACATGTTCGAGACCTTGAACTTCCCGGAAGGCCACCCCGCCCGCGACGATTACGACACCTTCATGACCGTCCAGACCGACGCCAAGGGCCACCCGCTGATCGCTCCGGCACATACCAGCACCATGCAAAACCGCGTCCTGTCCGAATACAGGGGTAACCTGGAGCAGGGCCGCCCGATCGCCGTACTGCTGCCCGGCCGCGTCTTCCGCAACGAAGATCTGGACGCCCGCCACGAACACACTTTCTACCAGTTCGAGGGTGTATATGTGGATAAAGGTATCCACGCCGGCCATCTCATGGCCACCTTTAAGACCTTTCTGAGCGAGTATTTTGGCAAAGAGATCGAAATCAAGAGCCAGCCGTTCTACTTTCCGTTCACCGAACCGAGCTTCGAGCTGGCGCTCAGCTGCCCCTTCTGCCAAAAACAGGGCTGCAAAATCTGCAGCTACACCGGCTGGATCGAGCTGCTGGGCATGGGCATGATCCACCCCAACGTGCTCAAGGCGGCAGGCATCGATCCCGTCGTGTACACCGGTTTTGCCTGGGGCTGCGGCCTGGAGCGCCTGGTCATGATGAAACACAACATCGAGGACATCCGCCACTTCGAAAGCGGCAAACTGGATTTCTTACGGCAATTTAGCAAATAACAGGGAGAATTTTATGGCAGCGCGCACCCTTTTCGACGAGATCATTGACGGCAACATCCCTGCCTGGAAGGTATGGGAAGATAACGAGTACCTGGCGTTTTTGACGCCCTTTGCCAACGTGCGCGGCGCCACGGTTGTTATACCTAAACAGAACCCCGGTGATTATATATTTGACTTGGACGACCAGGCTGTGACAGGCTTAATGCGCGCTGCCAAGCAGACGGCGCAGCTGCTGCAAAAGGCGCTGGGCGCCGACCGTGTGGCCGCAGTATTCGAAGGCGAGGCCGTGCCGCATGTGCACGTCAAATTGTTCCCGATGTACGAGGTGGCCGCGGACCGCAGCAGACTTCCCAAACAAGAGGTGTTCTACCCGGTGTATCCCGGCTATATCAGCACGCACAACGGCCCCAAGATGTCAGACGATGAGCTGAACGAAATCCAGCAAAAAATCCAAGAGGCCGGCGCATGAAAATCTCACTTAACACCATCCGCGGGCTGAACGGCCGCTATCACACCGCAGGCGACATCGCGCCGGACGGCGTAGACGTCCTGGTGGAAAAAATCGGGGCGCAGCTGGGCGCCGTAGAAGAAGTTATTCCGTTCGGCGCCAAGTATAACGGCGTCTTAGTGGTCAAGGTTGTGGTCTGCGACGACCACCCCAACGCCGACCGCCTGCACGTCTGCAAGGTAGATGACGGCGGCAAAGCCCAAAACGTGGAGCGCGACGAAAACGGCCATGTACAAGTGGTCTGCGGCGCGCCCAACGTGCGCGAGGGCCTGACCGTGGCATGGCTGCCGCCCGGCAGTACCGTACCGGAA
>ERZ777006.14-NODE-14-length-25315-cov-70.121615_pt1 | contig 25315 bp, 42 predicted proteins | sample MGYA00374959_ERZ777006 | MGnify/ENA primary metagenome ERZ777006 (study PRJEB29305, sample SAMN08776659) | plant metagenome | isolation source: Switchgrass | host: Panicum virgatum | place: USA: Austin, Texas | collected 2014-11-04 ... | reverse complement strand
CCTGGGGGGCGGCTGGTGCCGGGGTGGGGTTCTCCAGGGCCTTGGCGATGCGGGTGAGGCTGTCGGCGATCAATGCGAGGTGGTCGTTGGTGTTCTGCTGCTGGGTGGCGAGGGCGACCAGCGCGTGGGCGGTGGCCTTCTCGGAGCCGTTCTGGATGGGGAAGTCAGCGGTCGGGTGTCGGCCGTCGAGAGCCTTGTTGGCCCGGCGGAGCAGTGACTGGGCGGTGGCGGTCACGGGGATCGGTGTCCTTCCTTATGTGAGGTGAGGAGGTCAGGTCAGGCAGTGGGCTTGGGCATGGCCCGGCACTGCGCCGCGTGCTCGTTGGCGGCGTCGCGAGATGCCTTCCACGCCTTTACGGGCTCGGGGAGCTTGTCGATCTCGGCGAGGTTCTGTTCGACCTCGAAGTCGACGCTGGTCCAGGTGCTGGAGTCGTTTCCGTGGTTGGCGGCGAATTCGGGGCCGGTCATCGCCAGCTCCAGTGGAGGCTGAGGGCGAGGAGGATTCCTGCTGCCCGGGTGGCGAGGCGCTTCATGTCGGGTGGTCCTTCCTTGGGGTTTAGGCGGGGCGTGCGGTGCAGAGGTCGTCGTCGGTGGCGCCGTGGCCCCGGGCGGTGGGATGGCGGGGACCACGGCCTCGGCGGGGGTGCCGTAGTGGCTACCGGTTCATCCATCCGCGTGCGCGAGAGTGCCGATAGTCCCGCTTCTGGAGCCTTGCTCCAGGGGCGTGGGTTGCCGCTTTCATCTCGACGCTGTACTTGTTGTCGGATGAGGCAGTGGCGCCGCAGGAGCAGCAGAAGATGGCGAACTCCGAGGTGTACGTGAGGGTGTAGTTGTGGCTGGCCACGGTGGTCCTTTCGGGTGTAGTGGTCGGGGTGGGTGCTGGTCGTGCTCGGCGCCGCACCGGTGATGCGGCCTCGGGTAGAGCCAGGGGCCCGGCGGGGTGGCCAGCCGGGCCCGGTTGGTCAGCACATCTCCAGGTCGTCGACGGCGTTGTAGAGAGCGGTATCGATGCTCTTGAGGAGCTCCTGCGTCTTGGGGCCGCCGTCGCCGAGGCGGGCGATGGCGTCCAGGTCGGCGGCGGTGTCGGCGAGCACCTGGCCGGTCTGGTCGGTGGGGCCGAAGTTGTCGGAGGCGTCGAAGAGGAGACTGGCCAGGCCCGTGGCGGTCGTGGTGTAGTCGGTGATGTCGAGGCCGATCGCGTCCGCGATCCGGTTGGCGTACTCGGCGTACAGGCTTGGGATGTCCTTCCTGGTTGCGGTTCGGGTGGTTGGTCCGGGCTTGGTGGCCCGGGGCGGCGCTCGCCCCGCGGTGGGGGTGCGGGGCGAGCACTGTCACGGGCCAGGTCAGGCGGGGGTCACAGGCTGGTGACCGCGGCGCCGGCCTGTCCGTGCCGCTGGAGTTCGGCGAATGCCCGTAGGCGGGCCTCCTCGGCGATACGCGCGGCCTCGGCGGCCTCTTCGGCGGCCTGACGGGCGGCCTCCTCAGCGGTGCTGTTACCGTCGCTCATGTGTCCTTCCTCGTTTCTGTAGTGGGTGGGATGCGCCGCGGTCCCCGGGTTGAAGGCGTCTGCATCGCCTCCGGGGGCCGTTGGTTTTCGGCGTCGTGCCCTGGGCCGGAGTCGAACCGGCCTGATGCCCCGTAATGGGCCCGTCAGGGCTGGGTTGGGGTCGCCGTGGGAGCCGGCTCCGGGTCAGTCGCGGCTGAAGCCTCCGCGGACGGCGATGTAGGTCATGAGGGCGGCGAGTGTGAACAGGCCGATCGTGAGGATGAGGGCCATGGGGTGGTGTCCTTTCTGGTTAGCCGTCGAGTGCGGCGCAGGCTTCTGATGTGGTGTTGCGTAGGTCGGGGTCGAGCAGGTTGTGGGCGGTGAGTTCGCCCTGGTGCTGGGCTGTCTTCTGCGCGGCCAGGTCGAGCGACCGGATCGCGGGGTTGGTGTCGGTGTCCGTCAGGCGGGCCACCAGCAGGCCGAGAGCTGCCAGCAGGTCGGTGGAGTCCGGGGAGCCGGCCAAGGTGGCGAGGACGACCTGGGTCTGGTCGACGGTCAGCCTGCTGGTGGCCAGAAGCTGGATGCCGTCCCGGATCAGATCGATTCCCGGGTGAACTCCGGCGGTGTCCTCAAGGACCCCGCCGAGTTCGGTGTCGTCGACTGCGGGAACCGTGGTGCTCGCGGTGTGGACGCTGGTCATGCCGTCTGCCCGCCCTCGCCCCGCAGTAGCGACTCGAACCCGGCCATGACCTCGTCGACGTCGCTCTGCGTCGGCTCAGCAAGCTTCTCCGGAACGTCCCGCACTATGGCCAGGGCCTCCGCGGAGTGCCGGTCGAAGCTGTCCTCGACCCCGAGGGCGGCTTCCTCCGCGTCCAGCGCCTTCTTCGTCTCGTTCAGCGAGGCGAGCCTGTCCGTCACAGCATCCAGATCCCGGTCGGACAGGGACACGCCAGCGAAGCGTGTCCCGTCCGGACGGAGGATGATCAGCCTGGCGGCTACCTCGGTGTCACGGCCGAGAGCGATGAACTGGTGGTAGAACGCCATCAGCTTCAGCTCTTCCGGGGTGGGCTTCCGCTGCTCCATCACTCGCCACTCCCCACCACGCGGAGGACGGGACGGGGCAGGAGAGCAGGGAGGTGTTCGGCGCGCAGGAAGATGACCCTTGCCAGGTCGGTCAGGGTGGTGGTGTCGATGTCCACGTGCCCGAGGGTCTGGCCGTTGCTGACGGTAGCGAGTCGGATGGTGGGCGCTGCCGGGTCGGGGAGGGCTTCGGCGAGCTGGGCCAGCGCGGCAAGGAAGGTGCGGCTGGTGGTCTCGATGGTGATCCGGTCGGCGTTGCGGTTCGCGTTCATCACGCCACCACCTGAACGCCGAGGCCGTTGATGCCAGCCGGCTGGGTGGGGATGGTGCGGGTGACGGTGCCGCGAATCCGGAGCCGCGTGCCGTCGTGCAGCACGGGCTGGATCATGCGGACGACGTCGGGTCCGAGGGAGACGTGTGCGCTGTCTCCTGCGTCGTCGGTGAGGACGATCATCACGCGGCCGGTCGTAGTCGTGTCCAGGTAGCGGACCCAGGTGATCGTGCCGATCGCAGTGACCACGGCGTCGGTGGGGACCTGGTCCAGCGAGACGTCCTGGTCCATCCACAGCTCCGGGTCACGGTGCTGAACCGCAAGGCGGCCCGGCATCGGGATGACCTGCTGGGGGGCCAGTGACCCCTTCGGGGGGCATCCCTTGCATGCCTCGAAGGTGAAGCCGCAGGAGCAGCGCGCATCATCAAGGCCCAGACGGGGTGCGAAGGCGGACGTGAGGCGGTCGAGGGCTGCGGCGGCGGCTGGCGGCAGTGGCTCGGTCACGCGCTCTGTACGCGAAACCGACTCCCGACGCGGCGCCGGGATGGGAGTGGCGGGGGGAGCAGTGGACGGGGTCTGTGCGATCCTGTTCATGGATCGTGCCTTCCTGGTTGAGCAGGTGGGCGGTACGTATCGAGGGCCTCGGGACTAGGCGGTGCAACGCCTGCGTTCCGGGGCCTTTCTGCTGGCCGTGTCAGGCCGCCTGCGAGGGCTTCACTGCCGCGTCCGTCAGGAAGTGCGCGAGCGAGTCCTCGGAGATGCGGAAGCGGGGCCGGCGGTCCGCCTTGGCGATGTCGATCGCTGCAAGCCGGCCGCTCTTGATGAGCTGCCGCACGTGCTGCGACGTTCCGCCGATGCGCTTGGCGACTTCGCCGGTGGTCAGGAAGCCGCCGGTAGAGGCGACGGGAACAGGCGTCATTCGGGTCTCCCCTGTTGGTCGACTGCGGGTTGATGTGTCCATCAAAGCAGATTGCTCTAGAGCAAGCAATAGCTCTAGAGCAAACGGAGAGACTTGGAGGCGCAAAAAAGCCCCCCGCCAGAGAGGCGAGGGGCTGAAAGTGCAGGTCAGGCGTTGAAGTCGTACACCAGGAGGAATCGCGAAGCGTCCAAAACCATACGGTTGATCTCCACTATGCGGCCATCCGCCCGTATGGCCGAGCGGTGCTGCTCGATGACCGGCGCCCCGGCGGCGAGCCGCAGGTCTTCGGCCTCTTCCGGGGTCGCCAGGCGGCAACGGACCTGCTCACTGAACCGCACCGGCCCATGCCCAGCCTCCCGAAGACGGGCGTAGATGCCGCCCGGGCCGGTGTCGATCTGGGTGATGCGCGTCCCGCGGGCCAGGTCATCCGGAATGTACGAGGTAGCCCGCATCACGATCTGCCCGTCCACGAGATACCGCCGGTTCCGCTTCCAGACCTGGGTCCCCTCGTCGAGGTCCATGACTCGGGCGACATCCGCCGGCGTGTCGATCAGCTCGTTCTGGACGTCAGACGGGGTCATCGCGCGGTCGTCGATGTCCACTTCCCACATCGACCGACCCTCGGCCCACTGAGCAGCGGAAAGGCGCTTCGTCGCGTTGCGGACGATGGGCCGCCACTCGGCGATGTACCAGCCCGACCCGGTCCGCGACTCCAAGACGCCGTCGTCCTTGAGAACTCCCAGCGCCTGCCGGATGGTCATGAGCGACACGCTGTAGTGGTCGCGGAGACTCCGCTCCGATGGCAGCTTTCCGGGCTCCGCGAACTCCTCCGAGTCGATCCGCCTACGCAGGTCGGCGGCGATCTCCCGGTACTTCGGTACCTCGCCAGGCTTGCGCGACACTCGGTCTCTCCTTCGGATGGGTTCGTCAGAGCAACGCTACCTGCTCTACATACTTGCTGGTCAATCAACGTCCCGTGATGGTTCACGCACGGAGTAGCTATGATTGCTCTAGAGCGATATGCTGCTCTGAGATACGTTACGGCATTCGGAAGGGACGCTCATGCCCCAACCATCTGAGCGCACCGCGCTCTACCGCCTCTACGACGCCGACGCCCAGCTGCTTTACGTCGGCATCTCGAAGGATCCCGGTGGGCGCTGGCAGGCGCACCAATGGGGTCCGGAACGCCGGCCGTGGATTCGTGAGGTGGCTCGGCAGACAGTCGAGTGGCTGCCATCACGATCAGTTGCACTGGACGCCGCAGCTGCGGCGATCAAGGCTGAGCGCCCCAAGTACAACGGGAAGCACAACTACAACGAGGCGCCGTTCGACCCCAACACTTGGCCCACTGGGACGGCCCATCGCAGGATCCCAGCCATCGCAGAGCTGATGCGAACCGAGATCGCTGCTGGGCAGTGGGGTATCGGGCAGCGCATCCCGTCGTTACGGACCCTCGCCGCCGCAGCAGGAGTCAGCAAGAGAGTCGTCAGCAAGGCATCTGTCCTGCTGCAAGACGAGGGCATCCTCGACTTCCGCCCAGGACACGGCCTCTTCGTCGCTCAGCCGCCCGGGACGCTTTGCAGTGGCCCCGCCCCGGGCGGTGAATCACCGACGGCATGCCCAGCGGGACCTGCCACAGACACACCGGACAAGGGCAGAATCAAACTGCCGCACGACTGGCCGCAGGCGCTCGGGTTTCCGGGTTGATCAGCAGCAGATCGGCGGGCCGGTCGTTAGCCATCCAGACGCGTTCCGCACCTTGGGTTTCGCAGCCCCAGCGGTCCGGACACGCAGACCGGCCGCCCAGTCGAGGAGTTCGCAGCTACCTCGGGGCGGCCGTTCCACAAGCACAACCAGCGGAATCAGCCCCGCTGGCCCATTCGAACAGCGAAAACCTCGGAAAGAGGTCCGTTTCATGGCAAGAGTAGCGGGAGTTCCCCCCAAGGGAAGTAGTGGCCCCGAAGTCTTCACCCAAGCAGTGCTCTGCGTCACGGAGGCGTCGCGGTGAGCTTCGAAGCTGTGCTGTGGGCAACGAGCGATGCTCCGATCGCCAATGTCAATGAGTTCGGGGTCCTGGTCATGCTGGCTGAGAGGGCGGATTCGGACGGCTGTAGCGCCTTCCCCGCGCGTGCCACGGTGGCGCGACGGACGACGGTGGACCCGAAGACGGTGCAGCGGACGATCAACGCTCTCGTCGCCCGGAAGCTGATCGGTCCGGGAGATCAACGGGCGTCCGAGTACATCCGCGCGGACCGCCGGCCACCCGTGTGGGATCTGCTGATCCCGTACGACTGGTTCCCGAACATCGAGCGGATCAACAAGAGCCGAGCGGAGAAAGGGAAGCCGCCCCTCACCCCAGAGAGCCGCCCACCGATCGCCCCGCCGCCAGCGAAGAAGGTACGCAGCGACAAGGGCAAGAAGCGCCCGAAGCGACAAGTGGAAGGGGGCGAGAAGCAGGTCGAGGGGGGTGCTGAGGAACGGGGGGACTCTGAGTCCTCCCGTCGCGATGGACCAGAAGAGGTCCACGGGGGGACTGTCAATCCCGAACGGGGGGACTCTCAATTCGTAACGGGGGGACTTGAAGACCCCCGAACCAGTCCTTATGAACCGGTCACTGATCCCGTCCTTCCTTCCGCACCGGTTGCCAACTCAGGAAGGGATGGAGGGATGGACGGGTCGAGGCTCCCGCAGCAGAAGATTGCAAGGAACCCGGGTGTGGACCTGTTGCTCGCGATCGGCGCCGAGAAGCGGGAGTTCCTGCTAACCGGCAAGACGCTCCAGGATCAGGGCCTGACAGTGGCGGGGATGCTGCTGGAGGGCTGGACCGAGGAGCAGTTGCGGCACATCATCGCCGGGCGTCCGCTGCCGGATCGGATCAAGACTTCGGTTGGGGCGATCATCTCGGGTCGGATTCGGGATGCATTTGCTGGGCCGGCGCCGTCTTCGGTGCCTTCCCTGCCGTGCGAATATGCCGACAGCGAGGAACCAGGCACGTGGACTCCGGATGAGTGGTCTCCGGTCGCGCAGCAGGGCCGTGATGTGGTCATGTTCAGCGTCGAATGTTCCGGTCAGGACGGCATGTGTGGGCGCCCTGTGGTTGCAGGGTCGGCGTATTGCCGGGGTTGTTCTGAGGAGCAGGTGGTCGCGGTGTGATGGTGGTGTTCGGGCGGGGCGTGTTCACGTGGCGTGATGTGCGCGAACGTGTGTACGATCATGGCGTAGGTTTCAAAAACGGGCCCTCTTCTGAGGTACGTTCCGCCTTGAACCCTACGAAGGAGGGCCATGCTCCAGCCGGACCCGCAAGAGCAGCGCCACCTAGATCGCCTAGCTGAACTGGGCGTCTCAACCGAACTGTTCAAGAAGGCAACCGAATGGGCGACATCCCAAGCAGGACAGAACAGCGACTACGACGCACCCGCCATGAAAGGCATCACGTTTTGGAGCCGCACCAACCGCTACCTAGCTGAACGACTCACCGACCCCGAGGAGACCACTCCTCCCTGGCAGTGGACCAGCAGGGACAGCATCCTCCGTGTGATTCACCCGAGCCTGACCCACGCCATCACGGCAATCAGCGGCGAAGGCGGGGTGGGTGACCTGAAGAAGCCCGCACGGTCGAAGAACCCGAAAGGCCGTGTGATGGCGCGGCTGGTCGAGGAGAACAGCTTCTACATCGAAGCGCACGGGCAGAGCGTCCTGGCTACGCGTGACGAGGTGGAGTTCGGGCGGGAGCTCGACGCCGTGCCGCTGTGGTTCTTCCTCTACAAGAGGACCAAGACTGGCCTCAAGGCTGAGCTCTCCCTGCCGGTCAAGATGAACGGGATGTACGTCAACGAGTGGCAGGAGCGCATTCCAGTTCCTCTCCTTGGTGTCGACCCTGGGTTCGACGTTGCGCTGCGCGACACCCCTGACAGCGCCCCGTCACCCAACGTCTTGTTGGAGCAACGGGCAGAAGAATAAATCCGCAGAAGAAGTGATAGGAGTCGAGGAAAGTGTTTACGTCCGAGCGACTGGTTCTGGCTCGCAAACGCCGCCGTATGACGTTGGCGCATCTCGCGCAGGTATCGGGCGTGTCGCCGCAGAGCATCACCGCCTTCGAGAACCATCGCAAGGTTCCCTCGGAGCAGACGCTTTCCTCGCTCGCCGCGGCCTTGAACTTCCCTGTGCCGTTCTTCCAGGCCCCTGCGGCGCCAGACATACAGCGCGGTGCCGTCAGTTTCCGCGCTCCGTCGAAGATGAGCGCCGCGGAGCGCGACAGTGCCCTCAGCGCCGGCGCCATCGCTGCAACCTTGAACATCTGGCTTGAGGAGAAGTTCCGTCTCCCTGAGCCCAACGTGCCCGCCTACGCCTACCCGGAGACCACCCCCGAGCAGGCTGCGGAACAGGTACGCGGCCACTGGGGGCTGGGCGAGCAAACCGCCCCAAATATGGTCCACCTCCTGGAAGCGAACGGCGTGCGGGTCTTCTCTATCCCGTCGGACTGCCTGGACATCGACGCCTTCTCCACCACCAAGCACGGCACCCCCTACGTTTTCCTCAACACCCGGAAGTCAGCCGAACGGGGTCGCTTCGATGCTGCTCACGAACTCGGCCACCTCGTGTTGCACAGTGACCACCGGATCCCGCACGGCCGCGACCCTGAAGCGGAAGCAAACGCCTTCGCGTCCGCCTTCCTCATGCCCAGGGCCGGCATCCTTGCTCAGCAGCTGCACAACGCCAGTGTCGACCGCATTATCAGTGCGAAACGACGGTGGGGTGTCTCCGCCATGGCCCTCGCCTACCGTCTATATCGCATGAGTCTTCTGTCGGAGTGGCGCTACAACCAGGCAAGCAAGCAGTTGGCTCAAATGGGCTTCCGTATGGGTGAGCCCGGGTCCAAGGTTGCCCGTGAAAGCAGTCAGCTCTTCACCAAGGCTTTCGATGTGCTTCGGCACGGCACGAAGAAGATGAGTGTGGCGGACATTGCGGCGGAGATGAACGTCTACCCCGAGGAGCTCAACAGCTACGTCTTCGGTCTCGTACCCACTCAGGTGCAGGGTGGCGGCGAGACATCAACCCCTGTCCGCCCCGGTCTGAGGCTCGTTTCGTCGCGCTGAAAGTACCCACTACCGGTACCACAACGTCCGAGAGAGGGCAGAGCAACTGGCGCCGTGTACCGACACCGCTTGGCCCCGGAATACTGTCGAGGTGACGCCAGCGCGTGATGGAGGCTTGATGTGAATCCGAACCAGCTGCCCGAGCTGGGCCGTGTGCTGCGTGTTCTGGGTGAGCACGGCGACGCCTTGAGCCGGGACACGCCAGCCGAGAAGCTGCACGAGCTCCGCCAGGACCTCCAGCGGGCCCTGCGCCTGGTCGACGAAGCGGCCGGGCCGAAGCCGTACACGGACTGCAAAGAGCACCCGTTCGGCGCGGTTGACGAGGACGCTCCAGATCGGTGTCTGCTGTGTCAGACGCGGCGGCGTAGGGCGGAGGAGCGGCAGAAGCGGGATGGGGGCTGGTCCCGGCCTGAGGGCGCGCGTTAGCCAGGGCGGCTCGGTTCGTCGTAGGCGTTCGTCTCGCCGTAGGCGTCGTCCGCCTCGGTCAGGTTGAAGCCTTCTTCCCACTTGCCAGTGTCGGGCCAGTTGACGGGGCTGCCCGCGCGCAGGGTCGGGTGCGACCATTCCGGCTCGGCGACGGCGAAGGCGTGCAACTGCGGCTGGTCGTCGTCGTGCCGGCGAACGAAGCGCTCGTCGTAGGTGAGGAAGTGCCCCATGTCGTCGCGGTCCTCCCTGATCTCTTCGGGGAGGGTCACGACCCGGGTCACTGCCCAGCTCGACCTGACCGACAATGCCCACCGCACGGGCGATGGCCAGCAAACGACAGCCCTCGTCAGGACACCCCTAAACTCTCGTGTCCATGACCGCGACCGAGGATCTTGAGCTCATCCAGCAGCTCGCTGACACAGCCGATGACATCTCCCTGAGGTACTTCGCCGCGGGCACCGTGCCGACACAGACCAAAGCCGACGGCAGTCCGGTCACCCAGGCCGATCGCGAGATCGAACAGGCCCTCCGCGACCAGCTCCAGGACAGCCGACCCGGCGACCTGGTCATCGGCGAGGAACTCGGCAGCCACGGAAACGCATCACAGAGATGGATCCTCGACCCGATCGACGGAACAGCCAACTTCTCGGCTGGCCGACCCCAGTGGAGCACTCTCCTCGCGGTCGAAACGAACGGCGAGGTGGCCACCGGCATGATCTCCGCGCCGGCGCTGCGACGACGCTGGTGGGCTACGCGCTCAGCCGGCGCCTGGACCAGTTCATCCGCCGACGAGAAGCACGGGCGACGTGAACCACTGACGGTCAGCTCAATCGCAACACTCGACAAGGCGACGGTCGCCTTCTGGCCGCTCGCCGCGTGGGTGCCACCACAACGCATCGCGGCAGGCCAGCGCCTGATCGAGCTCAGCGCGGACGGCGGCCCGCTGTCGAAATGGGCCGGAGCCTGCCACGGAGCCATGCTGGTAGCCGCCGGAGCAATAGACGCCTTCTTCCACATGACCGCCGACCCCTGGGACATCGCCGCCGCCGTTCCCATCGTCGAGGAGGCGGGAGGGACGGTCACCGACCTGAACGGTGATCGCAGCATCTCCACGGGGGCAGCCATCTACAGCAACGGCTACATCCACCGCCAGGTTCTGGACGTGTTGCAGTCCACTGCCGCGGCATCGTGACAGGGAAGTCACCACGAGGAGCGGGCACCTGATCACGTCTTGTCAGGGAGGCGACCTCAGAGCCCGCACCCACACGCTATCCGCACGGCCTGCGCGCATCCCCGGACACTCCGCCCCGACGGGGAAGGTCACTCCATCAGTGGCTCCCGATCCCGCCGGAGTGGCTCCCATTCCCGCCGGAAATCACTGACCCCCGACAAGTGCAACCCCACCACGAACGGTGCAGCGGCGGCTCTCCTCATCGACGGAGTCGTGGCCCTTATACGACCCGACAAAATCAGGTCTAGTACCTAGCAGGCCCCCGCGCCGCAGGCCCAAAAACGGCCCGAACCGGGGGGTCTGAGGGGGTCCCGGGGTGCTACCGGTAGCAGCTCTGCTGTCCGCGTCCGTGGTGGCCGCAGTCGGGCACCGGCCGACGCGTACGTACCCCGCCGGGGGACGTACCTTTGTCCATCCGCCAGTAGGGATCATGGGGAAGGCCCCGTACCGATGGATCCGGTACGGGGCCTCTGTGTTGGGGGTCAGCGGCGGAAAGGCCCCCATCCCTTCTTGGGCTTGGGCTTGGGTTCGCTTTCGGCTGCGTCCGCGGTTGACCGCAGGTCCCTGGCACGGGCCTGGAGTTGGTCCACGCGGGCCTGATCGCTGGCGCTGTGCGGGCCGAACTCGGGGGTGACGTGTCCCTGTGCCTCCCTGCGTCGAGGGGCAGTCAGCCGCTGCACTTCGGACTCTGCCGCTGATCAGCCGCGTGCTGCTGCTCAGGCGTCGGCATGTCGCGGAACCTGCGTCCCATCTGTGTCTCCTTCCGGTGCGGGGCTTCGATCACTGTGGTCGGCAGGGGGGTAGGCCTGGGCAGGGGTATCCCTGCCGGCACCAGTCACACCAGTTACGCCAGTCCATTGCAGTGTCCTTCCTGGGAAGTGGCTATTTCGGGGCGGTTTGGGGTGGTCAGCTGCCGATGTGTCGGCGGCCGGATTCGTACATGCGCCGCACGCTCGACTGCCGGCCGGCGTCGCCAAAAAGGGCGCTGGCGATGCGGCGCCACGAGATGCCGAACTGGTCCCGCATCTGCACGACCTGGATAGCGGCGCGGCGCTCCAGGATCCGGGCGAGGGTGGCCGTGTGCCTCAGCGCGGTGAGCACCTGGTCCTCCTCCTCGGGTGTCACCGGGACGCGGAGGATCTGATCTGTGGTCGCCCCGAGTGCCTCCAGCGCGTATTCGAGCTGCTCGGACTCGACAGCGCGGGCGAGGTAGCCGCTGGGGTCGTCGTCGGCGTCCCAGGCGATTTCGGCCCGGTGGCCGCCGTTCTTGGTGACGCGCACGGTCATGGGGACTCTCCATCCATTCGGAGGTGTGTGCTTTGCGCACATCCAGAGACTGACACAGGGTGTGCGCATTGCGCAAGGGGGTCCCGTGGATCGGTGATGCATAGGTGTGGGGCCTCCGTTCGGGTGGCGTACGACGGCGGCTGGAGGCCTACGGCAGATGGGACCGGCAGAGTGCTCGCCATGGAACAGGAGCAGAAACCGCGAGTCGTGACGATTTTTGACGAGCTGCTGGGCATCGGTGACCCGGCCGACTGGGCCTACATGCGCGAGCAGAACGAACCCTGCGACGGCTGCACGTGCTGCCGGGCGGTCGTATGCGCCGGCGCCGACGAGTTCGACCACTGCGCGGACAAGGGCTGTCCCTGCACCTCCGGCTGATCGTGCCGGTACGTCACCTGGTTCACGTACGGCGGCCGTCGATGACGTACGCGGCGACGCAGGCCGGGGACGGCTGGCGCCTGTTGGGCATCCTGCGGCGGCTTGGTCCTGGTGCTCGTTCACGGCGGGGCCGCGGCTGCGAGCGCCTGCGAGCGGAACACCGGCCGCCACCACAGCGCGGCAGCAGGAGCTCCCCGCCCGCCCAGAGACCACAGGAGGTCCGCTCACGCGCTTTCAGGCGTGACGGGGGCGGTACGGCGCCCAGCCCCCTGACAGGCCCGCAGACGGCCATCCGTGCCCTCGCCTGCCCCACCCGGCGGTCGGGTGCAGTCATACACCCGTCACAACACTCATGGGAGACCACATGGGCACCGAAACGAGCACCACCCTTATCCTCGACCCCATGGAAGCCCCGGTCACGGGCACGGACGGATGGGACGAACCACGTCTGGCCCCTCCCGCCGAGAGCGGGATCCACGTCATCGACGCCGAGGCCAAGAAACTGTACGCCGCGGCCATCGGCAAGCCATTGCGGGGACGCGGCCCCGCCCCCAAGATGGTATCCGGCGTACCGTCCCCCATGTGGCCCTGTACGCCGATCTGACGGCTGTTTCAGTACACACCGGACTCATCCGCCCGCACACAGCTCGCGGGCCCGTCAGACGGCCACGTAGCAACACCACACCCCAGAGTGACCAGCTGGCTGGCTACGGGTAACCCAGGCGTTGATCGGTCGTTTACCGTGTGGCCGCCCACCGTGTCATGGCGACGGTAGGCAGCCTTCGGCCCTGAACAGCACCCCCAGGGCCTGGACGCGGTTGAGCAGGGCCCGACCATCCCCCCGACGGTCGGGCCCTTTCGCGCGTACGGCGCCCTACCGCCGAGGTCAGCGTTGACGTTCTGGGATGAGGCAGTCGTACTCGTGGTCGTCCCAGCAGTCGTCACACAGCCACACGTCGGGGCCGGCTTCGTGTAGGTCGCTGATCGGGCGTGTGCGTCCGCAGTCGGCGTCGCATGCGCGTTCGTCGGTGGCCATGTGTTGACGGTCTGTGCGGTGGGTGGGGCGCAGGTAGGGCGCCCGCGGGACGTCACGGGTGGCACGTGAGGTGCGGCCCGTACCCAATCCAGAGACTACATGGCAATGCAATGCGTTTCACGGTAGACTGGGTGTGTTGAATCCCCCGCCACCACACAGGGGAACCTCCTGCCCGAAACCGCGGCAGGCTGACCACAACGCCCCACCACGGGAGCCACCATGCCCACCCGAACCCTCACAGCCACTACAACGGGACCCGTCTACCTCAGCACCGTCCTTATCGGCGCCCCCGGCCACATCGCCGCCCACGTCGACCCCACATGCACCCGCGCCACCGTCACCGTCACCGCCGACACGGACACTGGCCCCGCCGCCAACGCCGTACACTCCGCCACCCTCAGCCCCGGCTACAAGCACCCCCACACCCTCATCGTCGAAGTGTTCGGCAAGTCCGGCGTGGACCATCACCCGGTCAACGAAACCAACACTGTCGCCATCAGCACCGGACGCCCGACCGGCCAGCCGATCCGCATCCACGCCGTCCTCCCCCCAGGGTCACGCGTCCAGGCCGACACGCAGAACGCTAACGTCCGCGTCGACGGCCACGCCGCCGCGGTGCGCGTCAGCACCGACAAGGGCACCGTCACCATCAACCACGCCGACTCTGTCCACGCGCGCACAAGCAGCGGCGCCGTCACCATCGGCCACGCCACCCAGATCGACACCCACACATCCAGCGGCCCCGTCAATATCGGCACCACCGAAGCCGCCACCATCAAGACGCACGCAGGCCACGTCACCATCAACAACAGCCAGGGAAACACCCAGGTCAACACCTACGACGGCGTGGTCACCCTGCACCTCACCCGACTTGGCGTGACCAGCGTCATGACCTCCGCGGCCAACATCAATATCACGGCCACACCCGACGTGATCGCCGCCGTCCCGGCCGACTTCGTCGCAGGTCGCCGCCACGTGCGCCTCAGCACCGGAGAAGGGCGCATCTCCGTCCCGGACCAGTGGCGGCGGCTGGTCCTGCCCCACTTCAGAGCTGCCTGAGCCCCAAGGAGAACAAGATGCTCGACACCCCCCAGTGGGACACAATCCGCGACCTCGTCGCCTGGCTTGACCACCAGAACGGACGCGCCCCCCACGAGATCGCCATGCGCCTCATGAAAATCACCGAAGAAGCCGGCGAAGTCACCTCCGCCTACATCGGCGTCACCGGCCAAAACCCCCGCAAGGGCATCACCCACACCTGGGACGACGTCAGCAACGAACTGTGCGACGTGATCCTCACCGCGGCGGTCGCACTCGCCACCATCTCCCCCACCCCCGCCGCCGACCTCAAGGCCACCCTCGACCGGGTCGCCCGAAACCCCCAGGTCGAAACCGCCGTGCACTGGCTGGAGGACCAGGCCGCGCGCGATATCGAACAGGCAGGACACCTCCGACGGCAGGTGGTAATCGAGCTGCCCGTGGCCTCCCCCTGCGCCGAATGCGACCACCCCAGGGACCACCACCGCGAAGGCGACGACCCCGTCTCCCCCGGCCAGTGCACCACCTGCGACACCGAAAACCCGGACGACTCCTGGCACGACTACGTCATGGCCACCGAGGTTCTCGTCAGTTCCGAGAAGTACACCGTCACCTGCGTGCCCGAAGACGCGCGAGGCGCCACTGGGTTCGCCCTCACCGTCCGGCATCGGGGCAATGACCAGTGGACCATCCAGCACGGCGAGCGCACCTACCTCGCGCCCGACGGCAGCTGGACCAGCAGCGACGAACACCGCTTCCAGCTGGACACCGCACTCCGCCTCGCCCGCGAAGCCGCACCACACATCACCGTCAACGACCGCACCGTCAATCAGGCACTCGCCCGACAGCGGAGGCAGCCATGACCGACTACGAGCTCACGTTCCAACGCCTCGGCGACGGCCGCGACATCATCCGTCGTGTCACTGCCGAACCGGCCGACCTTGCGCAAGTCGTTCACCGGCACGCTTGCGGCTACCTCGGATCCCGCGGCATCGACATCCACCTTGACCCGGCGGAGCTCACCGGCACCGTCACCAACCATGGTGCTCACGCTGGAGACTTCACCCTCACCAAGGCCGCCCGCGAAGGAACCGAAGAGACCGTCGACAATGACCCCTCCGGTCTACGCGGCTACACCCTGCGAGACCTCGACCGCCTCGTCCGCACCGGGCTCCAACGCAACCCCTGGTACGCGGCCTGCGACGCCGACGAACGCTACGCAGCCGGCTGGCACGCCGCCATCGAACTCCTCTACGCCGCCGATACCCCACCCGCACCACGAGACATCGTCCAGGCCGCGTGGCGTGCCGCCGACGACCTCACCCGCCGCGACATGCAGCACCGAGGGATCCCCCGCGCCCGCGGCGACAACTACACCGGACGCGACGACCTGCCACACTTTCACGCCTACTGGAACACCATCAGCAGACACACCAGCTCCCCCGAGGAGCCGATCGTCGAGCGGACCGCGCTCGCCCAGATCTGGCCCCGCCTCGCCCCGCGCTTCCAGGCAGCGCTACTCGCGCTCGCCGCTCACGACGACTACCAGGCCGCCGCCGACAGTCTCGGCCTGAGCCGGGCCACGTTCTACGCTCAGGTACGGCTCGCACGGAACGCTGTGCTCGCGTTGTGGTGGGAGGGCGAGACGCCGCGCCGGGGATGGCGTGACAAGCGCCGTAGAACGGAGCCGACTCAGCAGCACACCATCTCCGCGCACCTGCGGAAGCGGAAGCGGGCCAGGGCGGTGGTTGCGTGATGGAACAACCCAAATGGGACACCCCCATTGAGGACCTGCGCGAGTTCTTGCAGTTCGCTGTTCCGCTGCGCGCCGCCACCCTCGCCCACGACCTCCGCGGATACTCACCCGACGAGACTCGGCGACTCCTGATCGGCCAGGTCCGCAGCGGCGGCACCGCCCTCGGCTCCTACGGAGACGCGTTGCAGTTCTCCGACGGCCGGCCGCGCACCGGGAAACGCCGAGACCGGGTCATCCGTACCACCGACGACTTGGTCGGAGGGATTGCTGCGGCGGCGTTGCTGGCGCAGCTTGACGGCCTTGGTGGGGTGTGGGTGTTCGGTGACTACTACGGCACGGGCAGCCCCGAGTGCCATCCGCTGGCGCCGGTCCTCGACCTTCCCCTGTCAGGGCCTGAGGCCGCATGACTACCTGGCCCGAGTGGCGCAACCGGCAGACGCCCCGCCTTAAAAGCGGTCTCAGTGCGGGTTCGACCCCCGCCTCGGGCACACCCCACCAGACCACCAGGAAGGACAGCACGACGTGAGAGCCCTCACCGTAAAGCAACCATGGGCCGCGGCCATCGCCCATGGCCCGAAGCGCATCGAAAACCGCGGGCGCCGAGCGCCTGCCGCGCACGTTGGTACGACGATCCTCATCCACGCCGGTCTCGCCGTAGACAAGCACGCCATGCTGCCGATGGGCGGGTCAGACTGGCCCCGCCACTTCGGCGCCATCATCGCCCTCGCCGACCTCGCAGGTTGCCACCAGGACAACGACTGCTGCCGCCCGTGGGGTCAGCGCAAGACGTGGCACTGGGAGCTGGCGAACGCCCGCCCAGTCCCACACCCGATCCTCGGCGTGCGCGGGATGCTGGGCCTGTGGACCGTGCCCGACGAGGTGCTCGCCGCAGTGCAGCGACAGGTCTACACGCCGGAGAGGACCACCACGTGAACGCCCCGATCACCGCCGCCGCGGCCTTGGCACTGCTCGCCATCGGCTACGCCCTGGGCCGCCTCCGGCCCGCCCGGCGCATCTCCGACTGGGCCAACTGGCACCGGTACGGCAAACGTCCCACCGGCCTGCGCTACGCGGCTGTGTGGACCGTTCTATCTGCGGAGAACATCGGCTGGCTCATCGCCCACCCCGTGCAGGGACGCAAGGCGTGGAAGCACCGGAACGACCCGACGCCGCCGAAGTCTCCGCCGCTTCAGTTCCGTCGCCTCGGCCACAACACCGAGGAGGTCTGATCGTGGTCTTCATCAACGGCCAGGAGTACTGGCGCCCCGAGCAGACGCGGAAGCGCGGCCACCTGCCCGGCGAGGGCGTCGCGCCCTACCTCAAGGAAACCGACTACTCCACCCGTATCCGCCCCGGCACGATCATCGTGTGGAGCGACCGCAAGGCGTACCAGGTCGTAGAGATCACCGAGCGACCCGTCGACCTGTGGCCCGAGCACTTCCGCAAGGAGTGGAAGGGTACCTCGAATGGCGGGCCAAGCACATCGCCGAGGGCCGGGACGTAGGCCCCGAACCCGACCGGGCCACCTGGGAGCACCGGCCACTGGTCCTCGTTCTCCGCCCTGCCGACCGGCCCACCGCGAAAGCAAACCACTACGCCGTGCGCGCCAGTCGGTCCTTCTACCGGGGAGCCAGGCAACGTACCGACAACAGTGGGACTGGAACAGGGGGTCGGTCGGTTCGTCCATGCCCGGGACAACGCCTGCTGGCCTGCATGGTCACGACATGGCGGCCGTAGTGCGGTCACCGGTGGTGCCGTTGTCGTCGACGAGCCTGTCCGGCGACAGGGCCCACTTGTACGTCAGCTCCGGCAGTGACGACGCCCGCGGGCACCGAAGGACAGGCGGTCGTCGGCTCCTGTCCTGTCCCCAAACAACCACATCGACATCGTCCAGGACCGGCAGGACGACCTCACCGAGTACGCGGACGGGCACGCCAACATCGACGACGACCAGCACGTCCTGGACGAGTACGCGGAGATCCTGCGGCTCCAGCTCCCCGCCCAGCCGCGTGACGCCGCCGCCCGGATCAAGCACCAGCGCCGCCTGATCGCCCGGCAGGACGCCCCGTGGCAGCGCGCCTACGCGGAACTGATGCGCGACCTCGTCGGCGACGAGCGCGGCGGCAAGACATGACGAAAGCGGCCCGCCACCTCGTGAGGCGACGGGCCGCTTGTCGGGTGGCTCCCATCGGTGCCGTCCGAGGCTACCTGCGCTGTACGTACGGCGGCAGGGTCGCTGCCACACGCCGGGCCAGCGCCGCGGCGCGCCGCGGGTCTCTCGCCTTCGGCGCCGCGGCCAGTGTCGGCACCAGATACTCCGGCCCCAGCACATGCACCACGCCCTTCCACCGCACCGGACCGCTCCGGCCCTCCGCGAGGACCCGAAGGTGACCGCCACGGATCCGGGAAACGTGAACCACTACCAGCGGCCACACCGCGCCAGTCGGCATCCCGAGAAGCTGGCCGACGTGGGCCGCGTACCGAGCGACCTGCTCCATCTCATCGTGCCTGTCCTCCGTACCGCAGTGCACCCGGCCCCGGATGAGGGCGGTCTCCCATTGGGCGTGCCACCGTTTCGTGTCCAACACCACCACCGCGGTACCGCACGGGGAGACGAGTACATGGTCCAGGTTGGCCCTGCCCCAGCCTGGTAACGCCCGATCGTTCAAGATGTGCCAGCCCTGCTGTGCGAGGGTGGCGAGCATGCTGGCGGTGACGGCCTCAGCGCCCCCGCCGATGTCCCACACGGCCGCTCGGGCGTCCGCACGGCGGGTGTGGGCGGTGACGCCCAGCACGGTGAGACCACACCGCCACCAGGTGCCGTACCGGGCCTGCCTCCGTAGCGCAGCGCCCTGACGCGCCGCAGAGTTCCCCGCGGTCACCGGACACCCCCAGCAGCCACAGCAGCGGCCACCGCGATCCACCCGCGATGCCACGCCTGATCCAACAACGGGCCCGCGCCCGGATCCCGCTCCAGCCACCCCGCATGCCCGGTCCGCCGGGCGAACCTGACGAGCCGGGTCGACGGGCCATCCTCACGCCACCGGCCACCTGACCGATCCGCCACGTAGTGGGTGACGGCGGACACGGCGAGCGCGGCACCGATCCGCCGCCACCCCAGCCCGAGCCCCAGTCCGCGGTCGGCAGCCGCGAGGGCGACCGCTTGGGTGGCCGTGTACGACGCGACATGACGGGCACAGGCGGCCCTGCCCTCGGCCCCGTGCCGGCCCTTGGCGACTGCATCCCGGTCCTGCTGGGACCAGTAGTCGCCGACCTCGTGGGAGGCGGTGAGGACGGCGTACGCGGCGGCGAACCGTGCCGCTCGGCTAGTCATCAGCGGCCTTCCTTCGCCCGGTCCATGGCTGCGGTGAGTCGGTCCGCGTAGCCGACGGCGACACCGTGAGGGGAGCAGAAGCCCCGCATCTCGGCCGCAAACCCGCGAGCCGCGGCCACCTCCGCCTTCAGGCGCGCGATCTCCCCGCAGAGAAGCTCGGTGGTCGGGCCAGTCACATACGCCACCTTCTCGTCCGTCACCAGCCGGAGCCGCTCGCGAAGCCGCCGCTCACGCTCCTCCGCGTCCTGTGCCCGCTTCAGCAGGTGCAGGACCTGAATCCGGAGAAGCGACGCATCAGCTGCCTCCCGCGCCCGACGCTCGTCGGCTGGCATCTGCGCCCGTTCCGACTCCACCTGGTCGTACTGCTCCCACGCGCTGGAGTCGAGCGCCGGCCCGACGATGCTCAGCACCGCCTCACTGGGGTCACCGCCGCGTTCGATGGCCTGGTAGATGGCGGTGGTGATCTGGTCCCGCAGCGTTGGCGGGGTGGCGGTCGGTTGTTCCGTCATGGTTCTCCGTAAGATGTGGGTGGGTGCGGGGTCGTGGTATCCGCGGTTCGCACCGTCCGGCTCGCACGTGCACCGACCGGTTGCCGGTGCGGCGGCCATGTGGCGCAACTTGGTCATGGCAGCATCATCGGACTCGTCGAACTCATCGCTTCGTGACGCCATGTGATCGGCGGCGAGGTCGAGCGCGAAGGCGAGGAACGCGCGGTCCGTCTCTGTCAGCGTACGAGCCCGCTCCGTCTCAGCGGCCACGGCGGCGCGCACGACCGGCAGGACTGCTGCCGTCGCATCCTGAACACTCGCGGTCCGCGTACTGACCGGCTCGCCTCCACCGCTCATCCCGTGGCTGATCGCCTCGGCGATCTGCTGCCGCCATTCCTGCTCACGCTCGGGCGTCACCGGGGCGGTCGTCTCGGTCACGCCTGGTCCTCCTTCGACTTGTCCATCACGGCCAGCTGCGCCTCGGCCGACGGCAGGTCGTGGAGGAAGACGGCTCGCCGTAGGCGCTCGCCTTGATCTGCATCGCTTCGTCTTCGGTCGTTCCGTCGAGCCACACCCAGGTTGCGGTGCACCAGGGGGTCTCGTCGGTCCAGAAGGTGTGCAGGCGGCCGTGGGAGAAGCACCACGCGAACCGCGGCTTCGTCTCGGTCATCAGTCACTCTCCTTCGTGGTGGTGCCGAGCAGGGCGGGGGCGATGTCCTCGACAAACACGAACTTCTTGCCGTCCTCATTCGTCCACGTGCGGGTCATGGCCGCGTCATGCAGCCGCTGCTTCAGGGCATCCCGCTCGGCGCGCAGCTGGTCGACCAGGGCGAACAGGTCGTCGATGTCACGGGGCGCCCTGCCGATGAACTTCGACCGGGCGTACCGCTGCGCTCCGTCGTCGCCGAGGACACGGGCCACGTCGCCGGACGAGGCGAACCCATCGGTCAGCGTGATGTAGGCGCCAGCCTGCACCGTGTACTGGTCGTTCTCGTGGTAGACCCCCCACGGGGCGTCGGTGATGGCGGCACGGCGGGCCCGGATCTCCTGCTCACGGTCAGGCGGGGGCGGGAAGACGGGCTCGGGCGTGGTGTCGGGTGCGGTCGTCATGCGGTGCGATCTCCTTCGAGTGCGGGGCGGATTGGGGTGATGGTCAGGCGGCGTCGCTGTCGACGACGCGCAGGTGCCGGCCGGGGATGGCGGGCCCGCGAGGTTCGATGGCGTCGAGTGCGGCCTCTAGGACGGCCCTGTGGTGGGCTTGCTCTTCCGGTGTCCAGCGGGCGGCGGGCGTCTCACGGCGCCGTGCAGGCGCCGGGGCGGGTCGGGCGTGGCCGAAGGTGCCGGTGGGAATTGCCTCGGTGAGGAGACGCTCCAGCGGGTCAGGGGTGGCCATGTGCGGCTCCTTGTGTCCAGGGTGGCCGCCCGCGTCAAAGGGCGGGCGGCCAACGATGGGGGTGCTACGGCAGTGGGACCTCGGTCCACTCGCCGCGCGGCACCTGACGGTGCAGCAGCCGGCCCGTGAACGGCAGGAAGTGCTTGTACTGGTCGGCCAGCAGGTTCTGCTCCGCGATCGCCTTGGTTGCTTCGTCCCTCACCTCACGCGAGGCGGGCCATCCGTCCGGGCCCTGGAAGTGCTCCCGCATGCCACGGTGCACGCGTTCAGACGGCGGTTCGTCGTTGAGCGGGGTGGTGTACGCGGCGGCGAGTGCCTCGGCGATCAGCTGCCGCAACTTCTGCTCTTGCTCGGACGTCATCGGGGCCGTCACCGGGTCACCTCCTCAACCGGCACGCAGGTCGGGGCCACGCTGGAGTCTCGGAACTCGTCGGCGATGTCACAGTGGCAGGCGATCCGACACGTGTCGTGGTAGCCGTGGTCGGGGCAGTAGGCCACGATCTCGTCAGCCGCCTCATTCCGCGCCTGGGGGCGAGCGTTGGCCACAAGGGAGCGCAGCCGTTCGATCTCGGCAAGCAGCGTGGGCACGTCCTCGCGTGCGTGGGCGATGAATGCGGCATCAGCACGGTCTTGAAGTCCACCACCGAAGATGGCCAATGGCTGACCGGTGGGATTGGCTACGAATCCAGCAGGCTCGTTCGCACTCCATGGCCCGGCGGTGGCGGCGGCTTCGCGGGCACAGATCTCCTGCTCGTGCTTGGGCGTCAGCGGGGCGGTCATCGGCCCTCACCGCTCTTCACGTCGTCGCCAAGAGCGGCGCGCTGGACAGAGGCGACCCACTCGGGGACCGGGATCGGGTTCTCCCAGCGAATCGCGTTCCGCTGCTCACGGTCGCAGATGTCCAGGACCCGGTTGAGGCGATCCCTCAGGGCGTCCCGCTCGGCGCGCAGTCGACGCCACTCGGCGCGCAGACGCTCGATCTCCGCCTGGGGCGACGCAAGGTCATGGCCGGGCGTGTAGCGCGGGCAGTCGACGGAGTGTAGATCCTTGCCGACTCGGGCGCAGGAACAGCGCGGTTCCTGCTCGGGCGCCAGTGGAGTGTTCGTCTTGTGCTCTACGCACGGTTCCGGGCTGGCGATGCCCCTGACGATGGATCCCAGGGCGGCCGGGTCACGCTGTTCCATGGCGTGGAGCGCGGACGCGGCGGCGGCCTGCTGGCCCTCGTCCTGCCATTGCTGGAACGACTCTGGGCTGCGGGCGATGAACCGCTCCAGCCACTGAAGGTGTCCTGCGGGGTTGGGGCCGTTGCCGAGTGGCCCGTGGTACCAGGCGGCGATCCGGGCCGCGGTGGTCGGGTCCTGATCGTTCAGGGCGTGCATGGCGCGGGCGGCTAGGGCGCCGAGCGCGGCGGCCTGCATCTGCCACAGGAACACGACCGGGTTGGCAGGTGTGGGCTCGGCCATGGCGCGGGTGTACTTCTGCCCGAGGATGGCGAGCAGCTCGTCGGGGCTGGGCGGAGTCTCGTCGCCGTCCTCGTCATGGACGGCGATGTCGGGTGCGGTCGTCATGCGGTGCGGTCCCTTTCGGTGTCAGGCGGCCTTGGTGGGCCTGGTGGAACGGACTTGGGTAGCGGCCTGCCGGGCGGCTTCCCGGCAAGCGGGACAAACAGGAGTGCGCTGGGCGTAGTGGGCGCGGCGGCCAGTTGATGTGCCACATCGGCCGGTCCAGTCGGGGATGGCGGCGGAGTCGTCGATCGTGTCGTCGTCCCACGCCCCGACGGGAGCCCATCCGTTCGACACTGCGATCCGACGAGCCGTCACAGCCCGAAACTCGGGAACCCCCGATGCGACCGGATCGACCTTCCATAACTCGTCGTACAGCGCCCGGACGGCCTTCACCGTCGCCACCCTGACCAGGCGGTTCACAATGGTCTGGGCGAAGTTCGCCGGATCCATGCCCAGCCGTCGAGCCAGCTCGGACTTGGTCCAGCCCGCGTACAGCAGGGCCTGCAATCGGCGCCGTGTCCCCGTCCCGTCGATCGCGGTTCGATCTCCCAGGTTGTCCAGGGTCGGCTCCACCGACAGCAGCCTCAGGGCCGTCTCGGGGCGGACCCGCCGTGACGGCGCCATCCCCCGACGGGAGTCCCCATACAGCAGTTTCGACACGCTGCCCCTCGGCACGTTGGCCAGGCGGGCGGCGCGCATCCACCCAATTCCGAACTCCCCGAGAGCGCGCACGTGCCGCCGGACCGGCTCGGCGTCCACGTATGGCTGCCACTGCCCGTAGGCGATAGCTCGGCGCCGGTTGCTGTCATAGTCGCGGGCAGCCTGGCGGCACGTGGGGCAGCGGCACAGTTCCAGGTGGTACTTCGCGTTCCCATGTGGACGCTCCGAGCCGGTCGTGCCGTTGTGGGCGGTGCTCATGGTCCGGTCGGCGGTGGTGGCCATGCGTGGTTCCTCCGAGGGCGCGTGCCGTGGGATGGGGCCGCCGCCCCGCCCTGTTGGGGGGTGCGGGCGGGGCGGCGATGGTCGCGCCGAGGGAAGCGCGACGGGATGGGGCCGTGGTTTATGGGGCGGTCTCGTCGGCGACGATGCGGCGGGTCTCCTCGCGAGTCATGGCACGGACACGGCGGCGGACTTTGGTCTTGCCGCCTTCCCAGCGCATTTCGTCGGCGTAGCGATGCAGGCCGGCGGCGCGGTTACCGAGGCTGACGCCGGGGCTGCGGGGCCTCTTCCGGGCCATGAGGTTCGTCCCTTCTGCGTGTGCGGGTTAGAGGCCGTAGCGGGCGTAGAGGCTGTATTCGTCAGCCGGGTCGTCGGCGGGCAGGTCCCAGTGGATGCAGTCGTCGTCGTGGATGACGGGGCCGCTCTCGTCGAGCCAGGCGCCGCAGTCGCAGGTCAGCATGGGTGTTCCCCCTGGTCGGGAGTGGTGGGGCTTGGTGATGACTCCAGACTACTCCGTAATACATTGCATTGCAATGCGAATCACAGATGGGCATGCGAAAGGGGCCCAGCCCCACAGGACCAGACCCCTCACCCAACCGGCGCCGATCAGAAGGGAGGTTCGTCACCTCCCGCGCCAGCACCCCAACCACCCGACTGCGCACCAGCACCCGCCGGCTGCGACCACGGGCCCCCCGCCGAGTGCTGCGACTGCTGCCGCGCCCCCTGGAACGCCTCCCGACCACCACCCTGGGAGCCGCCGGCCTTCGTCACCTTCGCCATCGCGTTCCGCAGGCTCACGCCGACCTCGTCGACATCCAGCTCGAACACCGTCCGTTTGACGCCCTGCTTGTCCTCGTACGACCGCTGCTTGAGCCGGCCCTGCACGATCACCCGCATCCCTTTCGTCAGCGTGGAAGCGGCGTTCTCGCCCATCTGCCCCCACGCGCTACACGTGAGGAACAGGGGCTCGCCGTCCCTCCATGAATTCGAGTCCCGGTCGAACGTCCGCGGCGTGGACGCGACGCGGAACTTCACGACCGCCTTTCCAGCGGGCGTGAACCGGAGTTCCGGTTGCTCATCGACGACGTTGCCCACGACAGTGATCACGGTTTCGCCAGCCATCAGGCTACTCTCCTCTTCTTCAATGCCTGGCGCTCTTCGTACGCCTGGCGGTGCTTGGCCATGCACGCTCGGCAAACACGGCTGCCCTGTGGATGGCGGTAGGTGTTCTCGGGGGTGAAGGGATGCCCTTGGAAGCATGCCTCCTTGAGATCATTGAGTCGCCACGGGGAGATGCCTCGCTCCCAGTTGGTGGTGTGTGACGGGCTCCAGGTGCCAGGGATTGACACAGGCCCTGTTCCGGCACAGGTGGTCTAGCTGAAGTTCGTCGGGTATCTCTGCGCGGAGGAACGTGTACGCCCATCGGTGCGCTCGTTCGATTTCGATGTGACGTCGCTGAACATGCCGTACCCGTTGCCGTCCCTGCTGGCGGTCCAGAGCCAGCAGTCGCCGACCTGCTCGACTTTCGCGAAGAACCTCGTCTCAGGAGTGGGCTTCCGGGACCCGAATGGGTTCCCCGTTCCTAACCAGCGCAGGTGGCGATCGCAGCCCGATACCTTGCATGGTCTGTTGGGGCCTCGCGTAGGTATACG
>ERZ777006.13-NODE-13-length-26738-cov-195.561668_pt1 | contig 26738 bp, 40 predicted proteins | sample MGYA00374959_ERZ777006 | MGnify/ENA primary metagenome ERZ777006 (study PRJEB29305, sample SAMN08776659) | plant metagenome | isolation source: Switchgrass | host: Panicum virgatum | place: USA: Austin, Texas | collected 2014-11-04 ... | reverse complement strand
GGGGGTGGTGACGGGGGGTTCCACCGCGGTGGGGCCTCGCCGGGCTTCGGCGACCTGCGCGGAAGCGGCGCGCCCGATGGGATGATTCGGGTGGGTGTGATGGGCGGTTTGTCGCTCATCAAGGGCTCCTGATTGTGACCGAAGGGGTGTGCGTGGAGGGCGCGCAGGTAGGCGCGTGTGCGTAGTTCGTCCCCTTCGGGGCCTGCAGTGGTCGTGGCGCTGTTCACCTGGTGTGGGGCGGAAGGTGCATGTGGGCGCGGCGGCCGACTTTGGAGGCTGGTGCGGCGCCGGGACCGCGGCCGAGCTTGCGAATCTTGATACCGAGGGCGGCGAGCAATCGGTGCAACGGTCCGGCGGCTTGGCGCGCCCCCGCGTCAGCAGATGCGCCGGGACCTTCCGCGGGGCTGTGTTGCACGTACAGCCGCGTTGCGATGGCAGCGGCGATCTGCAGGAGGAGAGTCATGGTGGTCCTTGAGGTGGGTGTTGCGTTGCGGCCGTGGCGGTCATTGCCGCGGCGCGGGTGTTGTGCGATGGCCCGTTGCGGGTGTTGCGTTGCAGGGCATGGCCTGTTGCGCAGCGGGCTGCGTTGCGTGCTGGTGGTGGCGTTGCGGTCAGTCGATTTCGGCGACGGCGGCGGGGTGGAAGTGGTTTCGGCCGTGGGCGTCGCGGCGTGCGGGTGTGAGGTGCCCGCGTTTGACCCAGGAGCGCACGGTGCCTTGGGTGACTCCCTTGAGGCGGGCGACCTGCGCGGTGGTTAGGAGGGTGATGTCGTCGAGGTCGGCTGCAACGGTGCGGGCTGCTTCCTCCACTGCATCCCTGGCGGTGCGTTCTGCGGGTGTTGCGTCCTCGTGTGTTGCAAAGGGTGGCTTTGTGTTGCGGGGTGCCGGGGTGGTCAGCGCGGCGCTCGATGCAACTGGGAGTGCAACGGATTGTGTTGCAGGCGTGGGGTTGTGAGGCGTTGCACATTGCGGCGGGGTGGCGTTGCGCGGTGCGACGTCCCGTTGCAGGATCTGGCCGTTTCGGTGCAGATCGAGTTGCTGTGCGTTGGGCCAGTCGCCGTTCTCGTTGACGTAGTTGCGGAAGGCCTGGAAGTAGGCCTCTTCGTGTGAGCTGTTGCCGGGGAGTGGTGGCGTCTGCGGGTCCTTGGTGTGGAGGCTGTTCGGGTTCACGGGCGGGGTCAGCAGTGCCGGTTCGATGCCGGCTGCGGTCAGGCCAGCGGGTGCGGTTTCCGCGAGGGGGACGCCGTAGCGGGCCAGCCGGAGCGGCATCAGGGACTCGATGGGGGCCTTGCGGCGCCAGGCGCGGCCGAAGCGGGAGCGCAGCCGGGCCTGGTAGATCAGGCGCTCCTGCTCCAGTCGGATGGTCTGCTCGTAGGACCGCAGCTCCCAGAGTTTCATCCGGCGCCAGAGCAGGAAGGTCGGCAGCGGGGAGAGCAGCCAGCGGGTGATCCGCACGCCCTCCATGTGCTTGTCGGCCGTGATGTCGGCGATCCGGCCCACCGCGTGCCGCGCCGCCTCCACCGTGACGACGAACAGCACCGGGATCACCGCGTGCATGCCGACGCCCAGCGGGTTGGGCCAGGCCGCGGCGCCGTTGAAGGCGATGGTGGCCAAGGTCAGCAACCAGGCCGTCTGGCGCAGCAACGGGAAGGGGATACGGATCCAGGTCAGCAGGAGGTCGAGCGCGAGCAGGACGCAGATGCCCGCGTCGATGCCGATCGGGAACACCACCGAGAACTGTCCGAACCCCTTGCGCTCGGCCAGCGCGCGCACCGCGGAGTACGACCCCGCGAAGCCGATTCCGGCGATGATGATCGCGCCGGAGACGACCAGCGCGATGAGTATGCGGTGCGTCCGTGTCAGGAGCAGGCGGGTGTGCTGGCTCATCGGTCAACGGTCCTATCGGGTGTCGAGTTGGTTCGGTTTCGACGGGGGTGATCGATCTGGGGTTCTCGTGGTGCCCGGGCCGGGGTTGGTCCGGCACCTTCGCGGCCCGCACCGGGGGGTGCGGCCGGGGCTGGGCCGTGACGCGGATAATCGCGCGGTTTTGTCCGCGTCACGCCCTGGGGCGGCCGGGCCCGTCAATGCGGGGAGGGGGCGGGCCTCGGCCTGGTCAGCCAGGCCTGTGCGGCCTGCTGGAGCTCGTCGACCTTGGAGTTGGTCTCGGCGAGGTTGTGTGCGGCCTGGTTGGTTGCGTCGGCGAGTTGGTGGTTGTGTATGCGTGCCTTGTCGAGAGCGTCGGCGTCGGGGTGCGGCATTGGTGCGGTCACCGGCGCCTCCTCGCGATGAGGCCGGGGATGTACCAGGCGCTGCACTGGCGGCAGACCCACTTGTCGCCCTGCCGGGCCATGGGCCGGCCGCAGCAGGTCATGAGGCACCACTTGCTGTGGCGTTGCGAAGGCGGGTGGCGTACTGGCCGCGAGTTTCGCCGGGCCTGGGTTCGGGAGCGGTGGCTGCGGCGAGGATGACGGTGCTCTGGGATGAGGCGAAGGTTTCAGCGGCGTCGTTGAGGGCGTTGCTGTCCATCGTTTCGTTCGGGTTGAACTCGGCGAGGTGATCGGCCATCAGGTGGAGCAGCTTGGAGGCGTTAGGACCGAGTTTCATGCGGTCCTCCTTCGTTGCAGGTTTGGCGGAGGCGGGCCGCGTAGTGGCCCCGGGTTTCACCGGGGGTGATGTCGGGGGCTTTGAGTGCCGCGGTGAGCGCTTGGGCGTTCGACCATGCGGCGTCTCGGATGAGCTCGGGGAATTCGTCTTCGGTGATGGGTTCGCTGGCGCGTTCGTGTTCGAGGCGGTGCGCGAGTCGCGTGAGCACGGATGCGGTGTCGGGGGTCATGGCCGATTCCCGGTTTCTTTGCGTGTGTCGCAGCGGCATAGGTGCCTGCGGGTGACCCTGTTCGACGACGTGTCCTCCACTCACTCGCCCCTGCCCTGGCATGCCGTACAGGGTTTTCTGGCCTGGTTGCTGCTCATGGCGCAGCGCCTCCCACAGGGCTGTCCCGTATTCGCCGCGGGTGGTGGGCCGGGTGATGGGCGGGGTGGCGTTGACGAGCTCCTGGCGGTCCGGCTCACGGTGCTGGGTGAGCTGGCCGCACAGCTGCTGCCGGCCGGGTTCCGTGATCGGCTCGTCAGGTCGGGTCTCGCGGAGGTGAGCGGCCATCTGCGTCTTGAGCTGGCGGATGTGGTTGCTCACTGGGCCGCTTCCATCTCTGCTGCGTGGGCGATGCGGTTCAGGTGGAGGGCGTACTCGCCGCGGGTGATCCCGTTGGTCGGCCAGGGCATGAGCTGCAGGAGCGGCCGAGATGCTGTGGCGCTGCCGGCGGTGTGGAGAGCGAGGGTCATGCGCGCGGCCTCGGTCATCACGTCCGTGGGATGGTGCTCGGTGAGGTGGTCAGCGATCCGAATGAGCTGATGGGCCAGGGCGGTCGGGTCGGCTGTTGGTGAGGTGGCGAATCCGGCGGCGACGTGGGTGAGGGCTACCAGGGCCGGCTGGCCGGTGGCTGCCGCGAGTGCGGTGAGCTGGGTGATGGGGGCGTCGAGCGCGGCCAGGATGCCGCGTGCGGTGTCGGGGAATTCAGTGGCGGTGGACGGGATACCGAGGGTCTGGGCGAGGCGGTGGCCGAGCATCCGCCAGGCGTCGGCGATGTTGTGATGGCCGGTGATGGGCGTGATGGGCTGGTTGCATCCGACGGGGAGGGCGGTGCCGGCGAGCTGGCCGACGTACCTGCGCAGTTGATGTTCGATGGTGGCGCGGTCGTCGTGGTCGGTGGCGCTGATCATCGTGATCGCGAGCTGGATGGAATCGTCTGGGCTGTTCAGCGGTGTCCGGCCCGTGGCACGGCGGAGTGCTTCATCCTGCTGGCCGCCGTCGGGCGCCGTCATGTGGGTGGGCGCGGTGAGGGTGGTGGTCACGCTGCCACCCCCGCGGCGAGGTAAGCGGTGCGGGGGTAGGCGGCGAGCGCGGCGTTGAGGACGGGCAGGTCCTGGCTGGTGTAGCCCATGACGCGGCGCCAGATGCCGTTGATCTGGGACCAGGCGCGGCGGGGCTCCGTGCCGCGCCGCTCGCGGAAAATCTTCGCTGCCGCCCGGCCAAACGGCGAGCCGTACCGGTCGGCGAACGCCGCGGTGGTGCCGCGGGAGGTGAGGAACGCGCGGGCGAGGATCATGCCCGCGCTGATGGTGGTGTACAAGACGCCGCGGTCAACGCGGGCGGCACTGCGGATGGTGCGGGATCGCAGGCGCTGGGTAGGGTGCATCTTGATCTCTCCAAGGGATCACAGGCCCCGGCCAGGAGGCGGAATCTCCGATGGCCGGGGCCATCTGTTTGTGGGCCCTGCCCAGGGTGCTGCCTTACGGCAGCGGGGCTACCCTCGTGCAGAGGCCCTTACTTCAGATACGGCTGCGGCAGGGGCGCCCAGCCCCAGCTGGCGTAGCAGCGCCTTTAGCTGGGGCTGTTCCAACCTGACATCAAGAGGTTACCGTATCCCTGCACCTCTTGCACTATCCCAGGAGGTATTCTGTGGCTGACGAAGAGGAGGTGCTGGTGGCAACGGCCTACAAGCGGGCTGCGAAGACGATCCGCGATGCCATCGACAACGGCGACCTCTTGCCTGGCACAGAGCTGCCCACCAGCAAGAGACTCGCCGAGCAGGAGGGCATCACGCAGGAGACGGCGCTCAAGGCCCTTCGACTCTTGGCGGCTGAGGGATATATCGAGTTGGTGCCCCGCAAAGCGGCTCGGGTTCGAAAGCGGCCTCGAACGCGCATCTCGGTGCGTGATAGGCACGCCTACAGGGATGGGATCGGCTACTACTTCGACGCCGGCGCCAAAGACTGGCGACCGATGGGCTCTCCGACAAGAGGACTCACTGTGCCGCCGCCCTACGTTGCGGATCTCCTGGGTGTCCCCCGAGATGAGGATGTGGTGGTGCGTGACCGCGCTATGGGTCCTCCAGGGGCCGAGGTGGCCAAGCAGCTATCGACGAGCTACCTGTCCATGAGCCTCGCTGCTGCCGTGCCGGCTCTCCGGGCGGAGACCACAGGCCCCGGGGGCATCTATGACCGCATCGAGGAGCACTTTCAGGCGCCGATCCAGTGGTCAGAGACAGTGTGGTCGCGTCCTCCGACAGAGCATGAGCAGGATGCTCTCGGATTGCCGCCAGCAATGTGGGTGATGGTCATCACCCGCGAGTCGCGTATCACGCAGCGTGACAAAGCGATCGTCGTAGAGGTCAACGAAACCAGGATGTCCGCTGAGGAGTTCGCTGTTTCCTACACGGTCATTCGAGATGCCACAGCTGCTTGGCCTCGTGCCGAGAGAAGCTGATCAGCACCTGAAACGCGGACGCCCGGAGTGTTTCAGCACTCCGGGCGTCGAAAAACCAGCGGGGTCCAGCCCGCTGACCAAGAAATCCCGCTCCGATCAGAGAGAAGGACTCGTATGCATCGTACGGATACGGCGACCATGGTCGCCAATCGCCCAACCGCACGTTCGAACAGTTCAGCCGTTGGCACGCTCCGTAGCGATTGCCCCGCGTGGTGCGTCATGGATCATGGAGCGCGTCGCGATCCCGGCTTGCACAAGAGCCAGACGGCGCGCGTGATCGCTCCTACCCTGACCGCGAGCGCGTCTGGTGAAGCGCCTGAGACGCTGCTGTCCGCCATGGTGGTGACGGTCGCTGATCGGCCGGCCGTCTTCGGAACCACGACTCGTTTGTGGGTAGACGTGCCCGGCGACACGATTGAGCTCACAGTCGCCGAGACAGACAGGTTGATCGCCTCTCTGCATGCCTTCCTGCCCCGGCTGCACGCTGCGCGGGCACTACTCGCCGAGGCGTGTGCGAACGATCAGTCCGCGGACCCGGCCGCCGTCAGCCTCTACATGGCGGCATTGGAGCAGCGCATCGCGGCTCGAACGGCGGTGTCGGCCCGATGACCATCCTGACGCACAGCGCTCCGACTCCTTCTACACCCGCCGGCGATGCCCGGCTGGACCTTCCGGGTGGGGGCACGCTCGTCGCAGAGATCTTCCGCGACCCGGACGATGCCACAGCGCCGCCGGTGGTGGCGCTGTACTCCACTGGGGTTTTCGAGAACGACCTCGATCTGAAGGCCGTCGAACGAGTGCTCGCTGCGCTCCCTCGATTCACCCTTCAGTTGCGTGACCTGCGGAATCAGCTTGCTGTTGAACTGGCGGTGATCCGATGAACGCATCAACGCTGGATGTGGTGGTGGCGCAGGCGCGTGCTCATCTCGCGAGCCCGCACGTCACTCGCGAGGAGCTGGCCCAGGACGTGGCCGGGCTCATCGAGGCAGTGGAGAACGCGCGGCGCTGCCCGCTGACCGGGCTGTGGACCCGCAGCCAGTGGCAGTGGCAGGCGGTGAAGATGGTCGAGACAGGCCGCCAGTTGGCTGTGGTCTTCGTCGACTTGGACGGGTTCAAGGGGATCAACGACACCCTCGGCCACAAAGCCGGCGACACGCTCCTCCAGGCGGTCGGCGCGCGCTTGGACTCCTGGTGCCAGCACGTGAATGGTCTCGCGGCCCGGTTGGGTGGGGATGAGTTCGTGGCGCTCGTGCCTGATACCGGCTGGCTGGATGTGGAGCGCGCCGTCCTGCGGGATGAGTTGACCGCTCCCGTGGAGTACGAGGGCTGTCCGCTGAAGGTCGGTGCGTCGCTCGGCGTTGCCGCGGTGGAGCCCGCTGCGGATTTGACCGCGGCGGATCGGCTGTCCGCGGCCATGGATGCCGCTGACCAGTGCATGTATCGGGACAAGGCCGTCCGCAGGGGTGGGCAGACCACCGACCGGCGCGGGCGATTGGTGCGCGTCGGCAGCGTGCTGGCGGCTCAGGAGTAGCCGAGATCGCCCCTTAGCACTGCCCGTTCTCCGCGGGTCCCGGCCGCCTCCCCGCGCCGCTGGGGCCCGCGGTCTGCCCCGTTCCTTCCCGGATCCCCATGCGCCCATCGTCAGCCGCGGCTTCATGCCGCGTCTCTCCGCCATGCCCAGAGACCGCGTGGCAACCCCTCCCGCCTGCTCTCCACGAGATCGCAACCACGCCGTCCCGGCATGCTCAGCCGCGGGCGTGGCTGCGCGCCGTCACCTGGCTGATCGGCGCCGGCCTGCACCCGCGCGCCACCAGCCGCACCATGGCCGTCGCCGGGGACCTCGCACGCCGCATGGACTACACCCGCGGCCTCGTCCTCTACGACCTCAACGGCACCGCGGGCCGGCTCGGCGTGCATCCGGCCACCGTGAAACGGCACGTCGCGGTGTTGCGGCAGCTCGGGGGGCTCGCCTGGCACCGGCACGGCACCCGCACCAATCTCCACCTGCCCGGCCGCCCGTACGCCGGCACAGCGACGATCTACGCCGCAACGATCCCGTCCGCATACGACGAGGCGATGGGTCACCGGGTCGACGGCCGCGGCTACGAGGCCCGGGTCGTTGGCGTCAACGCTGCCGGTCGGGCGCATGCCATCGACGAGGCCGGCCGGAAGGCCTTCCCGGCACGCCGTCCTGTGGATAACTCACCTGTGGAAAGCCGCAGTTCACAGCCGCGTGCGCCCCATTCTCTTGGGGGTTCCCCCAACGTACGGAAAGTTGAGGTGAGTGGGGGGTTGAAAGACACCCCGCGCACGGGCGCGGCGCGCTCGAAGAAGCCCATCACCCACAAGATCAGCCACCACCGGCCGCGCCGGCACCCGCTCCAGGTCGCCCGGGACATCGCCCTCGCCCGCCAGGTCCGCCCCCTCGTGCCCTGGACCCAATGCGAGACGCTGCGGCGCCTGGCGTATGCCCTCCGACCGTTGATCGACCGCGGCCTCGACGCACGAGAGATCGCCGCCGAGCTCCACGGCATGGCCATGTCCTGGCGCCCCGCCCGGCCCGCCGCGTACATCACCGCCCACCTGGCCCAGGCCCGCGAGCACGAGAATGCTCTCCGGCGGGAACGAGCGGCCCGGGAAGCTGCCGCCCGCCCGGCCGGGAACGCGGCGTGGGCGCGCGCCGTGCAGCAATTCCGGGACAGGCTCGCATCCGCCGAACCGGAACGTACGGACGCCGACCGCCGGCGAGCACGCCTGTACGCATGGCAGGACTGGGAGAAGGTCGCCGAGCACTACGACGAGGATCCCGACGACGCGATCGACCTGTACGGACAGAGGCTCGTCGAGTTCGCCATCCGACAAGACTGCCGGGCCACCAACAGCGCGTAAGCACGACGGCAACCAAGGAGAAGATCACTGACGGCAATTCCGTGACGAGCGGTACTTTGACGTGCCCTCGGGTGAGCACAGCACAGCGCCTCGCGCGAGACGGCTTCGCTCTTACGTGTGCTTCTTGCGCGAGGGATACACCTCATGGTCTGGGTCCCACCACACGACGTGGAAGACGTTCCCTTCGAGGAAGCCGTACAGCCGCTGTGTGCCCGTGAACTCCAGGCGCTGGATCGCGGTCATGTCCTCCCGTCCCATGTGCGCCAGTCGGTCCAACGCCTCCTTGCATAAGCCGCCGGGCAGGTCGTACTCCTTGAAGAACCGCCGCGTGTTCCGCAACTCGGCCACGGTCATCGACTCGCAATATGCCAGCTTCTTCAAGATCTCGCACAGTACGTCCGGCTGCATCGCGCTAAAGCCCCACCGGCTGTCGTGGTCCACATGGGTGAACCGCCAGCACAGCCGCTCAGCCGAGGTGGTCGAGGCCGGCAGCAGCGACGAAGGGTTCCCTGTGCGCTTGCCTGTGATCGTCGGAACGGGTGGCGTCTGGAGCTTCTTGTTCTTTTTCCCGCGACTGCCCACTCAGCCCTCGCGGTCCACCAGGGCACCGAAGAAGTCGGCGATCTCCTCGTCGCGCAGCTCCTCGTTGCTGCGCTCCAAGTCCGCCACGCCGGCACGCTTGCGCGCTTCGAGCCACGGCCCAGGCTGGTGCGTCATAGCAGACAGCTCGTGCGCTGTGTACACGTCGAAGTTCTCCAGCACGACATCGATCGATTCGCGCTCGTCAGGGTCGAGCTTCGCCGGGTTGCCCGCAACGTCGCTCTTCGCGAGGCGGTACCGGCCGCGATGCTGGTCGTACAACTCGTACACCACCGGGCCGTTCGCCCAGGCCTCGAAGCGCTCAGGAAAGAGCTGACGGTCCTCCCACGCCATGTGGTAGCCGTACGCGAAGTAGCACAGCTTCTGCAGCTTCATCGCGGACATCGGGCCCTTCTCGCCCAATATGTACGCCGCCACGTCCTCCACGTGCGCTGCCACTGTGACCCCCTTTGTGCCCACTGCTCCACCATAGGCGAATTGCCTAAGAGAGCCACGCCAGCGCCTCCGCCAGGATGGGCACTCTCCCCCTATTAGCCCAGGCTACTGGCCACGTAAGACGTAGGTAAGGGGGCCGGCGAAAGCGTGAGCGATGTGTGACAGGGCGCATAAATGTGCCAGTGCCACGCGCAGCTGGAACCGGTGGCCGGAGGTCACCGAGTACTACGACCAGGACCCAGACGACGCCCTGAGGGGGCGCAAGCGGCCCGGGCGGCGCCGAGACAGGCGAGCCGAGGTTGCCGGTCAGAACGTCCATGAGCAGCAGGCTGCTGGCATCTCCCGCCGGAGGGTGTGCCGGCCGTCAGCATCAACAGCAAGGCTGTAGCAGCCGGGCCCCGGCCGGCCAGCCGTCATCCACCCGGTCAGAAGGTCCAGCCGCTCCTGCCACAGATTACGCGGCCCATACGAGACGACCTCGGCCTCCGTGCCGCCAGCGGAAGCGACACGGGCCCAGGTCCCCGTCGGAGGGTGGACTAGGCCGTGAACGGTGACGCCGTCCGCGCCGGTCCACGACATGGCCAGGACATCCGCGTGGAGCAGCGCGACCTCGAGGGCCCTCGCGCCGAGTAGCGGCTCCGTGAACACCTCTGCCGCTGGAGCTGGGAGGGTCACGTTACGCGTCTCACCGGCCGCGGCCATGAGCCGCTGCATGTGCTGGCTGGCGTGGGGCGCCACGTGGTCTGCGGTCGGCCGGGCAGTCATGAACGCCGCGCCGTCGGGGAGGAACGCGCCGTGCGCCGAGTGATCGTCAGCCACGGTGAGCCGCACGATCCCGCTGCCCGTGTTCGTGACGATGATGCCGTCCGGTGCCACCTGGTGCAGCCATGCCGCGGGAATCCGGGGCACGCCGCACGTCGCCAGGATTCCTCCGTACAGACTGTCACCGGGAATAGAGCGGGTGGCATCCGACGTGACAAGCGTCGGCTCATAGCCCAGGTCGGCCAGCCGCTCACGGGCCCTCGCGGTGAGCACCTGGTCGACGTCAACACTCACCACTTGGGCGTCGCCGAGCCCGTGACACAACAAGGCGGTGTTGTAGCCGGTGCCCGTACCGACCTCCAGCACGGGGGCGCCGGGCGGCACATCGAACGCCTCCAGCATCTGGGCCATCACGGTCGGCTGGCTGGAACTGCTGGTCGCAGTGCCGCCCGCATCCCACTGGGTGATCAGCGAGGTGTCTTCGTAGACCGCGGTGAGATAGTCCGGATCCTCGGGGCTGTGGGTGGTCAGACCCTCATCGCCGCGGGTTTGAAAGACGCCGGCGAAGACTTCACGCGGGATGGTGGCGAACGCGGCCGTCCAGCGCAGTGAGCGCAGAGCCCCGCTGGTAATCAGTGCCTCGATCATGCGGGCACGGGCGTCCCCGGCCGTCACGGTTGCGGCAGTGGTGGTGTGGCTCACGGTCTTCCTCCCAACAGGTCAGCGAGGGCGCTCCTGATGGGATCCCGCAGCTCAGGGACCAAACCAAACCCTCACTGGCCGTTGGGGTTGAGTCACGAGGCACCAGGCGCCATCTGGGTCAACGAGGAGGCCAGTGGCGACGTATCGCCTGGACGCACCTGATGGCCGGTTCTGGCCTGCTATGCGCTCGGCTGAGACGAGAACACTGGGGGCGAATCGGTGGAGAGGCGTAGTCGTCATGCGAGATGGGGCAGACTCAGCGCTGAAGCGGGCCCGGCTGGCACGGAACATGACGCTCGAAGAGACAGCCGAATCACTCAACGTGATCACAGGAGGCGCGACGGACGCGAGCCTGGTCAGCGCGTGGGAGTCGGGGCGGCGTCGAACTGGCAAGCGGAACCGGGCGGGATTGTGCACGCTGTATCGAGAACGGCCAGAGGTGTTGTTCGCTCACCAGGACGGGCCGGCAGCCAGTGTGCTGGAGACCTCCGGCACAGCCGTGGTGGTCAGGGTACTGACCCGCTGGACGGACCTGATCGAGGCGATGGTCGACGTGGTGGCCGGGGCGCGCGAGCAGTTGGTCGTAACCGGCTCCCGGTCGCGGGAGAAGGCGTACTTGGCGGCGATCGAGACAGCCGTGGCTCAGCACCCGGACCTGGTCCACTACCGGGTGCTGTACGGCCCTCCACGGCACCGGGCGCTCGCCAACCACCTAGTGCGGCTGCTGGAACTGCGTGACCCGTCCGCGCGGCGCAACGGCGTCAAGACCCTCCATATCAGGATGGTGGAGCCGGCCGAGGCTCTGGAACGGTTCTTCGTGGCTTCGGAGACTGCCGCGGTGGTGCCGCTGCCGTCGTTCCACGGGGCGGAGGGGTTCGATTGCGGCGTCCTACTCGGCAGGGAGGCGGCCGTCGGTCTGGTCCACCATGGCCGGGAGGCGTGCGCGTCCGCACGGCCGGTGGAAGCGATCGAGGCCGTCCGCGCACTACCAGTACGGCACAACTGACCAGGCGGGGGAGTAAACGTGAGCAAGAACCTTCAGCAGACGGCCGAGGCGCCTGTGGAGTCCGTGGTCGAGCTGGCCCAGCAGCTGATCCGGCGGCCGAGCCGCGCGGGAATCGACGACTACGGGCCAGTCCTTGGCGTGCTGGAGGACTGGCTCACCGCCCGCGACCTGCCGCACCGCCGTCTACACGACGGCGCCGACGCCCTGGTGGGGCTGCTGGTGGAGATCCCCGGTGGCCGTCCTGGCGCCTGGTGGACGCTGGACGCGTGCGTTGACACCGCCCCGTACGGCGATGAAACCGCCTGGTCCTTTCCGCCCACCTCCGGGGAGATGGTAGGCGGCTGGCTGCGGGGCCGAGGCGCGGCCGATTCCAAGCTCGCCGCCGCCATGTTCTGCCACATCGCCGCCGACCTCGCGCCCCGCGCCGAGACGCTACGCGGCGGGCTGGCCGTGCTCCTGGACGTGGACGAGCACACCGGCGGTTTCGGCGGCGCCCGTGCCTACCTCGCCGACCCGAACGCCGTCCGGCCCGCCGGGGTGATGATCGGCTACCCGGGCATGGACGAGATCGTGGTCGGCGGCCGGGGCCTTTGGCGGGCATCGATCACGGTGCACGCCCCTTCCGGGCACTCCGGCTCCAGCAAGACCGTGGTCGGCGCGATCTCGCGGGCCGCGCGCCTCGTACACCTTCTGGACGCGGTCGAACTGCCCAGCGCCGATGCGGCCTCCGGGTTCCCGCTGCCGCCCAAGCTTTCGGTCACCGCCTTTCATGGCGGCGAGGGATTCTCCGTCACCCCCGACCGGGTCGACATCAACGTCGACGTGCGCACGACCCCCGCCTTCGACGCCCACGGCGCTGAGACGCTGGTCCGCAAGGCCGTCGCCGAGCTCGACGCGGAACTGCCCGCCCCGGTGCCCACAGAGGTCGCACAGGTCGCGGCCTGGCCGCCATTCCGCTTGGCCGAGGATGAGCAGCCTGCCGCCGCCCTGCTGAACGCCGCCGCCGAGACGGGGCTTACAGTCCGGCCGAAGACCGCGGGCCCGTCGAACATCGGCAACCTGCTCGCCAGGGAAGGAATCCCCGCCACCGCTGGCTTCGGCCTGCCGTACAAGGGGCTGCACGGCATCGACGAGCGCGCCAACCTGGCCGAGTTGCCGCAGGTCTACAAGGTCTACCAACGGGCCGTCCTTGCCCTCCTCGAGGGCTGACGTCCCAACAGCGTCCCAACTTCCTCCCAGATCCACTCCCAGCAACTGCCCAACTCCGTCTCTGGGAACGGATTCTCGATCGCGGTGACATAGAGGCAGCACCAACTGAAGCACTCACCGAGTCAAGGGAGGCCGGTCATGGCTGAGCAGACCACCGTCACCACCCAGCCCGCCATCGAGAACGCGCCCGTCGCAGCGCCGAGCACGGGCGGCTTCGCGCCGCAGATCAGCACCTACTCCGTCGGTGTGCTGACGCTCGGCCGCAACAAGAACAACGATGCCGACAAGGAGTGGTACTTCGAGTAATCCGCTCCGGCTGGACCTTACCGCGGGGGCCCGGCTTGCTGGGCCCCCGCCCTCGTTCACGAAGACGTACAGGGAGGGTTGGGATGACGGCGGAGTGGATGGCGAGCAGCACCATGGCGCGCCTCGGCGATGGCGAGCTGGTGGCCGGTTTCAAGGGGGTGCGGCACTGTGGCGGAGGGCTGGTTCGTGTCGCGGCTGACGCGCGTGCCCGGCTGGCTGTGCTGGGCGACTGCGGGGCTGACGAGAGCGAGCTTGCCGGGGCGCTGGCTGCGGTAGCGGCCGGCCGGTGGGGAGAGGTGACGAGGTGGCCGGGGTCGTACTGGGTCCTCGCGGAGAACAGACGGCACCGGTTCGTCTGCGGTGACATGGCCGGAGTCCGGGCCGTCTACTACACCACGCGGCTTGGGCAGGGCACGGTGTGGGCGACGCAGCCGCGGCTCCTCGAAGACCAGCAGCGCTTGGCGGTGGATCTGCCGTTCCTCGCCGCGCGGCTTGTTGCCGGTGAGCACCACTGGCCGCGGCGCACCCCGTACCAGCACGTCCGGCAGGTGCCCAGCGGGTACGGACTGTTGCTCGCCGACGGCGCACTGCCGCAGCTCGTCGACGTCGCCGGCATCGAGCCGTGCGCCGAGCTGAAGGATGGTGTCGAGCGATTCGGGACCGTGCTGAGCGAGGCCGTTCAACGCCGGGTACGGGCAGCGGACGGCACGGTGGGTGCGGACCTGTCGGGAGGCCTGGACTCGTCCACGGCCGTGGTCCTGGCCTCCGAGGCAGGCGCGGTACACGCGGTGACGTACACCGACGGCTACACCAGCGCCGAGGACGCCTCCTACGCGGCCCGCGTCGCCGAGTACGCCCGTGCGAAGCACACGATCGCCCGAGGCGACGACCGCGAGCTTCCGTTCTCACCCTGCCTGAGGGGGGCGGATCCGTGCGAGCCGGTGTTCGCCATGGCCAACTGGGCAATGGACGCGCTGTACCTGGCGCCGGTCGCGGGTCTGCCGCTGCATCTGACCGGACACGGCGGGGACGTGGTGCTGGATGCCTCGACGGCGTGCTGGGTGCGGCTGCTGCAGGACGGCCGCCGACGCGAGGCCCACCGCCAGGCGGTGGCGTTTGCCCGGCTGCGCAACACGGCACCCGGACCGTACTGGAAGAGCATGACGGAAGCTGCCGACCTCGGGCGGCGCGGTGCCCTGGAGCGTGCCGCCGCCGCACTGGAGAGCAGCCCATTCGCTCGGGATGCCGCGGCAGGCGGGTGGTCGTGGTGCCGTCTGGGGACGGCGGCCTCATGGCTGACCGACCAGGGCCGCAGGCACGTGGCCTCGCTCCTGCGTCAGGCCGCAGACGACCAGCAGCCTGAGCATGCCGACGTCTTCGACGACTGGGCGGCGCTGCGAGCGATGGGCGCCTCCGCCCGCGGATGGGCTCCCTACGCGCAGGCGCTGCGGATCCGCCCGGCCTACCCGTACCTCGACAACCAGGTGGTGCGTGCGGCGTTCTCGATCCCGGCCCTTGCCCGGCGGGGGTACCTGACCTACAAGCCGCTGCTGCGGGCCGCGCTACCCCAGCTCCCTGGTTGGCTGTCCTCCCGCCGTTCCAAGGGCTCGTTCACTGCCCAGCGCATCGCCGGACTCGCCCGGCACCGCCTGCAGCTCGACGAGCTGATCGTCTCCAGCCCGCTCGCCCAGAGCGACCTCATCGATCCGGCAGCGGTCCGCGCCGCGCTCGCCCAGGCTGCCCGGGGGCAGAGCGCTGCGGGTATCGCGGAGCTGCACCAGTTCATCGTCACTTCCTGGTGGCTGACCGGCCAGGCACCCACGCTGGAGACCGCATGCTGACGCCCGCCCCGCACATCCACCACGCCGCCTCCCGTCACGGGACCGCCATGCTTGATCTCCGCAAAGGAACGTGGCGGTTTCTCGATCCGGACGCCTCCCGGATCTGGCACGCCGTCACCATCCGAGGCACCACAGCGGGACTCGCCGACGAGATCGCGATTCCCGCCGGCCAAGACCCCCAAGCCGTGGGCGTCGAGATCACCGCGTTCGTCGGCCGGCTCCTGACGGACGGCGTGCTCATCGACACCAACCATCCTCGGCGTGCACGACACCGGTGGTGGCGCCGATGACGCTCATGGCTCCCTCCCTCCGAACCACACCCCCCTGGCGCAACCGTGCGGTTGCTGCTGTCGCGCTCGTCCTCGCCCTGCTCGTCAGCCGCCTGCCGCTGCGCCACCAGGTCACAGCCGTCCGGCTGCTGCGCGGCTTGCCGTACGCGCGTCTCAGCCGGCTCGAAGCCCTCTACACAGCCGTGCTGGCCGTAATCCCGTCGTGGTGGCCGGGCCGGATTGCTTGCATGGAGATCAGCCTCGCCACCGTCATCGCGACCGCCTTCACCGGCCGCCAGGCACGCTGGGTGCTCGGCGCACGGTTCCTTCCCGATGCCGCGCACGCCTGGGCAGAGGTCCCCGAGGGCGCGGTCGGCCGGGACATCGGCGACGCGGTCGACCATCCCTGGATGCTGGTCCTGGCCGTCCCGTAGCGGCCCCGAGGAGCGCCGTGGCCCGGGACTAGCCTGAACCCGCCAGCCCCGGACCATGGCATCACCCGACCGGATGAAACACCAGCGGAATTACTGACGGGTGCGGGCAAGCGACCAGGGATGATCCCGGGCCGCGGGAACAATCCCGTTGCCCCACCACCTGGTTCGCCCGCCTCATAGGGCGCGTGAGTTCTTCCGTATCCTCCCCTCCCAACACCGCCGGTCAGCCGCCGGTCATGAGCCTGGCGTCCGACCGGCACTTTGAGGCGAGCGTCAACCTGTCCACGTGGGCGATCGCCTGCCGTCTCCCTCGCACCCTGGGCCAAGCCGCCCGACTTGGCTGGCGCACCGACCACCGCGCCGTCCTGATCCTGCTCACCTGCCAGATCGGCGCCGCCGCGCTCACCGCGACCGCACTCACAGCCACCACCCGCGTGCTGGCCGTCCTCTTCACCGGAAACGACATCGCCGCTGGCCTGCGCGAGAGCTTGACCGCCCTGGTCGTGCTCGCCCTCGCCGCCAGCGGCCGGTACCTGCTCGATGCCGCCGCCCGCGTCTCCGCCGCACGCCTTGCACCGAAGACCGTCCGCGAGGCCGACCTGGAAGTCATCACCGCGGCCACCGCCGCCGAACTCGTCGCGTACGAAGACCCAGACTTCGAAGACGCCCACGCCGCCGCCTCCGACGGCGCGGAAAGGACCGGCGACCTCATCCTCGACGCCCAGCTGCTGACCTCCGCCGCAGCCCAGATGGCCGCCGCCGCAACGGTCGTCACCGTGCTGCACCCGGTGATGCTGCCGCTGCTTGCCGCCTCCGTCATCCCGTGCGCGTGGGGCGCCGTACGCGGGGCGCGGATCGAGCACGCCGCCCATCATCAGGGCATTGCCGACTCCCGTCTGCGCAACGTCTTCCGCTCCTACACCACCGACCGGAGCACCGCCGACGAAGTCCGCGCCGGCACCATGGCCGCCTTCCTCATCCGGCAGTACCGCATCGTCTCCGGCCGCCTGGAGGCCGAACAACTCAACGCAACGAGACAGGCCCTGGTGGCGCAGGGCATCGGCGACATGCTCACCGCCGTCGGCACTGCCGCGACCTGGGGCGTACTCGTCCTACTCGTGACCACTGGCCGCATGGAACTGGCAGCAGCAGGGACAGCCGCCCTGGCCGTACGAACCTCCGGCGCCGCACTCGCGACGACAGTCCGGGCAGGGGCCCGACTGTTCCGCACCTCTCTATCGCTTGACGACTGGGCCCGCTTCCTCGTGGTGGCCGGACGGTGGGCCTGCCGACGCGGGACGGCCTCTGTTGCTGACGACGGACCGCAGGTGATCACTGCTACAGACGTCTCCTTCACTTACCCCGGCGCCGACACTCCCGCGCTCAACAGCATCACCCTGAACCTCAAGAGCGGCGAAGTCATCGCGCTCGTGGGCGAGAACGGCTCCGGCAAGAGCACCCTCGCCCGCGTACTGACCGGCTTGTTCCTTCCCACGGAAGGATCGGTACGGTGGGACGGTGTGGACATGGCGGACGCCGACCCGACCGCGGCGCTGTCCAAGGTCGCGCTCGTACCTCAGGACTACACCCGCTGGCCTCTGGCCGCCCGCGAGAACATCACCCTCGGCCAGCCTCGCCCCGAAGGCGATACGGCTGTGCATGCCGCGGCCGAGGCAGCCGGCGCTGACGCTGTCATCGCTGCACTGCCCCACGGGTTGGACACCTCGCTCGCCCGTTCCTGGTGGGGAGGGCACGACCTCTCGGGTGGGCAGTGGCAGCGCATCGCAGTCGCCCGCGCCTTCCACCGTGACGCCCCTGTCTTGGTGATGGACGAGCCGACCGCTGCGCTCGACGCCCGTGCCGAGCACCGGATCTACATGCGACTCAAAGCCCTCGCCGCAAGCCGAGCGACTGTCTTCATCACGCACCGTTTGGCCAACACGCGCCTCGCCGACCGGATCATCGTTCTCGACCATGGACGGATTAGCGAAATGGGCACCTACGAGGAGCTGGTCGACCTGGGCGGAGACTTCTTCGAAATGCTGAAGCTCCAAGAGGACCGGTAGTCAAGGGCACTGGATGATCACCTCGACGATGCAGCCTCCGCGGCCCATGGACGAAGACACCTCGACGCCGCGCGGGCCTGGTGCCCTGTCAGTACTTCCAGGGAACGCGGGCGAGAACGAGTCCTCTCACCTCACGGACACCCGATCGCAACAGGCGGCCGGCGACGTAGTTGAGTTGAAGGCCTGTGGTGCATACGTCGTCGACGAGTAGGACCCGTGTGTTCTGGATCTTCTCGCGGTAGGCGGCGTTTCCGCGGACGGTGCGCGCGTGGTCCCAGGCGGCTTGCTCTTTCCCGGAGAAGCCTCGGTCCTTCGAGGCTGCCGTAGGTGCGGTCTTGACCAGTACGGGGTCGGCGGGTCGGACCAGGGGCCAGCGGCTGTTCCAGTCCTCGGTGCACGCGGCCGTCATGATCTCTTCGATGTGCCGGATCGGCGTGCGATCGGGGGCGGTGGGGTTTCCGATGATCAGGTCGATGTCGTCGACGAGATGCGGGTGAGTTTCCATCCAGCCGATCAGGAGGCGTCCGAAGATCGCGGAAAGGAATGCCTGCCCGGGGCGTTCCTTGAAGAGGCGTAGGTAGGCGGCGAAGACTCCGCTGTACTGGGCCACGGCGTCGATGCGGGTGATGCTGCGGGCCCAGCGTCCTTGGCCTTGGCGCCATCCGCACAACCTGTTGCCGCAGGGCTGTTCTGGTGTGAGGGCTTGGCTACAGATCGGGCACCGGGTCTCGGGTATGGGCTGGAGTGTCTTGCTGGCACAGGTCCCGCAGATGCGTGGGGTGCCGTTGATCAGGTACGCGCAGTGGCGGCAGTGCGGGAAGCCGAGAGGCTCGGGGAGGGATAAGCGGTTCACTGCACCGCCAGCGCGAGCTGGATGCGCTGCTGGCTGGCTTGTTGGATTCTCTCCGGGGTGGTCAAACGCTTGAGGATGTCCTGGAGTTCGGTGACGGTGACGGCTCGGCCCTCGTCGAGCATCGTCCTGGCCCAGGGCTGTACGGCCGCCAGAGAGCGCAGGAGGAAGACCTGCTTGCCGTGCTCGGCGGCGATGCGGGCCTGCATCTTGGCGCCGGAGGTGCTGGAGGCCTCGATGACGACGGATCCGAGGGTGGAGCCGCTGGTGACGACGTTGCGGCGTGGGAAGGTCCACTTCGCAGGCGGGCTGCTGGGCCAGAACTGGGAGATGAGGGCGCCGTCGTTCTCCAGGATGCGGTTGGCCAGGGGGCGGTTTTCGGCCGGGTAGACGGGGGCGGCGATGCCGGTGCCCATGACGGCGACGGTCCGGCCTTTCGCGTCGAGGGTGGCCTGGTGTGCGGAGGCATCGACGCCCTTGGCCAGGCCGGAGAACACCACGACGTCGTGCTCAACCAGGCCGCGGGCGACGCGGGCGGCCCGTTTGAGGCCGTCGGGGGTGGCTGTGCGGGTGCCGACAACGGCGACGGACCGTGCGTCCTGAGGCAGCAGGGGGCCGCGGTGGAAGAGGAAGGGGGGCAGGTTGGGGACCAGCCGTAGGTTGTTGGGGTAGTGCGCGTCGAGGACAGTGACGAGCTCGGCGTCTGCACGGGCGGCAGCGTCGACTTCGTGGCGGGCGCGGGCGCGGGCGTCGTCGAGACCGCCAGCCAGGGCGGCACGCAGCGACGGCCGGCAGCGATGGGCGGCAGCGGAGTCCTCGGGGATCTCGCCGGTCAGAAGGGCGTCGAGCCCGGCGGTGGTCTGGCAGGTTCGGGCGAGCAGGTGCCAGTCCAGTGGCGCATCCCTGTGGTGGAGGGCGCACAAGGTGAGCAGGTTCTCCTGCTCGGGGGACATGATCATGTCTGGTTCCTTCTACTCGTGGCCCTGTGCTGTTCGAAGGAGGGCAGTCGTGCTGGGCCAACGTCATAATCCCATGTTCGGGGCGCTGCGTCAGCAGCTCAGCGTGTTGGCTAAGGGTTCTCGCAGATCGTTGCTGGCCAGCCACTGGCACCAGCTGCGGGGTTCCCTTGGTCCGTCGTGCCAGTGGGGATGAGGGGCCCGGGGCAAGCATCCGTTCGGGCGCGCAGCAGGTCGTGAGTGGCATGGTGGTCCGCTTTCGCGCTGTGGTGTGACGGCGCACGCCGGGCGGATCGTCTGAAGTCCGTCTACTGGCCGTACGATCCCGCAGCTCTCTGGAATATGCCAGAGGCATTTGTGGGCCCGGTGCCGTGGAATGTAAGGCCCGACGCTGACCCATGGAGGATCAGTGACCAGGCTGCCCATGACCGGCGGGCATGACAGCCCTCGGCCTCGTTGCTGCCCCAGGGTTGTTGCTGCAGGTCAGACGACAACACCAACACCAACACCAACCCGAAAGACGACCCCGAAGAGGGGATACGTGTAGAAACCATCGGCCAAGCCGGAACCCTCCTACACGACCCGACCGAGACCCACCGACACCACGACCTCACTAACCCCAAGACACCCGACAGCCGCCAGGCGACTGGTGAACACTGACGTGCTCAGTCGCGTGCGAGTGGTCCGTCGTAGTGATTCAAGCTTTCCGGAGCTGGCGGACCATCGTCGTGTACAGCGGGGAGTCGGGAAAGGGTCGCTGATCGCCGACGTTCTCGTAGCCCCAGTTCTCGTACAGGGTTTTGACCTTGGGGTGGGCCGGTTCGACCAGCAGTGTCACCCGCTCTTCCGGGCGCTGGGCAAGGAGCTCTTCATGAATGCGATGGGCAGTGCCAGTCTTCCGCCAAGGCGCACGGACCATCAGCTCAAACAGAGCCAGTGTCCGCTTCCCATTCTCAGCAGTCTCTTGTTCTGGCAGGGGCGTGAGCATTCCGGCCCACCAGCGAGGTCCAGTGAGCGGGGAACCGTAGGCGTAGCCGACGGGGGTGTCCACGACCCAGCCCACGACGACCTCCCATCCAGATCGCGACACATGCCCGTCAAGCCGCTGTTCGAAGCGCTCGATGGAGAAGAACGGATCAGACAACCGGTCGGCGTACACCTCGGCGTAAACGTCAGTGAGGGTCTGCCTGATGTCGTCGAGTTGTTCGACGCCGTAGCGGCGCAGTTCCATGGTGGTGGGCGTGGTCGTCACTGGGAGTCCTTTCAGGTCAGGAGGTACGGGCATTCCATGTCGGTCTCCTCAAGCATGTCGGAGGGTCACCGTGTCGGTCACCTTGGACTTGTCGGACGTGTTGGGCAGGCGTCGGGTAGGTGTGTGGTGTGGGGATTCGGCGTAGTGGATGCCGAGGATGGTGGGGGCGGTGCCCTCGGGTACGTCGCCGTAGTCCCAGGCGTGGCGGATTTCGAGGGCCATCACGCCATCGATCTTCTCGATGCAGCCAGAGCCGAATCGGCCCCACAGCGGGAACGCGCCAGCGTCACGGGCGAAGGCGAGCTTCTGCGTGGGCGTCGCGTTCGGGGCTGTGCACGCCGCGCCGTCACAGCTCAAACCAGCTGGCTCCCGGAACCGGTCCCGTCAGTTGGCGGGCTGGCCGGATCCCGGGCAGGTCTCGCGGCTTCCTTGGCGTTGGTGGGTGGTGGTGCTGCTGCCTTTCGGGGCGCCGACGATCGCCCCGCAGACGGGGCAGCTTCCGGATAACTGCGCTGGGTCGAACCGGCGGGACAGGTTACACGCGTGCATATCAGCCTCCGTCGTGGGGCGATGCTGATAAGTGATGCTTTGGGTAACTAGTTCATCACAGTCGGCAGACGGGGGCTACAGCTTCCGCAGAAAGATCTTCGCAGTGTTGTGGAAGTGCAGGGTGATGCCGACGTGATCCGGCCGGTTGCCTTCCCTGGGGGTCCAGCGTTCGATGCTCTTGATCTCTGGTGATTCGGCGGCGGCGAGTGCGGCGGCGATCCATGCTTCGGACGCGTCGCCCGTCTGGGGGTTTCCGCCTGCGGGCGCGGGTGTGCCTTCGATGGGGGTATCGGGGTCGTCGTGGCGGGCGCCGTCGGGGAGTTGGCCGATGATCTGCCAGCGTGTCTCACCGGTGTCTGTGGTGATGGCCAGGCCGCCGGGGTGTTTGGTGTCGCCTACGTCGGCGAGGGTTTGCACGGCTTGTGTGCCGGGGGTGTTTTTCAGCAGGTCAAGGGCGAAGGTCTGGAAGCGTGCGGGGCGCATGCGGCGGGTCCTTCTCGCTCGCGGCTGGCTGCGGAGAGTGCCGGTTGCGTACTCTAGAACATGAGGTGCTAGAGCACAGACGGTACCAAGTACCCGGTAGACACTTGCCCACGGTATGGCTGCTCCAGCACGCCGCATGCCACTCACCATGGCGCAGCCCGTGCCGCGCGCCCGACGGCCCACACGACGAGCCGCCGCCCGTACAGGTCGAGCGCGTCGTCGGGGTCGTCGTCGTAGTGCTCGGCGACCTGCTCCCAGTCCTGCCAGGCGTATAGCCGGGCGCGGCGCCGGTCGGTGTCGGTGCGCTCGGGCTCGGCGGCGTCGAGGTGGGCGTGCAACTGCTGCACGGCGCGCGCCCACTCGGCGTGCTCTACCGGGCGGGTGGCGGCGTCCCGGGCCGCCTGCTCGGCGCGCAGCGCGCGGTCGTGCTCGGCGGCGCGGGTGAGGCACGCGGTGATGTAGGCCGCGGGCCGGGCGGGGCGCCAGGACATGGCCATGCCGTGCAGCTCGCCGGCGATCTCTCGGGCGTCCAGGCCGCGGTCGATAAGCGGGCGGAGGGCGTAGGCGAGCCGACGGAGGGTTTCGCGCTGGGTCCAGTTGATGAGGGGGCGGACCTGGCGGGCGATGGCGATGTCCCGGGCGACCTGGAGCGGGTGCCGGCACGGGCCCGCCCCGCCGGTGGTGCTGGGTGTGGGGGTCTTCCTCGGGCGCGTCGCGCGCATGCGCGAGGTGTCTTTCAACTTCCCACTCACCTCAGCTTTCTGTACTGGGTAACCCCCAAGAGAATGGGGCGCACGGGCCTGTGAACTGGGGGTTTCCACAGGCGAGTTGTCCACAGGGCGGGCGGCGGCGCGGACCTCATCGATGGCGCGTGCACGGCCGGCCTCGGTGACTCCGATGATCCGGGCCTGGTAGCCGTGGCCGTCGAGCTGGTGGCCCATGGCGTGGTCGTACTCGTGCGGGATGGTGGCGGCGTAGATCGTCGCGGTGCCCGCGTAACGGCGTCCGGGCAGGCGCAAGTTCCGTCGGCTGCCGTGCCGGTACCAGGCGAGCGCGCCGAGCTGCCGCAGCACCGCGACGTGCCGCTTCACGGTGGCGGGGTGCACGCCGAGCCGGGCCGCGGTGCCGTCCAGGTCGTAGAGCACCCAGCCGCGGGTGTAGTCCATGCGGGCTGCGAGGTCCCGGGCCACGGCCAGGGTGCGCGTGGAGGCCTTCGGGTGGAGACCGGCGCCGACGAGCCAGGTGACGGCGCGCAGCCAGGCGCGGGGCTGGGCGTGACGGGCGGGCGTGGTCGCGGTCTCGTGCAGGGCACGGGGCAGGGGGCGCCAGCCGGTTTCTGGGCATGGCGCAGAGACGCGGCACTCGGCCGCGTCTGACATCAGACGCATGGGATCCGTGAGAAGGGTGTGCTGCGCCGAGCCCCGGCTGAGGGAGGGCAGCCGGGGACCGGACTACGGGCGTGGGTGGTGAAGGGGGTGGGGTGCTGGTTACCGGGTGGGTGTGGTGGTCACGAGTCGGCCGCGGCGGTCGGTCGTCCGGCCGCCGCATCGTGCGGCCTTGTCCCGGTACATGGCCCGATCGGCTGCGTGGAGAGTGGCGGACAGACGCGCGGGCGCGGTCTCCTGCGGGCCTGGCGCCACCGCGGCGACGCCGATCGAAGCGCCGGCAACGAGTTGCTGGCCGTCGTGGGGCACGGGCGCGGTCAGTTCCTCACGCAGGACCGGCCGCGTGGCCACGTCGTCCACAGCGGCGGCCGGGAGGAGGGCGACGAACTCATCCCCGCCGAGCCGGGCCGGGATACCGCCGGCTCGCTCGCACCACGTGCGTAGCCGCACGCCGACGGCCGCCAGAACAGCATCTCCTGCGTCGTGGTCCAAGGTGTCGTTGATGGCCTTGAAGCCGTCCAGGTCGATGAAGATCACCGCGTAGGGGCCACTGGTGGCGATCATCTGGATGGCCTGCCGCGTCCACGCATCGCGGGTCCACAACCCGGTCAGCGGGCAGTGCTGGGCACGCTCCACCTCGGCGATCAGGGCCGTGAGGTATCGCTCCAGCTGCTCGCGGGGGGCATCCGGCCGGGCGAGGTACGACCGTGCTTGAGCTACCAGGTCCGCGGACGGCACGCGGGAGGCTGACACGCTGCCACATGGGGCGGTGTGTGCGGTCATGAAGGTCACGCCGCCACCGCCACCGTGCGGGCTGTGATCCGGTCGTGCAGGGCGGTCATGTACCGCTCGACAGCGGCAGGGTTCTCCGGCCGGTCATCCATGCTGGCGCTGGCGAGGAGTTGACGCGCAGCGCGCAGCCGGGGAAGGAATGCCTCCAGGCGGGCGATCAGCATGTCCGTCTCCGGGACCGTCAGCTCCAGGGTGTCGCCCGGCATGTCCACCCACAGGCGGGTCGTGGTGCCGAATACCTCCGGTCGGTCCGCAACCCTGACCACGGTGGCGGACAACAGCGTCTCCGGCCTCTCGCCAGTGCACTGATTCGCGGACAAGGCCGGGGCTGTCACGTGCGCTGACAGGCTCTCGTGCCAGCCCGGGTCATGCGATCCACCGTGATCTGTGACGCACCACCAAGGGCAACCGCCACGGAGCGTGCCAACGGCTGAACACTTCGACGGCATGGTGGAGTGATTGGCGACCATGGCCGCCACATCCGTACTATGCACAACAGACCTTCTCTCTCGACTGAGGGGGTTTCTTGATCAGCGGGTTGCGACCCCGCTGGTTCTCGGCCGGGCGGTCTCTCACACCGCTCGGCCGTTTACTCGGCTTGAGCTTCGTCGCTTCGCTTCGGTCGCTTCGAGCCGCGAAGGCCCTTCGCGATCTGTTGAGCGCGGGTGAAATGCACCCCCATGAGGTCACCGATCTCCTGCCAGGTCTTGCCCTGATCGCGAAGCCTCTGTACGCGCTCCTGTCGGATCTCCCGGAGCTTCGGGCTGTTCTCCCCCCAGTACTTCAGAGCCTGGCTGATGGCCGCTGCGCAAGCGGCGTCATCCTCAATAGCCTCCAGGTCCCTTACAGCATCCACGAACTTAAACACCTCCTCCGGCTGCTGATCTGACACCTCGGCACTCCCTCCTTGGGGAGCGGTCCGCAGCACAGCTTAGACCCAGGGTCTTGCTTTGCCTAGACCCTGGGTCTAATCTGGCTCTTGCGAGGCCGCCCCTTCGGTCCCGTACTTACAGAACGGCCCCGACCGGTGTGTGAGAGCCCGGTCGGGGCCAGCCAGATCACCTGACATCACCAGGAGACTGACCATGCGCAAGAGTAGCCGTCGCGCGTTTGCCCGTCGTCACCTCAAAGCCGCAGCCCACGTCAACCGCGGTGTCCTCTACACCGCGATCAGCGCGGGCATGATCCTCGCCCGCGCATTCCTCACCTCCCGCGGCACCACCGCGGAGTTCGCCGACCGGTACGGATCCGCGTTCGGCCGCACCGCAGCCAAGACCTACCGCCAGCAGCGCGGTACCGAGCCCCGCCGCGCCTGGTCCCTCGTGAACGGCGTCTGGCGCCGCGTCATGGGCTACCGGCCGGAAGACCTTCCCGTCCTCGACACAGCGCTCGCCCGCTACCCCCGCACCGCCCACCTCGCCCTGGCGGTGGCCGCGTGATCACCACCCCCACCGTGCCCCACGACTGGGGCCAGCAGAACGAGGCACTCCGCCGTGCCCTCGGCAGGCCGCTCCCCGCGCCGGGAACCCCGAGCAGTCTTGACGAACAGCTGCTCGCCGTTGCCCGCCGCCTCACCCTGTACCGGCCAACAGACCGGATGACCGACGGCGCACGCCTGAGCATCACCTTCGTCGTCACCGGCGGCGCGGAGGCCTCACGGCCACTCCTGCGCGTCCTGCCGTGGCCGACCGACAACATCACCCGGGGCGAGTACGCCCTCCACCTGCGTCGCATCGCCCACGCGTCACGGACACAGATGGGGGATGCCCGGTGAGCAGCAACGTCGACGCCTTGAAGGCGGCCGTGGTCGCCCACCTGCGCGAGAACCAGCCCGATGAGCCCATCACTGAACAAGGCCGGCGCTGTCTGTGCGGTCGGCTCACCCAGGACGAGCGGGAGTCCCAGGCGCTCATCGATGCCACCCCCGTCATCATCTGGCCCTCTACCCGCGCCGAATACGCCCAGCGCATCACGGACGCCGACCGATGAGCGCTCACCGCCCCTGCCAGACCTGTCAGGGCAAGAAGGGCACGTACGTCAACTCGTCCATCCGCACTGATCAGGGCGTCGTGGACAGCAAGACGTGGAAGCCCTGCGGCACGTGCAACGGCAGGGGGACTCTGCGATGAGTCTCGGCCCCCTGACCGCGCGCCTGTTCCGCGCCATGGCGGATCACCTCGACGACACCGGCTCCGCGCCGATGGACGAAGACGCGCTCGACGACGCCGCCAAGGCCACCACGACGTCCCGCCTGACCGCCGGACTCGCGGCAGCCAACGCCCCCGACATCACCCCCGGACAGACCCGCGGCCAATACGCAGAACGGCTCCGCGAAGCCGCAGAAGAGAACACATGAACCGCCGCAACCACCCCAAGGCCTGCTGCGGACGCCGCATGGTCCGCGAGGACGACAAGTGGGTGTGCAAGAAGTGCCACGCCTGGGTCACCGCCCAGGTCGTCGCCCTGGCGGTCCCATGATCCGCCGGCTCATCTCCCGCATACCGAGCATCCGACACACGTAGCTCCTGGTGTCAGGTGTTCAGCCAGGCCCGGCCGCCCCTGGACAGGGGCCTGGTCACCCCAGGGTCGTGGCCGCGGCCCCAACCGCGGCCACGACCCCACGCCTCGCC
>ERZ777006.12-NODE-12-length-26926-cov-240.349224_pt1 | contig 26926 bp, 58 predicted proteins | sample MGYA00374959_ERZ777006 | MGnify/ENA primary metagenome ERZ777006 (study PRJEB29305, sample SAMN08776659) | plant metagenome | isolation source: Switchgrass | host: Panicum virgatum | place: USA: Austin, Texas | collected 2014-11-04 ... | reverse complement strand
GGGCATGGCGGTGGTGGTGGCCGCGCTGGCGGGCGGGGTGGGTTTGATCGTGTGGGAGGTGCGCAGCGAGGCCACGGAGCCCGATGCGGGCTGGGTGACCGACAAGCGGTACCACCCGGAGTATGAGACCGAGAGCTGCTACCAGAGCGGGAATGTGCCGATCTGCACGGAGACCGAGTACGACGAGTGGTGGGAGGTGCGCTACTGCGACGACACCGGCGCCTGCGGGGACGACGAGGTGGACTGGGTGGAGTACCAGGGCATTGCGGTAGGCGATTGGTACGAGCAGTGAGCGCGGCCGAGGATGTGGCGGCGGGGCGCACGTTTGTGGTGCGGCCCCAGCACCTGGCGTTGCTGGCGCGGGCCAACTGGGTGTGGAACCCGGCCAGGCACGGCGCCCCCATGGTGGACCCCAAGCGCACCTATAGCGGGTTCTCCACTGATGTGTTCGCTGATATTGCGGAGGCGGTGGACCCAGCGGGGTGGGCACTGGCGTGCGCCAACGGTGAGGTGGGGATTGACGCGTACACGCGGGACCGCGCGCAGGTGTACGCGCAGTGGCACCGCGAGACCGTGCAGGCGCTGACGGCGGTGCTGCGCGCGGGGTGCCTGGAGCCGGGCCTGTACGCCCATGACGCGAGGGGAGAGCGGTGGGTGCGTGTGGGGCCGGTGCCCAGCTCAGCGGCGTGACCCACCCCCACAACCCTATTAGTGGGGGGCCTCCTGTAGCATATAGCTACCCCTGGGGTTGCTGCCGTGGCGCCCCGCGAACAGGAGCGCCGCTGGTGAACCCCGTACTGCAATGGACCCCCGATACCGACCTGCCCGCCGGAATGCGCCGTGTGCAGCGCGCCGACGCCGCTGGGTTCTCGTTCGTGCTGGGCGTGTGCGCGGACTGGACCGCGCACCTGACCGTGTACGACGACCAGGCCCCGCCACTGACCACTTACGAGGACACCGACATGGTGCAGCTGCCGCCGGTGCGCCTGGAGCGCTGGTACGGCGACCAGGTTGCCGCCGAGCACGCCGCCGGGGTGTACCTGCGCGGCCACTGGCCCCGCCGCCGCGACGACGAGCAGGAGTTCCGGCTGCTGTTCGTGTCCGGGCAGGGCCCGGTGCAGCCTGAGCGGCTGCTGCTGTGGCTGGGCGTGGCGCTGGGCCGCCATGGCGTGGTGCGCCAGCGCGTGGCCTTGGTGTGCGCTGACGAGACCCCTGCCGACCGCTGCGCGGCCGACCTGGCCTGCGGTCTGGGCTGGCGTGTAGAGGTGCACGCCGTGCAGGCGGGCCGCGTCGCCCGCGACCGCGCCATGGTGGGCGCCGGGGCGCACGCGGTGCTGCGCTGGCCGGGCATGGGCGGCAGCGCCCACTGCATGCGCCTGGCCCGCGAGGCGCGCATGCCGATTGTGATGGCCGCTGATGAGGAGCGAGCATGAACCACCAGGCCGACACCGCCACGGCGGAAGAGGTGCCCTTCCAGCAGCCCGACGACTACAACGCGACCGTGCACGACATCCATAACCCGCTGTGGGAGCTGGTGGGGCCCCGGTGGCAGCTGCATGAGCGGCTGTTCCGTGAGCCCACGGTGCTGACCCCGTACCCCGAGGGCCATGCCCGCGCGGGCGAGCACGACATGCTCAGCTCGTTCCAGCGGCGCGAACCGATGGTGAAGCGGTTCGCGTGGAGCGTGACGGCTCCGGCCACGGTGGATTTCGTGGCCGAGCACGCGGGCGAGCTGCTGCTGGACCCCATGGCTGGAACCGGGTACTGGGCGTACCTGCTGCGCCAGTGCGGGGTGGGCGTGCTCGCGTCCGATCTGCACGGCGGTGCGGGCAACGCTAACCCCTGGCACCCGGAGGCCAACGCGTGGACGGATGTGGAGCGCGGCGACGCCCTGGACACCCTGGCCGCCATGGGCGGCGCGCCCGGCCACACGCTGCTGCTGGCATGGCCCCCCTGCGGCGACCCGGTAGCGAACCTGGCGCTGGTGGCGTATACCGGTACGCGGGTGATCTACATCGGCGAGGAGTGGGGCTGCACCGCCGACGACGAGTTTCATCAGCGGCTGGAATCCCACTGGCAGCTGGTGGCGGCACACGTCCCGGTGTGCTGGGACGGCATCCACGACCGGGTGCTGGTCTACGAACGCAAGCAACCGACACTGAAACTGGAGCCCTGTACATGCCCCACCCCGTAGGCACCCATCTGATCCCTGAGTTCCTGTGTCCCTCGCATACGGCCCGGCACGTTGACGTGCCGATCGTCAGCCTGAACAAGATCCGGTCCCAGGGCAAGTTCCTGCCGCCCAACATCATCACCAACGTGGTGCAGCGCAAGCCGCAGCTGGGCTGGGACCGCCAGCGCGTGCTGCGGTGGTCGAAGGAGTACACCAGCTGGCAGACCCAGGGCCTGCGGGGCAGGCTGCCGCACCTGCGCGAGGCCCCCGCCTGGTGGCACGTGCCGCTGCTGGTGGTGCCTAGTTTCGGGGACATCGTGGGGGACTATGAGCAGTCAGAGCTGCACCGGGTGCTGCGGGCCGTTGCCAAAGGGGACGTGCCGCTACCGGTGGGCAAGGTGAAGGCCACCTACGCGTGGCTGCTGGCCGACGCGCCCGCCGTGGCGGCGTATGCGGGCGGCAGCGCCGAGCTGGACCCGCGCCTGGAGCGCGCCCTGGAGGACTGGGGTGCGCTGCCGGGGTTCCCCGAGCAGGGGCAGCTGTCGCAGCTGGAGGCGCCACGGGTGCACCAGTTCACGCCGCGCACCGGCGACCCCGCCGCCTGCACCGAATGCCCCGACCCGGTGCAGGCGCACCGCGCTACCGCGCGCACCCAGGCCCAGCAGCTGACACAGGTGCGCGCCGAGCTGGCCGCCGCCCGCGCGGCCATGAAGAACGTGGCCCAAGACGTACAGGGCCTGATGTACGAGTACGGGCCCGGCGGGCTGCGCCTGCGCGACTACGTGCCCACTGCCGACACCAACGGCGACCCCGAGTACTGCGACGTGCGCGCCTGGGCGGTGCGTGCCCGCCTGGGCGACCTACTGGACTGGCTCGACGACCCCCACCCCACTACTGAAACGGAGTAACCCATGGCTACCTACATCTCGTTCCCCGAGGAGCAGGAAGAGGCCCTGCGCGAGATTGCCGATATCGTCGGCCGCGAGGACGTGTACAGCTACACCAGCGCCCCCACTACCACCAGCGAGCGGTTCGTGTTCCAGTCGTGGGTGGACTGCGTGCCGGGCGTCGACGGAGTGAGCCTGTCGCGCGTGGCGGCTGCCGCCAATGTGCGGGCACTGCTGGCGTGGTGCCGTACCAACCCCGAGCAGGCGCGCGCCCTGGCCGGAGGCGACGCATGAGCAGCGACTTCCTGATAATTGCGGGGGTGCTGGTACTGCTGCTGCTCAGCGGCGGCGCGGTGTTCACCGCTGAGCAGGTGATGCCCGCGCTGCGGGCCCGCGCCGAACGCAAGCACCAGCTGCGCATGGCCCAACTGGACCTGGAGCAGCAGCGCCTGGATGCCAAGCGGCCCCTGTGCACCAGCTGCGGGCACGGGCTCGGGTTCCACGACGGCGGCATGCAGTGCCGCGCCGACACCGAACACCCCGTCGAGCGCACCGACACCGGCACCGTAACGCTGGTGAAGGTAGTGCCGTGCAAATGCACCGAGTACACCGACCGCACCCCGGGGCTGTCGGGCTCGATCCTGCGCGAACTCAACCAGTAACCGAGCAAGGAGGGGGCGGCTGTGCTGCCAGGAGAGAAGACCGCCGTCCAGCAGCTGCGCGCGCTGACCGGCGCGCCGCTGGACTACTGCCACATGGCGTACGTGCTGTACGGCAACAGCGTGGACACCGCCGCGCAGCACATCATCACCCGCACCCCCGACTTGCGCACCACTGCGCCCCGCCGCCCGCGCAAGCACACCACCCACTACGAGCAGCTGGCCGCGCAGTGGCGGCAGCGGTACGGGGCGCCGTGGCCCCAGCGCCCCACTACCGCACCCCAGGAGCACACCGTGACGCTGCCGTGGCTGGACTGGGCGTACGTGCTGGCGGCGCTGCTGCTGTACCGCGAGACCACCGGCCCCAGCGCCGAACCGTACGAGCGGCAGCTGGACAAGGCCCGCCGCGCCCTGGTGGCGCGCATGCAGGCCGCCCACCCGCAGCGGGGCCCCGTGACCCTGGACGCGTACGCTGCTGCGCGCGCTGCCGAGTGCATGGAGTACGCCCATACCCTGGGGGCCCTGCGCAACGAACCGGCCGCCAGCGCGGCGCTGGGGCGCCTGCGCGAGGCCCTGCACGGCATACCGCCCGAGTGCACCAGCGTGGCTGGTGCGGGCGCGGCCACCGGGCCCGGGCAGGTGCACGGTGGGTAGGGCGTGGCGGCTGCAACAGACGCTGGCCGACCTGCCGCGCTGGCAGCGGCAGGTGGCGGCGCTGGCTGCGCGGGGCTACACCGCCGAGGCCATCACCGAGGCGATGGGCCTGCACCCCGACAAGGTGCCCCACCTGCTGCCGCGCCTGCTGGTGCAGTGCAACCTGACTGGCTGGGACGACCCCCTGCTGCAAGCGCGCATGGTGCGGCGCGTGCTCAACGGCACCACCGGACTGGCAGCCATCGCCGCCCGGCTACCCCCCAAGGAGGAACCATGACCACCCAGACCAGCCCTCCCTACAGCGTGCACGGGCGCGGGCCCGGCGGGGCGCCGCTGGCGCTCACGCTCGATGTCCCGGCGACATGGCGCGGCGTGACCCGCGCGACCGGGCCCTGGCTGTGGGAGGCCGTCTACTACCAGGACCGCATGGCCGTGCAGCCGTGGCAGGTGCAGGGCGTGCACGGTCAGGTGGTGCGCGAGACCACCGAGCGCGGCTGGCCGTGGCGGGTGTGGTTCACCGGTGTGACCGACACGGGCAGCACCCAGACCTGGGGCACCTGGGCGCACGAGGGCCACGCGCCCACCGAGCGCGGCGCCAAGCGCGCGGCCACCAGCCACGCGCAGGCCATGGCCGCCGCGTTCAACCAGCTGACCGGAGGCCAGCCGTGGTGACGGCGCCGCGCTACGAGGAGCACGCCACCTGCCCCGCGCCCGACTGCGGCGCCGAGTTCTGGTGGGCCTACGAAGACGCCGAAGACTGCGGGGCGGCCGGGTGGTCTATCGAATGCCCCGAGTGCGGGCGCGAGTTCGACCCGGAGATGAGCCGATGAGCACCGACCCTGAAGCCACGCCGTGCCGCGCCGCCGCGCACCTGGGCTACGGCAGCGCCCTGGCATGCACCCGCCCGGCGCACATGCTGCTGGTGTGGAAAGGCGGCACCGTGGCCGCGTGCCGGGCGTGCGCGGCGGTGTTCGTGCTGCATCACTACGTGGTGTGGGTGCTGCCCTTCCCCGAGATTCCGACAACCAAGGAGGTGGGCCGCTTGCAGCTCTCCGGGAAAGTCCGCAGCGTGTACCTGTACGTGCTGCACGGTATTCAGGGCGGCCGGTGGATGCCGGGGCACCCGGTGCCCTACAGTTCCGAGCTGGCAACGGTCTGCCGGTGCGCGCGCTCCACCGCGACCAAGGGCCTGCGGGCCCTGGTGGCGGACGGCTGGCTGGTAGCCGCCGACCAGTTCGGCGGGTACGCCGTGGCGGCCATGGAGCAGTGGCCGCAGCCGCTGCCCGCCGCCGAGCAGGTGGTGCGCGTGCTGCCCGGCCGGGAGGAACCCGATGGGCAGTAACCACGGAATGGTTCAAATACGAACGATCGGGGTGGTGCGGTGAGCCCCGGCGGCGACTACGCCGTGTTCAGCAACGGCAGCGCCCTGGTGCGCAAACCCGAGCAGCTGGCCGCCCTGCTGGGCGACCTGACCGCCTGGCAGAAAGCCCTGGTGCACGGCGCGGTGCACGGCGCCGACACCCCCGCCCTAGCGCAGGCGGCCGACCTGAGCGAGGACCAGGTGCCCGCGCACCTGGCGCTGCTGGTGCGGCACCTGCGCATCACCGGGTGGGACGACCCGGTGTTCGAGTCACGGCCGGTGCGCCGCGCCGTGGGACGCCTGACCAAGAGGAAGAAGTGACCATGCACGACACCACCCCCTATCCCAAGCACCTGACCTGCGGCACCTGCGGCGCGCAGCACTGCGCCACCGACCAGGACGCCATGACCGCCTGGCTGAACACCCACCACGCCGAGCACGAAGCCTGCGGATCGGTGATGACCTGGACCGTGGTGCCCCTAGCCGCCCTGCGAGCACCCGACATGGAAGACCTGGGCGGCGGCCTGCGAGCGGTGGTGCAGCCGTGATCTGGACCGACGAGACCACCGAGCGTCCGCGCCGCTTCCACGGCCTGGACGCACTGCTGGCCGCAGGCACCCGTGGGCAGGCCGCCGCCGCCGCCCATGGCCTGGGCCAGGCGCTGGCCGCCAGCGCGTGCGTGTGGGGCTACCGCACCCACCGCCCCATGGCGAACGTGCGGGCGGACGACCCCGGCAAGAGCTGCGGGCGGTGCGGATACGCGCCGCCCGCCGAGCAAGGAACACCACAACCAGAAGGAGCAGCCCATGGCAGTACCACCCAAGAAGCGAAAGAGCGACCGCGCCCAGCGCGGGAGCCGCGCCAGCACCCAATCGGGCGCCAGCCCAGCCGTTTCATCGGCGAATAACGTGCACCTGGCCGGGGACGCGGCCTGGCCCTACAGCGACGACACCGGCACCGGCCGGGGCTGCCCGCCCTCGGATTCGGTCTATGCCCCTGGCGGCCCCTGCGGGCCCGACACCAGCAGCTATTCGGGCGACTCTGGCAGCTGCGGCGGCGGGGAGTAGCCGTGGACGAAGGGGAAATCGCGGACATCATCGAGGACATTGCCGAGGGCGACTACGGGGACGCCATCGGCGACCTGCTGGACGCCCTGGACGACGAATAGCCACCCGCCCGGCCGGTGCCCCGCACCGGCCGGGCCGTATGGAAGGAACACGAGCATGGCAGCAAGCACCAACGAACAGTGCGAGCAGCAGCAGGACGTGCAGGCCACCCTCCTGGCGGCGCAGCAGGACGCCCTGACCGCGTTGCAGGAGATTGCCAAGGGCACTGAGTACCCGGCCGCCGAGCGTGTGGCGGCGGCCGGGCTCATTCTCACTGTCGGCGCGCAGGGCCTGTAGCAGGTGGCGCCAGCCCAGTACGAGGTGCAGGCGGTGCGCGTGGGCGTGAGCCTGTGGGAGCTGCGCATCCTGGGGGTGGGGTGCACCCAGACCGACGTGCCCGCGCTGGCGCGGGCCATGGTGCGCGACTACCTGAAAGCGATGGGGCACCCGCAGGCGCGCACCGCGCACATCCGCATCAACTGGCAGTAAGGCCCGGGGGCGGCGTGGCACAACACGCCGCCCCCGCACCCGCTAAACACAGGGCATCATGTAGCATATAGCTAACCCAATGAGCGGAGGTGAGCCGTGCACACCAAGAACGAGCTGCTAGCCGCCCAGGCGGCCGGGCGCACCCTGGTGGTGGCGGCCGGGCCCTGGGCGAACCAACCCGTGACCTACAACCCCCACGTGGACACCGCCTTGAACAACCCCGACTTCTACCCCTGGCAGGTGGTGGAAGGTGGCCTGGGCGCGCGCGTGAACGGCTTCAACGTGCGCATCGCAGAGGAGGACACCGGTGTCTAACCTGGCGGCGTTCGTGCTGGCGGCCGTGGGCGTATGGATCGCCCTGGAGCTGCGCCTGATCGCCCGCAAGCTGTTCCAGATCGACGTGGAGCTGCAACTGCGCCGCGCCGACCGCGACAGCGAGCACCGGGCGCGCCTGCGCATCAGGGACCACACCGAAGCCATCCGCAACCACCTCACGCACCCGCCCCACCGAGAGGACCCCCGTTGACCACCCCGCCCGACCCCGTCACCGTCAAGCCCGAAGGCGCCTACGGCATCACCGAGCTGTCCCTGGCCGCCAGCGCCGTGGTCGCCACGGCCACCGGCCCGGCCGTGCACCTGACCATGGAGCAGTTGTATGAACTCATCGAGGGCATACACCAGGTGGCGCAGTTCCACGAGGCCTCACCGCCCCCCGAGCTGAGCGGCGCCAAGTTGGCCGCTGGCACCCCGATAGGCAACGAGGTGCGCTCCCGCCAGGCCGCCGAGGCACTGCCCACGGAGTTTCCGCGCGGCCCGTGGTACGCGGTCAAGTACGGCAGCCGCGAGCCGCTGCCGGGCGCCTGCGCCTGCTGCAAGGAGCAGATCCTGCGCCAGTCCACGATCTACTACCTGCTGGTGGACGCCACCGGCCACTGGACCGATGCCGCCCTGCACCGGCGCTGCGCCAAGGCGATCATGAAGTTCCGGTTCTACGATTTCGACCTCATCCACCCCTGAAAGGGCACGCTGTGACTGACCAGGACACCGCCCGCGAACGGAAGGCACCCGCATGAGCGACGGACCCCACCCCGTGCAGGTGGCCGTGCAGCTGAGCGGCGCACGGTTGACCAAGCTCGTACTCGACCCCGAAGCGGTGCGCACGACGCCGGAGGGCGTGTTCGTGCCGCTCACGCTGGAGCAGGTATCGCACCTGATCGGTGAACTGGAGCAGGTGGTGGGCTTCCACCAGCGCGCCACCCGGGCCAGCAGCATGGTGCCCGACGCCGCCAGGGTGCCGTTCAAGCTCACCCCGACTACATTGGGCGTGCTCGGATACCTGTCGGACGGGTCCGTGCGCTACGCCCACGAGATAGCCGACGCCACCGGCAAAACCACCGGCACCATCAACACCATCCTCAACCGCATGCTGGACCACGGCTGGGTGCGCAACAGCTGGGACCTCAGCATCGACCGGCCCGGCCCCCGGCGGCGCTGCTTCTGGATCGATGAGGGGCGCCTGGGCGCCGTACAGGAGCTGCTAGCCGCGAGGAGTCAAGGAAGTGACTGAGGCAGCGCACCAGCCGCCATTGGTGGCGCTCAATGGCAAATGAACTGCTGGGCCCTGCGCCGCGCACACTGAGTGCTGCGGTGCTGGGCGAGTCCATCGGGCACTCGCAGGCGTGGATCATCGAACGCGCGAAGGAAGGGCGGCTTCCGGGGGAGCAGGTGCCGCATCCGGCCGTGACCGGGCGCACCACGTGGAGATTCAACCTGGAGGAGGTGCAGAAGGCCATTGAAAGCGACTACCGGTTGTGGGACAAGCGCAAGGAATATGCCCAGCGGCAGCGGCCAGAGCCCCCTGACAACCACCACACCCTAGACAGCATCGCGCTGGCGTTGGCGCTAAACCTGCAACTGGGGACCGTGAGGAACATGGCGGCACGCGCGGAAGTACCGTCCATATTGGTCGGCAACCGCCGCTGGTTCAACCTGGAGGATGTGCTTGCTGCGCGGGCGGCCCGTAAGTCGTTGCCCCGTAAGGATAAAGGTAAGCCGCGCGCAGGCGGGCCACCGGACGCACACCATACCCTGCGTGGCGATGAGTTGGCCGCTGCAACCGGCTTCAGCACCCATGCTCTCAAGGATTGGGCCAGTGCTGGCGAAGTGCCTGCGGTGTTCGCTGGGGTGCGCTGGTGGCACAACCTAGACGACACCTGCGACGCGCTCTTGCGCACCGGACGGTTGAAGCGCAGCCAGCCCGTACCGCACACGTTCCCGTACGAGGAATACACGCTGACGGTGGGCGCAGCCGCTGCGGCTGTGGGCCTTTCGGTAGCGAAACTAACCAAAATCACCAAAAGCGGACTCGTGCCGTATGCGATTGGCCTGGAAGGGTTCCGCATGTTCAACCTCACTGACTTGCAGGAGGCGCTGCGCCGCAACCCGCACCTGGTGTCGCCGCCCCGGGGGATTTCCCCGAGGGAAGACCCCAGGCATACCCCAGGGCCCCTCGTGCAGCCACTGCGGTCCCCTTGGGGACTAACAATATAAGGATCGCTTATGAAGCCACTGAAGGGAGTGCATGACATGGGGCTGTGGGAGCACCTAGCCTGGACGCTGGTGGTGGCGTTCATCGTGCTGGGCAGTGTCGCCCTCATCGCGTTCGGCGCGGTGGCGGCCGTGTATGGCGCTGCGCGCCGATGGAGGTCGCGATGAGCGAGGACAAGGGCACCGCCAGCGCAGCATGGTGCGACCCTGAACCCGCAGCCCCGGGCATGCAGGTGCCGCTGCTGGTGCAGGTGCACCTGGAGGACGCCCGCGAGCTGCTGGCGCACCTGTGCGCGCAGGTGGAGGCGTACGGCGACGACATCGGTCTGGAGTCGGGCCGGTGGCCGGTGCTGCACCGGGCCGCGCGGGTGGCGGTGCAGGTGCGCCGGGCGACCGGCGACACCCGGCAGGTGCACGAGGCGCCCTTGCACGACGCCGTGCGCTGGCTGTGCGCGCAGGGCCTGGTTACGCCGCGCACCCCGCGCGAGCGCGGCGAGCCGCAGCCGCCCATGCATATCGAGTTCTGCGCGCCGCTGGCGCGTGACGGCATGCTCGATCTGCCCACCCTGACGGACACACCCCCTACGCCGTTACTTGCCGGAATGCCTCTTCTCGAAAGTTATTCACGTACTGGGACACGTGAGCCCGCCCGGCTCACCTTCACGGAAAGCGCACGACATGGAACACGTTGTGGCTGTAGTGATAGCAGCGGCAGGCACCGCCGTGCTGACGTACTACGACCAGCAGTGGTTCGGGTTCGACTGGGCGTGGTGGCTGTGGGCCATCGTCTGCCTGCTGGTGGTGTACGGGCTAGTCGGTGTCTACATCGCGGTGGGAGACAGCGACTGATGGACGAGTTCACCTTCCGCATCATCGCGCTGCTGCTGCTGTGCGGCATCAATGTGGGCGTGTGGTGCATCTTCGCAGTGGTGATGGCCCGTGGCAAGTAGCCAGCGCCGCTCCCCGTTCCTGCTGCCAGCGCCGGAGTGGGATACGGGCTGGCGAGCGCTGGAGGTCGGCCAGGACGCCACGCACCGGTGGCTGCTGCTGGACTACATGTACAACCTGCGGCTAGTGGCCGTGCCGCCCGGCGAGATGACCGGCCCCGACTACGCCTGGTGCTACCCGCACGACATGGCGGCGGTGCTGGCGGCCCTTGCCGACTACGACCCCGACACCCAGGACGAGCCCATGGGCTGGCACAAGCGGCCCGGGCCCGCTATACGGCAGGCCCCCCGCCGGGCCGAGCGGCCCCAGTACAACCGGCCGCGCTGCCGCCACGGCGCCTACCTGCATGAGCAGTGCCGCCGAGACCAGTTCTGCCCCGACGCAACCTGATGAGAGGACCACCATGGGCGCCCCGACCGAACCCGATAACCTCCAGACCGTCTGCGACGAGGACGGCACCGAGTGGATCATCGTGGCCCAAGGCACCGAGCAACGACTGGGCGAGTGCTACCTGGTGGGCCAGAATGGCGACACCTGGGCCGCCCTAGCGGGCGATGAGGACGGCGACGAAGCGCTGCTGGCCCGCACCTACCGCACCCGCACCGAGGCCGAAGCCGACGCCCCCGCCGCCGTGGGCGCGGCCATCGCCACCCTGCGCGCCGAGGCCGGACTGTGGGGCTACGAATCGGGCCTGTACTAGCCGCCCCGTTGCCCAGACGCGGGCCCTGACAGAAAGCAGACCAACGCGATGCACACCGCCAAGCAACTGTGCGGCGCCGGATGCCTGAACGTGCTCACCGGCCCGTGGTACTGGCAGGCAGCCCTGGTAGTGGCTGACAACCTGCCGCTGATGCCGTTCCGGCTGTGGCTGTGGGTGTACGACCACCTGGAGGAGAGCGTCTGGCGCCCGGGCCATATCGAAGAGGACGAGCACCAGTGCCAGGGCAACGAATGAACACCGAGGCCGCTAGGCCGCGACATGGAGGACACCGAGTGAAATACCCGCCGTTTCAGATCACGCTGCTGCTCATGGTCACCGACCAAGGCGACGACGACGAGCGCCTGCAAGGCGCCTATGTAGATGCCAGCGCGGCCGAAGCCAAGGCCGATGAGTTCAACCAGCGCAACGGCATCAGGGCGTGGGAGCCGCTGTGGCACTACACCAAGCCGCTGCCGCTGCATGGACCGGAGCCGCTGCCGGTGGCCGAGGAGCTGGCCGAGCGGATGCTGGCCGGGGAGGCGCCGTGGCGCGTGGCGATCAACAGCGACCCGCGCGCGGTGTACTTGGTGACGCGCACGCCCGTGACCCCGGTGGACGCCGACAGCGCGCTGCGGTTGGCGGCGGCGCTGGAGGCGGCGTTCACGCCGTGACGGACACGGAGATTCCGGTGGTGGTGGCGCGGGTGGCGCACGGGGTGCTGACTGATGCGGTGGCCGGGCCCCTGCCGCTGGGAATGGTGTACTACACCGACCAGCGCGCCGCCCTGGAGAACCTGACGCAGGCGCTGGCCGCTTGCGGCGACGCCGAGACCGTGACGGTGCGTGCGCGCACTGCTGCGCGGGCGCGGGATGCGATGTCCACGTATGAGCGCGAGTGCGCCAAGGCCATCAGTGCCAGCGAGGCGCCGACGAACGCGGATTTCGAGAACATGTGCGGGGCGCGGTACGCCGCCGAGGTGCTGCACGCCGCCGTGGTGGCGTGCGGCGCGCCCCACGCGGAGACCCACTACGAGCCCGATATGGAGGAGGCCCCCCGTGCCTAGCAGGAAACGCAAGAAGGAGCCCTGCAAACCGGACACGTGCACGTGCAGCTACGAGGATGTGGAGTACCCGTCCTTGGTGCGATGCACCAGCCCGGTGTGCCAGATGCCCGCCATGACCTTGGAGACCCTGGATGACGCCCGCCACTGGGTGCGCATCCATTTCCTGTCAGGGTGCCAGAACACGAAGATGGAGATGCGACCCAAGGCCGAGATAGAAGCGCACTACCAGCAGCTGGCCGAGCAGGGCAAGCACCAGCACTGGGAGCTGTGGTTCGACGCCGAGGAACGGCTGCTGACCGCCGACGTGTACACCGGCGGCCCGTTGCGACCCACGCAGTTCCAGGCGAGCCGCGAGGAGAACGACACGCGCGGGGTGTGGCGGCTGGTGGTGCCCCACGCCACTATGGACGGTGCCCATACGCTGGCCCGTAAGGTGCTGCGCCGCGCCAAGGGCATGCCGTGAGCACCACTGTGCACGAGCCGCTGGCCGTGGTGGGGCTGCACATCCGCTTGACGCGGCAGGCGCGCGGCATGGAGCAGCAAGAACTGGCCGACGCCATGGGCGTGAGCCAGGGCGCGGTGAGCAACTGGGAGCGCGGCAAGCGCGCCCTGAGCGTGCCGGACTTCATGCGGATATGCCGGGTGCTCAACGTGCCCCCCAAGGCCCTACTGCCGGACGGCCCCCCAGCGGACGCCGCTGCCGCCCCGGCGGTGGCGGTGCCGGTGGCGGCCGTGCTGCACGTGTGCGCCCCCGGTCAGGCGCCCCTGGTGGCCGTGTACAGCAACCCCGACGACGCCTACCACGCCGCCGACACCCACAACCTGGCACACGGCACCCACCGTGGCGCCCCCGGCTGGCAATACGTGCAGCCGGTAGACCTGGTGCAAGTTGTTGCGCCGGGCCCCGAGTTAATCCAACACAACAACTCCCAACGAGAGGCACCCCCATGGAAGAGACCCGAGACGACACCGAGACCGCGCAGCGCAAGGAAGCCGCCGGAATGGTGTGGCACAGCAGCCCCGACAACCGCCGCGACTGGATGGCGAGCACCGAGCACCTGTGCCATGTGATCGTGGTGATGGAGGACAACACGGCGGTGCTGCGCAGCATGCATGCCGAACCCTGGCCCGACAGCTACCCGGTGGAGCACTTCACGACGTTCACCCAGGCCGCACGCTGCGCCGCCGACCGCACCGCAGGGCGCGCGGAGACCGCAATGCGGTTCCCGGCACGGCTGGCACCGGCGCGGTACCTGGCGTCGTGCAGCACCACCCCGAAAGGAGAGCACTGGTACTTGTCCACGTCGTGCCTGCACGGTGAGGACAAGGACGGCAACGACCTGCACCAGCACTGCCAAGGCGGCACCAACCACGCCGGAGGCGCCAAGGTGCCCGGCGGGTGCAAGTTCTGCGATGCGCAGTGCGTGTGCGAATGCCACCAGCGGACCGAGCAGGAGGCGCAGCAGTGAGCGAATGGCGGCAGCAGCGGGACGCGCTGCTGGAGAGCCCCGGCGGCAAGCTGGAGGCGTTCCCGACCGAGCACGACGAGCTGGCCGTATACGTGCTGGACACCCCGGTGCCCCGGGTGTGGCTGCGCACCGGCGCGTGCTGGCGGGTGCATGTGCACTGCCCGCTGCTGCCGCGCCTGGCCCACGAACTGGCCTACACCCTGCGCGAACAAGCCGAATGGGCGGATATCGCCACCGACCCGTTCAAGGGCGAGACGCGGGTGTTCCGCTACAACGACGCCGTGCAGGCCGACAACCGCGTGGAGGCGTACGGGGAATCGTGCGGGGGGCCGCTGGTGCACGGCCCCGGCGGCGTGGTGGCGCCGTTCGCGCCGCGCGTGACAGTGGAGGTGATCGACGACAACATGAAAGACCCGGCCGATCGGGTGTCGTACGCGCGCATGGACACCGACACCGCACGGCGGTGCGCGGACTTCCTGGACAAGGCCGCCGACGTGGCCGAGGCCCTGGAGCGCCTGCACGCCGACGCCCCCAGGCGCGTGCGCTAGGCATCCCCCATGCTGCCCTACCGCCACCCCGACGACCACGGCGAGCTGATCGACGCCGACGCGGGCCGCCTGGTGCCCGCGTACCTGCGCACCGGGGGGCGCACCGCCCCCACACAGGAACTGGACCTGCTGACGCGCCTGTACGACACCGGCACCCACCGGCTGCGGCACGTGGAGCCCGAGCACGGCGAGGTGCTGATGCTGGTGCGCCACGAGCCCAAGGCCGTGGTGGAGGTGGCCGCGCACCTGCGCACGCCGCCTTCGGTAGTGAAGGTGCTGGCGTCTGATCTAATCGATATCGGTGCCCTGCAAGCGGTTCCACCCCAGCAGTACGAAGTGCACGCCCCAATGGAGCTGCTACAGCGGCTCCTTGACGGGCTCCAACGGCGGCTCTAGCCACTGCTACTCCCCCACGTAAGGAGCAACATGACCACCCACCACAACGACGACACCGCCCGCGAAGCGCACCTGCCGGTGCTGCCCGACGACGGCGACAAGGGCCCGTTGCGCGCACGCGTGCAGGCGGCCATCGGGTTCACCCGGCAGGTGCAGCCCCAGTACGATGCCGCCGCCGTGACCGCCCTGCGCCACCTGGGCGGCACCATGGCCGGGGTCAACCATCTGGACGCGGACCTGGAACAGTTCTTCGTCGGGTTCGCCGTGCGCGACGGCGCGGGCGTGGCCGTGGCCGCGCCGCCCACGCTGGATGAGCACGGCGAGATCGTGCCGGAGCGGCCCGAGCGGGCGTTCGGCGGCCGGGAGACCGGCTACTGCGCGGTGCTGACCGCCGAGCGCACCATGGCGCTGCCCCTCAACGACGTGCTGGAGTTCCACCGGTTCGCGCACAACCCGGTGACCGAGGTGGGCGAGGGCAAACCGGGCGTGCGCGCCTACATTGCCGCGCCCCTGCTGACCACCGACGACCTGGTAGCCGAAGACGGCTGGCACCTGCCCGGGGACATCGTGTTCGGCACCCTGTGGGTGGTGGATAACAAGCCGCAGCAGTGGACCACCGACGACGTGGCGTGGCTCAAGGGTGAGGCCAACGCCCTGCGCGATGGCATCGTGGCGCCGTACCGACGCTAGCCAGCGCGGGCGCCGGGCCGTGCGGCCCGGCGCCCGCCTCCTGCGAGGACAGAAGGACCCATTATGGACACACCCCCTGCGCGGCGGCGCATCATGTGCCCGTACTGCGGCAAGCGAGTGCTGCTGTGCAAAGACGGACGCCCCCGCGCGCACAGCTGGGGGCCATGGCAGATGGCGTGCGAGGGTTCGCGGCTGTGGCTGACCAAGGATGGTCGGCTCACGCGCAAGCCTGCCTCCCAGCTGTATGCCCCGGCCCCGGACCCGCAGGTGGCCTGCCCCTACTGTGACCGCACGACGGCGCTGCGGCGTGACGGGCGCCTGCGGCAGCACACCGCTGTGCGCAGGCGTGGCGCGCCCTGGTGCGAGGGCAGCCGCCAAGTGCCGCGCTACCTGACCGCAGACGACGAGGAGAAGACGCCATGAGAGGCAAGAACATACCGCTGGACAACGGCGCCGATGTGGACCTGGAAGCCCTGATACCCACCCTGTATCGCACGGGCCCGGCATTCATCAGCGAGGGCGGGGTGTGCAAGGCGGTGCTGCTGGACCATGACCGGTTCATGGAGCTGTACGAGGGCGCCCATGCAGGTGCGCCTGCACCGAAACCCACCGACCGGCTGGCCGATGCCCTGAACGAGCATGTGGGTGAGACGCTGCCGTCGCTGGTGCTGGGGGAGGCTCCGGCGCACCTGGTGAAGGGCGTGCGCGATGCGGTGGTGAAGGGGTCGCTGGCGATTCTGGATGAGGTGCTGGAGGGCTGGATGCTGGCGCCCCACGAGGACGGCGGCGGCGATTTCGGGCTGTACCACAGCTGTGATCCGGCCAGCGCGTACGCGCGGGTGGACGCCACCGCCCTGGGTGACCTGGTGCGCGTGGTGCGCTGGCACCGGTGCCCGCCCGCTGAGGAGGCGTGAGGCGGTGCTGAGCGCGCTGGAGGTGGCGGCGTGGCGGGTGTGGCAGCTGGACGATGCGCAGCGGCCGGTGCGCGAGGCCGCCGCCGGTGCCGACGACGGCACGCTGATGCAGTCGATGCTGCTGGAGAAGCCGCGCGGGCAGGCGGTGTTCTGTGCGCTGCATGGCGGTATGGCGCGAGCGCTGCCGCCCAACCCGGCCGCGTGGGGGGCGGTGGCGCTGGAGCTGTTCCTCCCGATCGGGCAGGTGCAACCGGGGGTGCCGCGCTGGCGGTACTGGGTGATGGGGCGGTCCTCCCCCATGATGCGCCGCACCCAGCAGGGCGTGGTGGACCTGGACGGCGACGTGGTGACCGCAGAGAGCCGCCCGGGCCACCGGTGGGGGCGGGGCCCGGCGCAGCCGGGGTACGTGTGGCCGCTTGCGTGGCCCCTGGCGTCCGCTGAACCGGTGGGGGTAGCCCACGTTGAGGCCGACCCCGCCGGGAGGCTCCAGCTTCGCGCTGGGCCGGTTGCATGACGGGCCCGGTGCGGCGCACGCCCCCGCATGACCCGGGGCCGGTGCAATGGCGGGGCCGGTGGCAGCGGCAGCTGCGCATCACGCACCTGGACCAGAGCTGCCAGGCGTGCGCGTACGTGGGGCCGCTGACCGAGCAGTTCGGCACCACGCTGACCGCGCCGCTGTGGGTGCGGGCCCCGGCGACGCCGATCCCGTGGGGCAGCAAGGAGGAGCGCGCCGCCGCGCGTGCCAAGCGCCGCGCCGTGAAGCCCCTGTACTTTCCTTCGTATCCGGCCAGGACGCACTACGCCGTGCGGTGCCCCAAGTGCGGCGAGATGGACGTGTGGGAACTGGACGGCATGCGCGAACTGCCGGTGGAGCAGGGGCCTCCGCCGCCGGGCGCGGCGCAGGTTAGGGTGGGTGCCGCATTGGTGTCCGGTGGTGGTGAGCCGGAGCGCATCTCGCTGGAGCAGCTGCACGCCTACTGGCAGGGTGGCGAGCCGCTGCCCCCGGGGCACGACGGGCGGTTCCTGCTGGAGGACCCCGCGCACCCGGACACGCCGATACCGGTGCAGCTGCCCACAGGGCAGCCATAGACGCGCGGGCCGCGAGAGGGGTTCCGGCCCGCGCTCCATCCACCGGCTGGAGGGCCTGCATGACCAACCCGTGGGCCGCCTACGACGCCGAGGGCGCGTTCAGCCTGGACAGCGCCACGGCCGCGCTGGTGTTCGGTCGCTCCAGTGTGGATGTGCATGCGGTGCGCTGGATGGACGCCGCCGTGGCCTACGCCGTGCAGTACGCCAAGGTGCGCGGCGCCCCCGAGCCGCCCGTGCCTGAGCAGCTGTGGCAGCCCGAGGGCGGCGAGTGGTGCCTGGAGACGTTCGTGATGGTGGCCGACAGCCAGTTGCAGTACCTGAACTACAAGGGGCCCACGGCCATACTGCTGCCGGAGTGGGTGCACCGGTGGGCGCGCCTGGGGGTGCTGCGCCGCAACTGCGCCAGCGAACTGGTGCTGCTGCCGCCGTGGCAGAGCCCAGCCGACACCTGGTTCGCGCTCGGGCTGACCGGCGCCGCCGGTACCCGCCCCCACGACCGCGTAGAGGTGATGCTGCCCGACACGTGGCAGCAGGTGGCGTTCCTGTGGTGCGCCAGCCCCATGACTGCACAACCGTGGGGGAGCTTCATGGCGCCACCCGAGGAGATGGAGGACACCAGTGAGTGACGAACAAGCGCAGCCGCTGCGCCCCCTGAGCGAGGGCGAGCACGCCCTGGCGGACATTGTGGCCGTGGTGGAGCAGGTGTACCACCACCTGTACGACCGCGACCGCAGCAACGCCGCCCTGCACATGCAGCCGGTGATCGAGCGGCCCCTGACCAAGGCCGTTGACCGGCTGCTGCACGGCACCGTGCAAACGGTGTGGGATGAGCTGAACGAGCTGCGGCGGCAGACGGCCCCGGCGCCCGAGGGCCAGCACCTTGTGACCGTGCACCTGAGCGAGGACACCGTGCAGCGGCTGTGCGCGCTGGCGGCAGCCAGCAGCGCGGGCACCATGTACCAGATGGCCGAGACCGTGCTGGAGAACTACGCCCAGACCTTGAGCACGAGCTACTGCTTTGAGCACTGCGTGGACGGCTGCGGCGACGCCCACGGCAAGCACGTGGAGACCACTGCCAGCGCGTTATACGCGGTTACGTCCTAGTTGTTCTGTATGTTCTGTTGATGGTGAAACACATCCAGATCATCGATGCCAACACCGGGCGCCAGCAGGTGCTCATCGACGGCAAGGCGCTGCCCGGAGTGGCGAGCGTGCTGCAAGACAGCATCAAGGTGGTGCCGCTGGGCCCGGCGAGCGAGGTGCGCCTGGCGCTCATCGCCGAGAAGGTCACCGTGTCCAGCACCAGCGATCCCCTGGGGGGCGGCCGGTGACCTCGCGGGGCGGGTTCCGCGCCGACTGGCTGCTGCTGGACGAGTACCTGACCGAGCCGCACGTGGTGCCGGGCCCCGTGCAGGTGCGCCTGACCGATAGAGCGGGCCGCACACGGCTGATGACGGCCACGCAGGTGCGGTTCACGCCGCTGCCCGAACCGAAGGAGACCAGGTGAGCACCGACAGCACCGCCGACACCCTGCTGCACAGCCTGCGCGTAGGGCAGGCCATGGCCCAGATGATGCACGAGCTGCTGGACCGCTCCTACGTGCACGACTGGTCCAAGACGCAGCCGCCCGAGAAGGACGCGTTCGATGCCGCCACCGAAGGGCTGCACGGGCTCACGTACGGCAGCAGCGCCTACTATGCTGCACTGGAAGCCCTGGGCCCGGCCAGAGAGCACCACTACCGCGTCAACCGCCACCACCCCGAGCACTTTGCCGATGGCGTCGCGGGCATGACCCTGATGGACCTGGTAGAGATGCTGGCCGACTGGGAGGCCGCCCGCCAGCGCCACGACGACGGCGACCTGGCCCGCAGCCTGGTGGAGCAGCGGCGCAGGTTCGGCCTGGAGCCGCAGCTGTACGCGGTGCTGGTGAACACGGCCCGGCACCTGGGATGGATCGATGCGGAGGCGTGCCGAGATGACTGACACCAAGCCCAGACCCATGGACCGCGACGAGCTGCAATCGCACGTGGTGGGGTTCAGCATGCACCTGGCCGACGTCAACCCGCCGCTGGGCGCCTTGCAGGTGGGGCCGCCGGTCACGGTGCCCGGCTCGGGCTGGGGGCAGGTGGCGCGCGTGCGCTGCGCCACCAGCGATGAGGAGTGGTGGGTGTCGGTGATCGAGGGCACCGAGCTGCCCGGGCAACCGGTGTGGGTGTGGCTGAGCGACGGCCACGACCGCCAGCAGCTGCTGCGCGAGACCACCGTGAAGCAGCTGCGCGCCCACGCCGAGACCCCCACCACGGTGCTGCTGGGCAAGGCGCTGCCGGTGCTGCACCACATGCTGATGGGCGAGCCGGTGTGGAGGGAATGGTAATGCTGGTGGTGCGCTACGACGACGCCCTGCTGCGCGAGCCCGTGTGGCAGGCCGACGACACCGACCCCGACCGCCCGTACCTGCACCGCGCGCTGGTCTATATGGACCACACTGCCGATGCGCTGTACGGGCAGCTGGCGATGATGGAGCTGGCGTACTGGGAGGAACCCGAGCAGGGCTGGACCTACCGGGTGACGGTGTGGGTGTCGGACGGCACCGGCGACGGCGGCGGCGCCAAGGCCACCCTTCCCGACCGCGACAAGTGCACCAGCAGGGCAGCGGTGCAGGCGCAGGCCGCCTACCGCATGCGACAGTGGCTGATGCTGCCCACGCTCAACGGCGTGGAATGGCTGAGCCCCCCGTTGCAGGGCGAGCACCTGCCGGTGCAGCTGCCGCCCGCGCAGAAGCAGGACCTGGAGTGGCTGCGCCGCCGGATGGTGAGCTCCGATGAGGAGCTGATCGCGGATGCGGTAGCGCTGTACCAGGCCCTGGCCGAGCAGCACGCGCGCGGCAACGAACTGTACCTGCGCAAGCGCACCGACTGCGGCCACGACGAGTACACACGGTTCCAGTACGTGGTGGGCGACCCCACCCGCTGGAAGCGAGGCGGCAGCAGTGCCCAGCACTGACACCATGTGGCTGCTGGGGGCGCTGCTGGTGCTGTCCAGTGCGCAGGGGCTGCCGCTGTGGCTGCGCAGCGACACTGGGGACATTGCCCGGTCGCTCAAGCGCATTGAGCGCCTACTTGAGGAGAAGGAGCAGCGTGACCGACGCGAGCAGCGACGCCGGTAGGTGCCGGTTCTGTGCAGTGAACGAGGGCGACGCGTGCCCGTTCTGCCGAATCATCGCCGGGGATGCCCCGGCGCAGTGGGTGGAGCAGTGGCCCGAGGCGGTGGCGTTCGTGCCGCTGAACCCGTGCCCACCCGACCCCGACGCCGTGCACTGGCTAGTGGTGCCCCGCCAGCACGCCTGCGACGCCGCCGACGACGCCACCGGCGCCGCCAACGCCATGTGGCGGGCCGCGCAGCTGGTGCAGGAGCGCGGGGTGCCCGCGTGCAACATCATTACGTCGCTGGGAGCGGCGGCCACCCAGACGGTGCTACACACGCACCTGCACATTGTCGAGCGCCGCCCCGGCGACGAACTACAGCTGCCCTGGCCCAACCACCACGACCCCGCCGCACCGGACTGGGAGCGGCGCTCACTGCGCCGCTAGCGAAGGAGCAACAGTGAACGAGGACGCCTGCGCGCACGGCTGCACTTGCAACATGCCCGAGCAGGGCACCCCCGCATGGGATATGGCCGCGATCAGGCGCATTGCCGCCATGCAACAGCAGATAGAGAACGACGGCTACCTGGTGGAGTATGTGACCTACGGGAACGGCGCCCAGAAGTTGCAGCGCGGGTTCCAGTACACGGTAGGGCTGACCGACCGGCACTGGCCCGAGCTGGTACTGACGGGCTGCTACCCGCCCATCGGATTGCAGCTGCTCAACGGCCTGATACACGAGGCAACGCGCGCCGAGCAGCTGCCGCGTGCAGAGCAGCGGTTCACGGTTCAGATGGGCGACGGACCCGCCACGGTGCGGCTGGCGCGACGTGCACCAGCCGAGGTGGCGGACAAGCCGGTGGGGTGGGCCCGCATGTACTACCAGCGGAAGGTCGATGAACTGGCAGTGCGCGTGCAGGGGTGGCCGTGCCCCAGCTGCACCCCGTGCGACCGCAGCGTCGGTCGGTGCACGTGCGCGTTCGACTGCCGGTGGGTGCACTGCGAGAAATTCGTGCCTTAACACGAACTGCGCAAGGGGGCCCGTACCATCACAGGATGGACAATAGCGAGCAGACCCCTGCGGAGCGGGCGCGGCAGCACTGGCTGGGCAGCTTCGAACTGCGACAGTACAGCGAGCTGATCGAGCGGCAGCGCAGCCCCCACGCCACGCCCGGGCTGTGCGGGGCGCTGCCTGCTCAGGGGTTCGTGCCGTTCTGGCCCGAGGGGTGCGTGCGCACGGTGGGGCATGCGGGCGCGCACAGCGCCGTGCACCGGGCCGCCGAACAGATGGACCGCCGCGACGCCATCGAGGCCGAGCGAGGACAGCACTGATGAAGCAGTTCGACAACCGACCCTGCACCGAAGGAATGTGCCCCGAAGACGACGCCCCGCCCACGCGCCGCAGCTTCGGGCAGGTGCTCAACCCTGCCGCGTGGGCGCGCTGCCCGGTGTGCCAAGAGCCCATCGACCGCGCCGAGGTGATGCTGGTGGAGCGCCGCGACCCGCCCGTGCGGTGGTGGCGGCGGCTGGCGCTGGCGGCCCGGTACGGCAGTACCCCAAGCACGGGCTGGGTGGAGCACGAGCGGGTGGCGGGGTTCGGGCCGTGCGGGTGCGCCTGGGCCGACACCGACAACCCGCTCATGCGCCTGGTGGTGGAGGTGCACGCGAGTGGTGCGGCGTTCCGGCAGGAGCCGCGCCACCGGTGGCAGGCCGGGCCGCACCTGGTGCTGGAGCCCGCGCCCGGCGGCTGCACGTGCGCCAGTCACGACTGCGACGAGTGAGCATGGGGCCGGTGCCGTCGTGGGTGACCACGGTGCTGCTCACGCGCTCCAGTGCGGCGTGGCAGCCCGAGCCGGGCCTGGTGCGCGGCAAGTGTGCAGCCGGGCTGGCGCCTGCCATGCGGGCGGCGTTCCCGCACGGGTGCCAGCGCGGTTCCGGGCACGACGGGGACCACACTCCGTTCGCGGGTGTGGGCAAGGTGATGGCACGCGAAGACGACGAGAAGGAGCACGGCGCATGGCCCTGTGGCGACGGAGACGACCTGTGGGTGTCCGTATTGTGACTACCCTGGGCCGCGAGGTGCCCTGCCGGGTGCGCAGGTTGGGCGCGGGCCAGTGGGGGGCGCGCCCTGGTGAGCCGCTGCGGCCCGGCGAGCTGATAACCGGGCTGCGTGCCGACCGCATACCGGCCGGACAGAAGCTGAACCTGCTGCTGGGGATGGATGACATTGCTGAATGACGACGAGGACGACGTGCTGCACATCGATGACGCCACCGTGTACGACGACGAGGACGCCGCCGCCGCCAGCCTGAAAGTGGAGAGCGGGCGCACCCGCCTGGACATGGCCGCGCCGTGTCCCCTGTGCGAGCAGGACGCCCGACAGGTGGCATGGGAGATACGGGTGCGCCAAGGCGGCGCACGGCTGGTGAAGTGCGACCCGGACTACGACTGCGAGGCCAAGTGGGGGCCGCACCCGGCCGAGGCCATCGAGTTCTCTCCCAAGGCGGTGGAGTGGACGGCGGAGTTCGATCCGTGCGGGTGCGTGTGGGATGCCAACGTGCCCGGCAGCCCCGACGTGCGCCTGCAACTGGACCGCGCCGAGCGAGTGACTGAGCACGGGCAGACCGTGAGCGAGCCGGTGGTGGTGGAGGCGGCGGCCACCCGGCCGCTGATGCATGAGGATGACCCGTCGCTGCTGGTGTTCGTGGGGAGCCTGGGGCCTCCGGCCAGCGAGTGGTGACGCGCCGCTTCCCGGCGCCTGGTGGGTTCGCCTGCTACCGTGACCAAATGACCGATAACGAACACAAAGAGCACAAAGAGCAGTTTGTGCTGCACGGGACGGTGGCCGTGGTGGAGGGCAGCGGCGACGGCTTCCAGATCACGCACGTGCTCACCGACACCCAGGACCCGGAGACGGTCTACCTGACGGTGGTGTCGTACGCCAAGAACGCGGACTTCACCGATGCGCGCACCGTGGCGCTGCCGCAGCGCCAGGCGCACGCGCTGGGCAGCCAGCTGCTGGCGGCGCAGTCGGGGCAGCGCACGGGGCGGGCGTGAGCCACCGCCACGCTGCCGCCGCGCGCCGCCGGTGGTGGTGGCCGTGGCGGCGGCAGCGGCGCGTGGCGATACCGGCGCACCTGTGGCCCATGATCGAGCGCACCGCCGCCCTGGAGCGCATGCGCCCCGACGAGTGGATGCTGCGGGCCGCCGGGCAGGCCGCCAGCGCGCGGCTGCTGGGACGGCTGCCGCCGCGCCCGGGGCCGGGGCACCACCCGCAGCAGTGGCGCCAGGCGGTGGCGCTGCTGGCCCGCGCCGAGGAAGCCCACCAGCAGGCCGTGCACGAGGGCCTGCTGGAGGACGTGGACGGCCGCTGGGCCCCGTTAGTCGAACAGGCCCACCGCGCACGGGGGCCGCGTGCCCTGGGGGCCCAGGGCCGCCACGTGCACGGCAGGCAGCAGCTGCACCTGTGGCGCCAGCGGCTTGAGACCGATACGAATGTGGGCGTCGGTGTCGTAGTCGAGCCACAGGTCCCGGTCGGCCCAGGGCATCATGGCCCAGGTGTGTCCGCGCTCGGGGAACACGTAGCCGCGCTGCTGCCACCATGCCATGACGGCATCGCAGGTGGGCGTGTCGATGACGGGGGCCAGCGCCAGGCGGGCCCCGGCGGCGGCCATGGTGTGCTCGGCGTGGTCGGCTAGGGCGGTGCCCACGCCTTGGCGCTGCGCCTGCGGGTGCACCGCGAGCACCTGGATCTCTCCGATGGCCTCGATGAGGCGGGCGCGCACCGCCAGGCTGATGGCGGACATGTCGCGGGCCCAGGGCACCGGCGAGCCCAGGGTGTAGAACCCGATGCGGTGCCTGCCGCGCACGGCCATGCGGCCCCCACTGTGCGGGGTGCAGGTGCGGGCGGCGCCGGTGCGGGCGCTGTTGAGCTGGATGGGGGGCCAGCCGTCTGGGTGCTGGCACAGGGATTCCATCATTCTCCGGCCGCGCTGCATGCCGGGATCGACCAGCTCCATGCCATCGACGTGGCGGGCCAGGCGCACGGCGGGGGCGGTGTCGCCGGGGCGGAAGGGACGCAGCTGGTACTCATCGGCGCCGGTGGCGGTCATGTGGTCCTCGTGGTGTGTGGTCGGTTCATGTAGCCTGGAAGCGAACGGCCGGTACCTGGTTCGCTGAGCCTTGTGGTGGCTGTTCGTTGGTATAGGGGCCGCGCCCGCAGGGGCGCGGCCCCGTCGCGTTTTGTAACGACGGGGGCGCTGCGGCAACGCCAGCCGAGCGCAGCGCCCCCGTCACCCCTCAGTGACAAGCTTGTTAGTTATATGCTACATGATGTGCGGTATTAGGGTTGGGGCGGGGTGGCAACCGACCAGGCCCACCCCGCCCCGGGGGGCGGGTCAGGTCAGGGGGCGCGCCCGGTCAGCTCGTCCTGCACGTCTTGCAGGAGGGCGGCGTTGTACTCCTGGCTGTGCCCGCCGATCCGCCAGAACGACGCCCACTCCACGGTGCTCGCGTCGATGCGGCCGTGGCGGTGGCGTGCCGTGCAGGCGGTGACTCGGCGGTCCTTGGTGCGCTCAGGACGGAACTCCAGCGTCAGGCGCGTGGGCCCGAGCGTGACGGTGTAGCCGCTGCGCCCGGTGACGGGCACTTCTTGGAACAGGGGCACCGCTACAACCCCCGGACGGCGCGCAACTGGCGCTGGCGCTCCTGCTCGCGGCGCACAGCGCTGGAGTGCTCCTGGTAGGGGGTGCAGCCGGTGCGGGGCACCCATGCCCGGCACGCGAAGCAGTACCCCTTGCGGGGGCGCAGCAGCCCACTGGCGTACGCCTGGGGTTCGTGCTCCTTCACGAACACCTCGTGCTCCCACAGGGCGTAGTCCACGGGCTGGCTGGGCGGCTCGTTGGGGGTGGCCGTGGCGCTCATGGATGCCTCCTCGCGGGTGTACTCAAAGGGCTGCTAACGGTATTGTGTAGGGGTATTCGCGTTGCCGGTACCGTTTGCCGCCCCCCGGCGCTAAAGAAACGAAAGAAACGCCATGCCAGCGAGAAAGCCACCCCCCAGCAAAGCGCTTGCGGCGCTGCTCAAAGACACCCGTGGCACTACAAAGCAGCAGGTCATCGCCCACACTGCCGGGTGCACGTTCCAGAACATCAGCATGGTGGAGCGGGGGCTACAGCACCCGAGTCGCGAGATAATCTCGGCCTATCTGCAATTGACAGAGAGAAGGAACGACATGGAACGCCGCAACGCGATCATGGCCGCCGCCGCCGGGCTGGGCCTGCTGGCCGTGCCCGAACAGGCCCTGGCCCACGCCTGGGACACCGCACCCGCCGCCAGCGCCTGGCCCGACACCGTAATGCAGCGCGGCGCCGAACTCATCACGCAGTCCCCGCTGTCCATGCAGCAGGCCCTGGGCGCCGACATCGCCCAGGTGTCGGCCGCCGGGCGCGGCGCGCACCTGTCGCGGGCGGGCGCGCAGCTCGCGTTCTTCTACGCCCGCACCCTCACCGACACCGAGCAGGCCGCCCGCTGGTACGAGCGCGCCGTGCAGCGCGCCCAGGAAGCCGAAGACGCCCCCGCCGTGGCCTGGACGCAAGGATGCGTGGCCCTGGCCCGCAGCCACGACCGCCGCTGGGACACCGACACCCGCCGCCGCGCCCAGCACGCGCTCACCCTGGCCGGAAGCGACCGCCTGAGCACCGTGGGCGCCGTGAAAGCCAACCTGGCGGCCATGCACGTGGCCCTGGCCGCAGGCGACACCGCCACCGCCGACACCCACCGCGACGCCGCCCTGCGCGCCAGCGAGCACCTGGAGGCCGTGCCCGGCGGCAACGCGGTGTTCTTCAACCCCGAAGCGCTCATGGCGTCGCTCGCATACGGGGAGGCCAAGCGCGGCAACGTGATCGAAACGGAGGAGTGGGCCGCGCAGGCGCGCCAGACCGGCGACGGGGGCCGCAACAACGAGCACCTGGACCTGTACGAGGCCGTGGCCCGCTACAACAGCGGCGACCACGACGCCGCCGACACCGCCCGCACCGTGATGCGCGCCCTGGGCGACGCCGGAGCCACCGGGGCATTCCAGGCGCTGGCG
>ERZ777006.11-NODE-11-length-27708-cov-9.889090_pt1 | contig 27708 bp, 32 predicted proteins | sample MGYA00374959_ERZ777006 | MGnify/ENA primary metagenome ERZ777006 (study PRJEB29305, sample SAMN08776659) | plant metagenome | isolation source: Switchgrass | host: Panicum virgatum | place: USA: Austin, Texas | collected 2014-11-04 ... | reverse complement strand
GTTTTTCGAAGCGGTCGGCGTTAAAGGATTTGTTGGACTCTTCTACGGAGATATCGCTGATGTTTTGGCCGTTGGGGCCCCAGGATTCGGCCTGGAATTCATGGATGATCATATCTTTGCCGGTGACGATTTTTTGGACGCCGGCCACGAAGGCGTAGTACCAGGCCGGGAACGGATATTCGATGTAGCGCTTGATGAGCGCCGCCTCCCACACGCGCTTGTAAATGGAAATGCCGAACTCGTCGGGCGTGGGTTCGCCGATGGGCACGCCCAAAGCGTTGTTGCTGCGGCTGACGATCAGCTTATGGCCAGGGTCGAGCCGCTTGACCAGATTGTACTCGCTGACCAGCCGGCTGCGGTCCATGGAATCGGGGATCTGGTTGCACATCCCAAAACCCTTTAGGAAGAACTCGTTCTCCAGCTGGTAGCTATCCAGTGCCGGAGAGGTTTTGTAGCGGTTGACCACCGCCGTAATATACGTTTCCAGCTGCGGCTGCCACTGCTGCACCGGCTTGCCCATGGCCCACTCGGGCATGTGGCACTCCGGCCAGCGCGGCTGACGCAGGCCCAGGCTGAGCGTTACCTTTGAGCCGGACTGCTCGGCCTTCTTAAACTGCCAGTCCAACAGCGAGAAGTCGTAATGGCCCGGCTGCGGCTCCAGCTGGTTCCAGTAGCTGACCAGGCGGAAATGCCGCACGCCGACATCGGTAATAAGCGCGTCCATGGTCTGCTGCGGTTCCAAGCCCAGGCTCTCGGCGTAGGCCGGAATAAACGAGGCGCCCAGAATGCGCGGCTGATCGTCGGTGGTGGTCATATACCAGCGCGCGATGCCGTACATCACGCCTAGGGTTACCGCAAACAGCGCCACAGACACCACCACAATTTTTTGCCACAAGCCCGCCCGCCAGTAATTGGCAAAGGAGCGTTTTAGCCAATGCATCACTTTTTTCACTGAAATATGCAGTTCTCCTACGTAGTATTGTCTGTATTAACTAGGTACACTGTATATAATGAACCATTCGCGCGTACGCGTCAGTATAGTTATACCAGCTTACAACGAGGAGTTCCATCTCCGGTCGTGCCTACAAGCCATTGCCGAGCAGACGGTGCCGCCGTACGAAGTCATCGTGGTGGACAACAATTCCACGGACCGGACCGCGGAAGTCGCCGCAGCTTACTCTTTCGTAAAAGTGGTGCGGGAGTCCGCGCAGGGCCGCGTGTATGCCCGCAACGCCGGCTTTGACGCGGCCCAGGGCGATATTATTGGCCGTATTGACGCTGATATAGTACTGCCCGCCAATTGGGTGGCGCACGTGCAGGCTTTTTATAGCCGTCCCGACAGCGAACGCCACGCCTGGTCGGGCGCCGGCTATTTTTATAATGTCCGGCTGCCACGCCTGGTGAGCTTTGCCTATGGTTTGCTGGCTTTCCGGCTGAACAAATTGCTGGCCGGCCACTACACCTTGTGGGGTTCTAATATGGCGCTCACGCGGCGGCAGTGGCGGGCCGTACAGGGGACCGTATGCGATCGCCTGGACATTCACGAAGACCTGGACCTGGCCATGCACTTGCACCGCCTCGGCTATACCATCACCTACGACACCGGCATCAAGACCTATGCCGAGTTGCGCCGCGTGCACAGCGAGCGCCAGGACCTCTGGAACTATCTGCAATGGTGGCCGCGCACCTTGCGCGAACACGGCCACCGCAGCTGGCTGATTTGCTGGTTCTTTGGCGCCTTTTTACTGTACCAGGCCGCCTTTATATTGGTGCTGGCCGACAAGCTGGGCGCTGCGTTTAAGGGCAAACCCGCCTCGGTCAAAAGCGATGCGGATGTTCGCGTCTAGTGCGTTGCGCGCCAGGTCGGCTTTGCTGAACGCTTTGCTAAAAATCAATGCCCTTGTTGGCCAGAAATTTGTCATCAAAGTGGTGCTTGACCTTGGTCATGTGAGTCACGATGTCGGCCCGACCCAGCAACTCCTCGGGAAAGTTGCGGCCGGTCAGGCACAGGCTGGTGCCCGGCGCCCGCTTTTCTATGAGTGTTTTTAGCTGCTTTACGCTTAAAAGGCCGTCGTGCACGGCATTGTTAATCTCATCGCAGATGACCAGTTGGAATTGGCCGCTGCTGGCCGCCTGCAGAGCCTCGAGGTAGGTCTCGTCCGCCGCCTGTTTGTGCTGGGCCTCGCTGACGAATTCGGCGCTTAAATCACCGGCCTTGTAAAAGCCCTTGCCGCCCTTGTAAAAATATAGCTGGTCTTCGAACAACGGCTGGATATCGCGGATAAACACGTGCTCGCCCACGCCCCAGTACTTGATGAACTGGATAAACGCCACGTTCCAGCGGTTGCCCAGCGCGCGCACCAGCAGGCCCAGCCCGGCGCTGGTCTTGCCCTTGCTCTCGCCGGTGTACACAATCACCACCGATTGCTTAGTTTTGTAATCCTCAAAAGCCATGTTGAAAGTATATAGCAGCTGCGGGTTCCGAACTATCGCTTTTTCCTGGCGTGCGGCTTGTTTGCGGCGGCATAGTTCGAAGATGCGTGTTGCAAAAACCTAAAACAATGATATTGTACATGGATGAGCGAAACCTTGCGCCGAGGAGTGGCCGGCCTGACAACTGTTCTGGCCGTTGATTTTTTGGGTGCCGCATCGGCAGCGCCGTCTATCGAACACGTCCCGGCTCCGCCCGCCATCGTGCAGGAGGCCCCGGCTCCAGACCCTGAAGCGCAGCGGTACAACCAGTACCTGCAGGGCCCGGAATCCCCTTGCCTGAAACCATACGAACCGACCGTCCAGCAGGCGCTGGCCTGTAAAGCCATGCAGCAGCACACTCGGATCGCCCTCGTGAATTTTGATTACACTCCGGAGGAGGCCCAAGTCATCGCTTCCTCTATGGTGACTCCCTTTAACAAGAGTACGAACGGCGTTTTTAATGCCGAACCGATCGTTGTCCCTGCCAGCCCGGCGGCAAAGGCCGAGGCCGTGGAAAGAAACCCCGGCTGCGTAGACGAGTTTATGGACTTCGCCTCCGTCGCCGCTCAGGCCACCATGCCCAAAGAATTAGCCGGCGACAAAGTCGATATGGTCATTGCGCTAACCAAGGCCCGGGACTGCAATCCGTCCGTTGCGGGTAAGGCCGAAGGCGCCCGTTACGCCGACATTCTGATGGGCGGGCACGAAGAGATGAGCCTAGAACAGGTGGGCTTTGCCACCGCCCATGAGGCAGGACACAATGTTGGGCTGGGCCACGCGGGTGATATGGTTTGCGGTACTCATGCCCTGGAGCCCGCTGTGAAGGCCGGAGCTCTGGACCTCGACGTATACCTCAAGGACTGCGAACTTTGGGAGTACGGCACCGGCTTGACCGTCATGGGCGACCCCTTCAATATCCATGCAAGCCGCTTTAAGGCGGCCTTGCCGCAAATCCCGCCGATTATGTGGCCCCAAGAGACACTCGGAGAGCCGGCGGACCTGGCAGTAGAAGCAACGCCAAAGGGCGTCAGCTTAAGCTACCAGGACGCCAAGGCCGGCAAGTTTATCACGATTCCCCTCCCCCTCAACGATGCCGCGCAAAAGTTCCAAAACTTGGCGATTGTACCTGAGGTGGACGATGCCACGCAGCCGGGCGCCGATTACGCCCCGAATATATGGGGCGGCACCGCTTACCTGCACGCCGGTGATAACAGCCTAGCCGAGCTTGGATACATAGACAGCCTCGTTCCAGGCGAGTACAAGACCCGGGTCTTACAATACCAGGGCAAACGGATCGCCATTACTTTGGCCGATGGCCGCATAACCGTAGTCAGCTCTTAGGAGGCGTAGATTTTTGCAGCCTTGGCGCACGCTAGCCGATAAGCTTTTTGTCTTTGAGCGCGGCGTCGATGCGCGGCCGGTCAAAACCTATGACAATTTCGCCGTCGATGTCCAGTACCGGAATGCCCATTTGACCCGACTTTTTGACGGCTTCTTCGGCGTATTCGCGCTGCTCTTCCACGTTTTTCTCGGTAAATTTAACCCCGATTTTAGTCAGGTAATCCTTGGCGGCATGACAAAAGGCACACCAATCAGCGCTGTACACGGTTACTTTTGCATCGTTCATATTACTAAGTATAGCATGTGATCCGACCGGCCTCCGGCTGAAAGGGAGTGCGCTACACGCGGGCAGGCCTTTATTGCGGCCTGTCCGGTTGCACTACGCTTGACCCTCCTTTTCAGCCGGGGGGCCGGTCGGAGGCCCTTGTGATTTTCGTCACAAAATGTCATTGCACCACATACCTCTGTTTGCTATAGTAAGTAAGAAATGAAGAAAGCCGCCGCACACCCGACGACTAGCAATGCTCATGGAAAGGCCAGTTTTGGTCTCGGTACAATCGCCCTCGATCTTCTGGACACCACCTGGAGGATCGCCACCCCTGTACTTCTATTTGCGGGCATCGGCATCTTCGTGGATATCAAAGCGCACACCAAGCCCTGGGTTACGCTCGCGGGCATGGTCGTGGGGTTCGTTGTTGCCGGTTTGCTGCTCAAAAAACAGCTGGCGGCCGTAGAGCAACGGGAAAAAGAGGACAAAAATGCTTAACACATTTGCAGCCGAAGCGGCCAGCGGGCCGCATATCAGCATTGCGCCGTCGGTTATTTTTAACGTGGGGCCGCTGGCCATTACCAATTCGCAGATTTTGGGCACCATCGGTGCGCTACTGCTGCTGTGGATTCTGTTTTACACCGTACGCGCCGTCAAGCGCGGCAGCCGCGGCCGGTTCATGCACGCCGTTATGATGCTCTTTGAAAACCTGTACGACACCACGGTCGAAGTCATCGGCGACAAAAAAATCGCCCTCAAAGTACTGCCGCTGGCCGTTACCCTCATGCTGTTCTTTATGATCAACAACTGGCTCGGTCTGCTGCCGGTGGTCGGGTCGGTCACCTGGCACGAGCACGAGCTGTTCCGCGGCGTGGCCGCCGACCTCAACACCACCCTGGCGCTCGCCGTTATCTCTATTATCACCGCGCAGGCCTGGGCCATTAAGCGCCGCGGCTTCTGGGGTAACGCCAAGCGGTATCTGGTCAACCCGCTCAAAGACCCGCTGCATGCCGCCATCGGCATCCTCGAATTTATCGCCGAATTTTCCCGTACCGCCGCCCTGGCCCTCCGTATTTTTGGTAACGTCTTCGGGGGTGAGGTGCTGTTGGCGGTTATCGCTTTCCTTACGTCTTACGCTGCTCCGCTCGCCCTGCCGCTTTTCTACGGGCTGGAGCTATTCGTCGGCGCCGTCCAGGCGTATGTATTCTTCATGTTGACCATTGCTTTCGTTTCATTGGGCCTGCCTAGCAGCGACGATGAACACGAGTCCGAATCACACGGCAAGGCCGCCTCTCCCAAGACGGCGGGCAAGGCGGTGTCAGAAAAGGCATAGTTTTCAGGCGGAAGTAATGTTAATAAGTAAATTAAAGCAATAATTAAGGAGTAATAATAAATGGATAGTCTCGCTTTTGGTCTGACTTACGCAATCGGCGCCGGCCTGTGTGGTATCGGTCTGGGCCTGGTTGGCCTTGGTGCTATGGGTGCCGCCGGCCGCAACCCGGAAGCCATCGGTAAGATCCGTACGCTGATGATCGTCGCCATGGCCTTCGTCGACGCCCTGGCCATCATCGGTTTGGTCGTTGCGCTTATTATTAAGTTCTTGCCGTAAGGTAACGGGGTATTGCCCTGATGTTTAGTTTGATCGTTGCCAGTACCGAGTCGAGCCCAGGCCTGTTGGAGGCCCTGGGTATCAATGGCAAGCTGCTTCTGGAGCAGTCCATTGCCTTCTTGATCCTGGTCGCAATTTTGGCGAAGTTCGTCTATCCGGCTTTGGTAAAAGCCATCGACAACCGCCGCGACCAGATCGAGGCCGGTATGAAAGAGGCCAAAGAGGCTGCCGAAGCTCTGGAAAAAGCCGAAGCCAAAGTAGCCGACCTGCTGGCTGACGCCCGCAAAGAGGCCGACGGCATCATTGCCCGTTCACAAAAAGAAGCTGCCGCCCAGGTGGCCGAGGCCGAAGACAAGGCCAAGGCCCGCGCCGACCAGATCGTCAAAGATGCCCGCGCGCAGCTGGATACCGAAGTTTCCAAGGCCCGCCAGGCCCTTAAAAAGGACACCATCGAGCTGGTTGCCCTGGCCACCGAAAAGGTCGTTAAAGAAAAGATTGACTCCAAAAAGGACGCCAATCTGATAACCGAGGCCCTGCAGGAGAAAGCATAATGGCAGCCAACCGGTTCTCCCGACGAGTCATCGCCCGCGTCATCGCCAGTAAACTGGTGGCTGAGCCTGCACGTCAGGATCACTGGGTCAAAACGCTGGCCGCCTACCTGCTGGAGACCAACCGCGTCAGCGAAGCCGACCTCATCATTAACGACATCGAGCACGAATTATACGAGCAGGACGGCCAGCTGCTGGTCAACGTTACCAGCGCCCGTCCGCTCACGGCCGGTGTCCGCAGCGGCCTGTCCGCATTACTCGCAGCCCACACCAAGGCCAAGCAGGTAACCTTAACGGAGGCGGTCGACCCTTCCCTGTTAGGTGGCCTGATAGCCCAAACCGCCGACGCCCAACTGGACGCCAGCGTCCGTACCAAACTGAACAGATTAGCAACCATCAACTAAACAAGCTAGGAACGAGGAGAAACATAGAATAACCATGAGTGAGCTTAAAGTCCAAGAACTATCAGCCGAGCTCCGTGACGCCATCCAGGGCCTGCGCGACAACCAGGGCCTGGAAGAAGCCGGTGTCGTTACCCGCGTGGGCGACGGTGTGGCCTGGGTGTATGGTCTGCGCAGCGCCGGCTACAACGAAGTGCTCGACATCGAAACCGTTGACGGCGGCATCGTGACCGCCTTTGCCCTGAACCTTTTGGAAGACGAGATCGGCGCCGTGATCCTCGGCGACGACGCCCAGGTAGTGGCCGGCAGCAAAGTAACGCTGACCGGCAAAGTACTGGACGTACCTGTCGGTCCCGAACTGGTCGGCCGCGTGGTAGATCCGCTGGGCCGCCCGCTGGACGGCAAAGGGCCCATCAAAGCCAAGACCCGGGGTCCCATCGAACGCCGCGCTCCCGGCGTAATGGACCGCCAATCTGTTTCCGAACCGGTCATGACCGGCCTTGTAGCTATTGACACCATGGTGCCCATCGGTCGCGGTCAGCGCGAGCTGATCATCGGCGACCGCCAGACCGGTAAGACCGCCATCGCCGTAGACACCATGATCAACCAGGCCAAGCAAAAGACCGGCATTATCAACGTGTACGTAGCCGTGGGCCAGAAACGCTCCAAAGTCGCCGCCCTGGTTGAGCGCCTCAAGCGCGAGGGCGTGATGGACCAGACCATCGTGGTGGCTACCAGCCCGTCCGATCCGGCTCCCCTGTTGTATCTCGCTCCCTACGCCGGCTGCGCCATGGGCGAGTACTTCCGCGACAACAAAGAGCACGCGCTCATTATCTACGACGACCTGACCAAGCACGCCGTAGCCTACCGCCAAATGTCGCTGCTGCTGCGCCGCCCTCCGGGCCGCGAAGCCTACCCCGGCGACGTCTTCTATCTGCACTCCCGCCTGCTGGAGCGCGCCGCCAAGCTGAACGACGAACTCGGCGCCGGCTCCCTGACCGCCCTGCCTATCATCGAAACGCAGGCCGGCGACATCTCCGCCTACATCCCCACCAACGTGATCTCTATTACCGACGGTCAGATTTTCCTGGAAACCAATCTGTTCTATCAGGGTATTCGCCCGGCTATTTCGGTTGGTTTGTCGGTGTCCCGCGTGGGTGGCGCCGCTCAGACCAAGGCCATCAAGGCCGTTTCCGGCGGTCTTAAGCTGTCGTTGGCGCAGTTCCGCGAACTGGCTTCCTTTGCCCAGTTCAGTAGCGACCTGGACGCCGAAACCAAGCAGACCATCGAGCGCGGCCAGCGTCTGACCGAACTTCTGAAGCAAAAGCAGTACTCGCCGCTGAGTATCGCCGAGCAGGCCGTCAGCGTGCTGGCTGCCACCAAGGGCGCCTTCGACGACGTTCCAACCGAAAAGATCAAGGACGCCCAGGCCGAACTGATCTCGTACATCGAAGACAAGCACAAAGCCGTGGTCACCAGCCTCAACAAGGGTGAAAAACCAACCGACGACCTGGTCAAGACGGTCGTTGACGCTGCCGAAAAAGTCGCCAAATCCTACGCAGTTAAAACCACAAAGGCCAAGGAGTAGTACATGGCTGAAGGCATCTCATCGGCAGGCGGCAGCACTGGTTCGGGAGAAGCGTGGACCCCTTATGCAGGAGTGTTGAGCGACAGTCTCCCCAACGGGTTCGACATTCGTTCGGACGAACATTTCCAGGGGCTTGACGAGTCGGACCTTCTGAACGCGGCGGATCAGCTTCATCGTGTATACACCGACATCGTTGGCACGACTTCCGACATCCCCTATGCCTTATTGCAATACCCTGACGGGCTGGATAAGGCGCGGCAGGCCACACCTGAAGATGTAAACGTGGCGCGTAATGTCATCCGGGAAGTGATTCGCCGGGCCGCCCAGAACCCTGCTTGGGAGCTGACCCCGGAATTTCTTTTCGGAGACCATACCGAAGCGGAAGGCGGAGCAAAATCATGAAGTTTACTATATCTCCTGAAGCCGGCCGTAGTGTAGAGGTGGAGCGTAACCCTCTCAGCAGTGTCGCTCACGATCCAGAGAAATTTAGAGGAGGGACGGCTTAATGGCTTCCGAAACACCCGCCACCGGCAGTTCCGGGGTGAGCCCCGAAGCGAAGCGGATCGCCGCCGCCCTGTCTACAGATGATTTGGTAAGCCAGACCCTGGCCGCCGACTTTAACTACACCGATCCGGAGCTGGTGCTGCGCGATATGCTCGAAACCCGGCAAGCCGACCCGGAAGCGGGCTACCAACCGGACCCACTGAGCGAGACATATGTCGCCGGCCTCAGGCAGATAGCGTGCCGTGCCATTCATCGTTTCGGCATCACACAAGAAGAGTTATTCGGAGAAAAATAAGCCATGGCCAGTAGACAGCAAATTAAACAGCGCATCGGTTCGGTCAAAAGCACCAAGCAGTTGACCAAGGCTATGCAATTGGTCGCCGCCAGCAAGCTGCGACGCGCCCAGGACGCTGCGGTCGGTCCGCGCGCCTATGCCGAGCTGGCCCGCAATATCCTGGCCCGCCTGCGCAACATCGCCGCCGGCGAAAGCGAATTCCACCTGTTTGCAGAACGCCCGGTCAAGAACCGGCTGCTGATCGTTATCACCAGTGACATCGGCAAGGCCGGCGCGTATAACTCCAATGTTATCCGCCGCATGATCCAGGAGCTGCAGCAGGATCGGGGCGCCAAGGCCGGCACCTCTGTTATTGTGATCGGCCGCCAGGCTGCGCACGCCGCCGGACGCATCAGCGGCCTGGACGTTCGCGCCGCCTACCCCGGCATGCCGGACAAGCCCGACGTAAACACCTTGCGGCCCATTCTGACAACTTCTGTCGGTCTGTTTGCTGACGGTAATGTTGACGCCGTAGACATCATCTTTACCAAGTTTATCTCCACCGTGAACCAGGAGGTCCAGGTGAAGCGTTTGCTGCCTGCCGGCCTCGACCTGGAGCCTGAAGCAGAAAAGCGCGAAGACCGCGATGTCACCGTTGAGCCTTCGGCCGAGGTGCTGCTGCGCTCTACTGTCCTGCGCCTGCTCGACGCCCAGATTTACCAGGCGCTGCTGGAGGCTGCGGCCAGCGAGCACTCCATGCGCATGCTTGCCATGAAAAACGCCACCGATAACGCCAGCGACATCATCGACGACCTGACGCTGGAGTACAACAATGCCCGCCAGGCGGCCATCACCCAGGAATTGGCCGAAATCACCGGTGGCGCGGAGGCCATAAAATGAGCAGGATAGCCCGCGGCTTACCTGCCGTTAACCCGCACCCTGCCGACGCCATGCGCGAGTCCAGGCCGCCGGCCTCACCTACAAATACCGACCCGCTGCACTTGCGTCCTTGGCTGCCAATTGTCGCAGGCGAAAGACCCGCAGATCAGCAGCATATGGGAATAATATTGGGCGCCATAGGTGTAGAATATTCCGCCGCAACCGATGAGCACCCGGATGACCCCCTGATCAGGCGGCTTGTGCAGCAGGCATACGCAGACACGCCTGCGCCGCCCGTGGATACGCAGGCCCTGCTTGGCAATGTCTTGACCCGGGCCGCCCAAGGAGAATCACAATGATGACAAAGTCAGCAATCGAGCAACAAGGAGAACAATAATGGCAACAGCAACGAAAGAAAAACCCCAGACCAAGACCGGCACCGGCCGTGTCGTACAGGTCGTCGGCGTGGTAGTTGACGTTGAGTTTACTCAAGGTCAATTGCCCGCGATCAACTTTGCACTTAAGACCGAGCTGAACGGCAAGGCGCTTATTTTAGAGGTCGCCCAGCACCTGAGCGAAACGGTCGTGCGCACCATCGCCCTGGCCAGCACCGACGGCCTGAAGCGTGGTGCCGCCATCGAGAACACCGGCGCGCCCATCAGCGTGCCCGTGGGCAAGGCCACCCAGGGCCGCATGTTCAACGTCATCGGCGAACCGATCGACGGCAAAAAAGGCGACTTCAAAGAGCGCTCGCCTATCCACCGCGACGCTCCCAGCCTTGAAGAGCAGTCCGGCTCCATAGAGATCCTGGAGACCGGCATCAAGGTCATCGACCTAATCGCCCCGATCGTCAAGGGTGGCAAGGTCGGTCTGTTCGGCGGCGCCGGCGTAGGCAAGACCGTGACCATCGAAGAGCTGATCAACAACATCGCCCGCTTCCACAGCGGTAGCTCGGTGTTCGCCGGCGTTGGTGAGCGTACCCGCGAAGGCAACGACCTCTACCACGAAATGGCTGAGGCCGGCGTGCTGGACAAGACCTCCCTGGTCTTCGGCCAGATGAACGAGCCGCCCGGCGCCCGTTTGCGCGTGGCTCTCTCCGGCCTGACCATGGCCGAAAAATTCCGCGACGAAGGCCAGGACGTGCTGCTATTCGTAGACAACATCTTCCGCTTTACGCAGGCCGGTTCCGAGGTGTCCGCATTGCTGGGCCGCCTGCCGTCGGCCGTGGGTTACCAACCCAACCTGCAGCAGGAAATGGGCGGCTTGCAGGAACGCATCACCTCCACCAAAGATGGTTCCATTACCTCTGTGCAGGCCGTGTACGTGCCGGCCGACGACCTTACCGACCCGGCTCCGGCAACCACCTTTGCCCACCTGGACTCCACCATCGTGCTCAACCGTGCCCTGACCGACATCGGCATCTATCCGGCCGTTGACCCGCTGGACTCCAGCTCGACCGTGCTCGACCCCGAAATCGTCGGCGAAGAGCACTACGCCGTGGCCCGCGAAGTGCAGCGTATTTTGCAGCGCTACAAGGACTTGCAGGACATCATCGCCATCTTGGGTATGGAAGAACTGTCCGACGAAGACAAGAAGATCGTGGCCCGCGCCCGCCGCATCCAGCGCTTCCTGAGCCAGCCGTTTTTCGTGGCCGAGAAATTTACCGGCAACGAAGGCAAATACGTCTCGCTCAAAGACACCGTCAAGTCCTTCCGCGAAATCCTGGACGGCAAGCACGACGACAAACCCGAGTCAGCCTTCTACATGAAGGGCGACATCAGCGAGGTTAAGTAATGAGCGTCGAGGGCTGCCCGCTCAGTTTAGGCGAGGGGCACTGCGGCATGCAGGTCCTGCTTGAAGACGTGGCCCGCGACGCCAGCTACCAGCCCGAAGACGTACGCGGCTGCAATGTTGAGGTCTGCTCCCTGCCCTCTATCACCCAGGCGACCATGCGCGCCACAACTGTTATCCAGGAACGCGCCCAAGGCGACGACCTGGACCCCACGGAATCGGCGCGCTACAGCCAGTTGCTTAACCCAACTCCCAAATTAGGAGACTTTGAAGTATGAAATTTGAATTAGTATCGCTCGACGGCATTAAATTCAGCGCGCAGGCGTATTCGGTCATCCTGCCGACTGCTGCCGGCCAGGTAACCATTCTGCCCGGTCATGAGCCGCTGCTCGGCGTCGTAGTCCCCGGCGTGGTTACTATCCGGCGCGAAAAAAACGATCCCGACCACCACCTGGAGCACTACGCCACGTACGGCGGCGTGCTGGAAGTCGGCGAAGAAGGCGTGCGCGTCCTGGTAGACGAGGCCACGCACAGCGACGAAATCAACGAAGCCGAGGCCGAAAAGGCCCATCAGGCGGCGCTCGAGCTGCGCAAATCAGCCAAAGAACAGGTTGATCTGGACAAGGCGCAGGCTATGGTCGAGCGTACGGCCGTCCGGCTGCAGGTCGCCAACTTGCGGCGCCGGCACCGCCGCTAGGCCATAGAATGAGCTAGCGTTCGTATTCCAGGCGCTCAATTTCTTGGAGCGCCGCACTGGCGTCGCCGCCGCGAACACCTATGGCTAGCCGGTTGGGGTCCGGGTCGTGGTCGCCGCTCACATCGTGGGAAGCCAACACGCTGCGCACCGGCCGCGCGTCAGCGATCAGGGAGGCGATGAGGTCTTTGGCAGGCAAGTTGTATTCGGGAAGCCAGCGCCGCATGCCGAGCGCGGCCGCGCCAACGTCGGCCCGATACATGCCGGCACCGGGACGGCCCACATCGTGCGGGTTCAGGTTGAACAGCAGGCCGCTGGCGCTGGCAGGCTCGTGCGGTGTGCCTTCCAAAATAACAACAGGCAGTTCGGCCTGCACGTAGTCCTGGCGGCTATACGTAAAGTCCTGCCCGCCCAGCCGGCCGGCCAACACGCGGTGCGCCTGGATGATGCCCTGCATCGCAAATTCGTTATAACTGTCGCCCAGCACATGCTGCGCATCGGCGTGAATGCCTTCCTGCATCGCTGCGTCATCGCCTACGATGACAGAGGCCAGGCCCAGGTTGCCGCAATACGCGCAGCCAGTGGCGGCGCTGCCGTGGGCGCAAAAAAGTTCTCCCGCCTGAGGCTCCCGGCCGGCCTGCGTGAAGGCGGCCCGCTCTTTGGTGGCGTCGCTGTGCAGCGCGGCGCGGACGGCGTATGCACCATGGTCGCCATTCATGGCGGTGCGCAGGCGGCGGTCCAGCCCTGCGAAGCCACCGACTTTATCGTAAAAAGCTTCGCCGTAGTGCTTTATGCCGGTAACCAGTATATTTTTGGTGAGCCCTGCCGTTTGGCCGTAGATGCTCAAGCCGCCAAGCGAAGGGTCGGCGAGGCCCGGATACTGTTCCTGCAATGCGGCGGCGGAGGCTGCCGTGACGGCGCGGTCGTCTCCGCAGAGAGTGGTTACCGTCAGCTCATCGCGGTTGGTCCATAGGTGCTCGTAGCTGTTAACTGTTTCTTGAGTGAGTAAACCGGTCCTGACCTGGGTAGCGGCTGCCGGGTCGGCGGATTGCTGGTTCAACGTGCGTTCAACACCTGTCATACACAAAAAATATAAAGTACGGCTGCTGCCGTGTTAATTTTTTTACAAAACCCTACAATCATACTCCTGTTGTTATAATCTGTCAAATGTTGTATAATTATATTTAAGGAAATCGTGATGAACGCATATCCGCACCCTTCCGAACAATCGCCTACCCCCGGGCAAAGTCTGCTCCAGTTTACGCTTGCCGATGTCACGCCCCTTAAAGACAAGCTGTTATTAGTCACGGGCGAGGACTTGCTAAGCTTCGTGGACGTGCGTAAAGACGGTGCTGCCGACGACATGCTGACAGCCATGTACGGCACCGGCCTGACTGTCTGGCACAACGAAAACGGGCGCGGCGGCGATGAGGCCGCCAATCTGGAATACGAAGGCGGCCTGCTATACGGCAAGACCCTGGCCAAAGAACTGTACTTGCGCCAAACCGGCCACAAGCTCATCCCGGACGATCCGGACGCTGGCCGGGTGGCCGAGCTGGCCGTCAAACACAGCTACGACAATATCCCGGAAACCTGCGAAACGCCATGGCAGCAGGAAAATTTCCGGGAGCTAGCCTATACCCATACGCACCTCCTGTCGGTGTTGAATGCGGTGCTGGACGACCATATTACCCAGCAAATGACTTCTTTGTATGAACGGCACGGCCTGGGCGATGGCGTCATCGACGATAACGAGCGCGTGGCCTTTTACCGCGGTCTGATTGACAGCATGATTTTTTATAACTCCTATGCCCGGTGGAAAGACCACGGGCTGCCGCCGGAATCCTTCGTTGAAGAGGCGACAGCATTGCTGGAAGACCGGCGACGCCGCTCCGAGCTGGCGCACGACAGCGGTATATTCGGCGAGTACTCGCTGGACCCGGGCGACGATATTGCGGATTTTGTTATGCACCTTGACCGCCCCTTCCAGGGGCCGGGCCAAACGGTTTTGTTCGCCAACGGGTTACGCCCAATGGTCGGTATCAGTACCGAAGTGCTGCGTCAAACCGGCCCGAACACGTTTCTCTTTATGCCCGAGGTCATTGATGAAGTGCCGTTGGAGGACGTACTTGCCTCCAAGAACCTGCTGGATATTTGTTACCGCATCGCCGGCTGGACGGTGGTGACCAGCGGTATCGGGTCGTTCATCGAGATGAATACCGACACCACCACCGACCTATCGCGCCACCTGGGGAACGTCGGTTTGGCGCTTGGTGCGGTGGCAGGCATCGGTTCGTATATTTACTACCGCTGGAAGTATCCGGAGGCTTTCAGGGCGCCGACTGAACCGGAAGAGCCCGAAGCCCGCTAGGTTTTCGGGTATCCTGCCCTGAACCCGAGGATGCTTACGCCTGTTTTGTAGGGGTCACGATGTCGGCAAGGTGCTGCAGCGAGCGGATATCCTCGAAGTGGCCGAGCGTAAACAGCGCCAGCGTGAGGCCGTCAAAGGCAGCCTCCTGCTCTTCCGGCGTTTTGTAGTTGGCCTGAATATAAGGCCGGGCCGCACGGGCGAGGCCGTGAAAACGCTTATTTACTTCTTGCCAGCCGGCGTGGTGCAGGAGGTCACGGCTGAGGCCGTTTTTGAGCCAAAGCGCGACCTGTTCTGATGTAGGGTTTGGCAGATCGGGCATGGCTATCCTCCGCTTATCTCATAATCCTACTGTAGCAATGGAAGCAACGGTTGCGCTGTGTTTTTTGTCACACCGAGCTATGGCTCTGGAAGGCGTCGGGCGCGCGCCTTGTTAAAATATTGGCCGCGGGAGTATAATAACGGCTGAATAAAGATCTTGCCTCTCATGGCTATAAAAGGCGTACTAATTTTGTAAACGGACTATCATATATGCAGACAGATAATCAAACGAGCACCGCTCAAAATGCAAGCGTGCAGGCCGGCGGATTTACCGCCAGCCGGATTCAGGACGATTTAAGCTGGGGCCAGGGCGCGATCCAGCCGCAGGCCGCATATACTTCCCCGGATGACCAGCAGGCGCTGCTGCAGGCTGTTTTGCAGAGCCTGGAACCCGTTGCCGAGGCTGAACTTCCCTACTCCGCCTGCACCGACGGCCGCTTGCCGGTCAAGCTTATGAACGGCGAGATTATTCCGGTACGCGAACAGATGGTCGGCGCCGACATAGTCAGCGCCTTTTTTGTTGCCGAAGTGTTGGGCGCCGGGTTTTATAAAGATGCTTCCGCCCCTGTTACAGAGCGCGTGGCCGACGTAGCGGCCTTTTTGCACGAGAACGGCCTGCTGCCCAGCTCGCACGTTGCCTGCGGCGCAGCCGGCGGCTTTGAGCCGATTGTGCGCAACATCTTGGCGTTTGCCGGCGACGGCCGGTTTACGGCACGGCTGCAAGCGCTGCTGCCGGACGGCACGTACAGCCCGGCACTCCAGTCAGAACTCGCCGCCGCTCTGCAAGCGCTTTTGGATGCCCAGGCTTACGCCGGTTTGAGCGCCCAAATCTTTTTGGACGCCGTCGAGAGCGTGAGCGGGCAGCGGGCCATCGCCGAACTGCACGACGACGGCCGCGGCGTGCATGGTCACGTCGAAGAAGCCATTGTGCGCGTGCGCGTTCCGGGCTATGCCATTAACGAGGCCAAAGTCGCCGAGTTAACCGGCGGCCGCGAAGTCTTCGGCGTCAACGACAACCGCATAGAAAAGCTGGCGCGCATCTTCGGCCGCGGTAACGATAGCGACTACCGCAAAGCGTATCTGGCCCTGGAGCTGTTTGCCGACGCCGGCCACGGCACCCTCGCCAAAGACTTGCCCACCTACGTCGTCGCCCGCGCCTAAGTGGACGCCCTACCCGGCACCTGCTTCGCAGAGACTCGCTCGCCTGCCAAAGGCACCGAGTCTTGTCTCGCTGGGGTCTATAGCCCCAGTCTCTACGAAGCAGGTGCCGGGTAGGCCGGGCCAAACCCATGCGCTCGTCGCGCGCAGTTCGCGGTATCCACGTCCGCAGTGTTTGAGCACGTCGAGTGCATTGGTTTGACCTTTGCCGCATCGCTCTTTACAAATCGCGGGCGTTGGGATACGCTTCAGATAGGTAATAAACTACTCATGGAGGGAATATGCTAACACGTAAACGAGCCGCTATGATCTTAGCGGAGTTTTTAGGTACCGGACTCTTGACGCTGGCCGTTCTGGCGGTGAGCAAGTCATCTATCGGGATCCCGTACTTCGTGGCCATCGCTGCCGGTTTGGTAGTCGCCACCGTTACCCTGACCTTGGGCGCGGTTTCCGGCGCGCACCTTAACCCGCTGGTTACCATCGGCCTATGGTCGGTGCGCCGCATCAAGGCCGTACCTGCTGTTGTGTACCTCGCTGCACAGCTGCTCGGCGGTTTTGTGGCCTACTTCTTGTTCACCTACCTGGTTGGCCAAACCTGGGGCAACACCGGTGAATTCGAAGCTAAAGTACTGGTGGCCGAAGCAGTTGGTGGTTTCATCTTCAGCCTTGGTTTTGCCGCCGTAGTCTTCCAGCGCCTTCGCGGCGGTCTGGCTGCCGCAACCATCGGCATGTCCCTGACCCTTGCCGTGCTGGTGGCTGCTGCCGGTGCCGGCGGTATCGTCAACCCGGCTGTGGCGCTGGGCGCCCGCTCCTGGGTCTGGGGCACCTTCGTGCTCGGTCCGGTGCTGGGTGGTATCATCGGTTTCAACCTCTACAGCCTGTTGTTTGCGCCGGCTAGCGAGTTGGCCGAAGAAGCCGCTCCTGCTAAAAGCCGCAAGAAATAGCGTATACTACTAACGCATGACCGAACGGCCAGTTGTACAACTGGCCGTTTTATGTTTATATATGTATCCTAGGGCCTCGCCGGAAGACATATGACAAAGCGAACGACTGGACTTGCAACAATGACTTATCAAGAACGAATGAGCCTGCTCCTGGGCGACGGGACGTTTAAGCGCAAAGTGGCGGACATTACAAGCTACTCCCATAGGTATTACAAAGAATCGGCCTTTGCCGCGTACGCCACAGAGCGCGCCTTCCGCCTATCAGCTACCATCCGGCCTCGGCGGCAGGATTATCACGACGTCATGCTGGAAGAGGAGTTGCACGAATATAATTCAATCAACGTAGGCAGGTTGCTGACCAAGCCGTGGGCCGGTACTCCCTTCAGGCTGCCGCGCCAAGACGTGCTGTTCTCTGTACACTCCCATCCAGTCGACGAGCAGGAGCGCCCGGAGAGCGTCTTGCGGCCATCGACCGCCGACCTGGCTTCTGCCGAGGAGCTCAGAACGGATAACCCCGAAGTTGTATGCGGCATAGCCGTACCTACGGCAAGAGCTTGCGGTAGTCTGCTCCTCTTCCGCTGGTCCGATGCCTCGCGTCCGAGCCTTTACCAGCGGTATGAAGAAGATCCTGCTACGGCCGTCATCCTCCAGAGCATGCGCGACAGCGGCATAAGTACCGCGGTATTGGAATTCACGATTGCGGACAAGGCCGCAGTATACGAGGCGGCGCAGGCAGAAGCGGCCATACGGGCGCTCTATCCCGAACAGATGTAGCTTTGCAGAGCGGCAGATGGCGCCGCGTTCGCGCGAACGTTCGTTGTTATTGCCATAACAGAGGTTGACAAAGCTCGCTGCCCTGCTTATGCTTGTATAGTATTTCCGAAACTTAGACAGGTCCTTGGAAGGGCCTGGTTCTTGTTTTAATGACCGATAGACAGGAGGACATACCGTGGCACGACTTCCCGTACAAGGAAGCGACATTGGCAACTGGGGCGAAGTACTGAACGAATTTTTGCGCGTCGAGCATAACGAAGACGGAACCCTCAAATTGACCGGCAGCTTGGGCGGCAAGTATTCGTTGCCGCTAAATGGCATCCCCAAAACGGATTTGACCGCCGACGTACAGTCGGCGCTGGCCCGTGCCGAACTGGCGCTTACCGAAGTGCCGGTCATAACCAAGAGCGATATCGGCCTGGGCAATGTCACGAACGAAACGCAGCTGCCGCTGACCGGGGGTACATTGACCGGCAGTCTGCGCGTCAATGACGGCAATACCATTCGTGCCTACCATACCGATAACGTAAAATACATCGAAATCAAAGCCGACAATTTTTGGAGCCGCATCAACGCGGGCGGCACGTCCGGTTTTGTCCTGCAGGGTGCCACTGTGCAGATGGACGGCTCTTCCCAGATTGTGACCAATTCGCCGACGCTGCGGCCCGGCACGCACCTGGGCACCAACATCGGTACTTCGGGCCAGTATTATAACCAGCTGTTTGCGCGGCGCCACTTTTTTAATTCGACGGCGTATCTGGACGGCGCCACGGCCGGCGTGATTGCCATTTCGGATGGCGCCATGCTGGCGCTGGGCACCGGCGCCGGCACGACGATCGGCACGGCTGCTGCGCAAAAGCTCGGCTTTTATGGTGTTGCGCCGGTGGCGCAACAGACCGGCGGCGGCCTCACGGCTGCGGCCAGCTACGGCTCTACCGAGCAACTCATGCTAAACCGCCTCTGGACTGCACTGCGCAATCTGGGGCTTATAAACTAGGAGCCGACCATGAATGTTTCAGAAATCACCGACCTACAGACATTAAAGGCCCTGGCCTACGACCAGATGGTCTTGCAGGAGCAGCTTCAGCGCAATTTGGCGCTTATTACCGCGCGCATCGCGGAAGTCGAAGCAGGGCAGCCGCCCGCCAAGGATGCCGATACCGGCAAGCGGACAGAATAGCCTTGATCTTAACAGAGGTTTATGGTATAAATAAAAGCAACTAGCTCCCGCTAGCACGAGAGAACACAGCCAAAATACTGTCAAAGTTCGGAGCCGCATGACCCTTCCTGCTTTTACTATGTCTAATGTCGCAGTCAGCCGTTTACGGCTGGCTTTTTTGTGCGCTGAGGTCTGCGCAGTATGAAAAAGATAACCGTTGTCGTCCCCTGCTACAACGAAGAAGCCGGCATCGCGGCGGTTGTTAAGGGCTTTCCCCGCACGCAGCTGCGGCGGCTGGGCTACAAACTGGAAGTGCTGGTCGTTGACAATAATTCCACTGACCGCACCGCCGAGGTGGCCCGGGCCGCCGGCGCCAAAGTGTTCCACGAGCCGAAACAGGGCAAAGGCAACGCTATCCGCACCGCATTTTATAACATCAGCGACGACACCGACTATGTGGTTATGTGCGACGGCGACGATACCTACAAGGCGCACGAAATCCTGCGTCTGGTCGAGCCGCTGGACAGCGGTTTCGGCGACGTTATCATCGGGTCGCGCATGGGCGGCAAGATCAGCGACGGCTCCATGAAGGGCCTGAACCGCCTGGGCAACTGGCTGTTCTCGTTCCTGGTGCGCATTGTGTACAAGGTGAACGTGACCGACACGCTGACCGGCTACTTCGCCTGGAAGCGCAGCGTGGTGGTCAAACTGCGTCAGCACCTGCAATCCACCGGTTTTGCCATCGAAATGGAAATGATCACCAAGATGGCGCGCATGGGCCACCAGATCTACTCGGTGCCCATCTCATACGAGCCCCGCTTAGGCGACTCATCGCTGCGCCCGATCCACGACGGCGCCCGCATCCTGCGCGAATTTCTACGGCAGCTGCGGTGGCGGCCGGCCAAGGAACGCGTGGCGTTCGTATCCGACTCGGTCTGGCCCTACAACAAGGGCGGCAAAGAAAAGCGCCTGCACGAAATCACCCACCGCCTGGTAAAAGAAGGGCGCCAGGTAGACGTGTACACCATGAAGTGGTGGGACGGCCCGGAGAAAACGATCAAGACCAAGGATGGCGTATACCTGCACGCCATCACCCGCAAGTTTCCGCTGTACAACGGCGACCGCCGGTCGATCAAAGAAGCGCTGCTCTTTAGTTTGGGGTGTTTCAAACTGCTCTTTCGCCGCTTTGACGTGGTGGACGTGGACAGCATGCCCTTCTTCCCGCTCTTCCCGGTCCGCATTATTACCTGGCTGCGCGGCAAGAAGCTGCACGCCACCTGGCACGAAGTCTGGGGCAATCGCTACTGGCGCGACTACATGGGCGGCCTGAGCGGCCGGTTTGGCGCGGCCGTGGAGTGGCTGGCCATGAAGACGCCCGACGTGGTGGTTTCTAACTCGGACCACACTACCAAGCGTCTGCTGCAGGCCGGCATGAAGAAACGCATCGTCACGGTACCGCTCGGTGTGGACGTGGAAACGATCATTGCCGTGCCCGAGCACGACATGGAGAGCGACGTCATGTTTGCCGGTCGCCTGCTGCCCAACAAAAACGTGGATGTGCTGATCCGTGCCGTTAAGCTGCTGCGCCGAACCAAGAAAGACATCCGCTGCCTGATCGTCGGCAACGGCCCCGAGCGCAAGCGCCTGGAGGCCCTGGTCGCCGAGCTGCACCTGGAAAACAACGTCACCTTCTTCAACTTCCTGGAAGACCACAACGAACTGTACAGCCTGATGAAATCCTCGAAAATGTTTGTACTGCCTTCGGTGCGCGAGGGGTTCGGCCTGGTGGTAGTGGAGGCCAACGCCTGCGGCCTGCCGGTAATCACCATCCGGCATGAGCACAACGCCGCCCGCGAGCTGATCGTGGAAGGCCGCAACGGCTACCTGTCCGACTTGGACGCGCCGCAGCTGGCCCGCCAAATGCGCCTGGCCCTGACCGCCCGCGACCTGGCGCCCGTTCAGACCCTGGAAGAGCAGTTCCGGCTGTACCGCTGGCACCATGCGGCTGCGGCGGTAGAGACCTTATTCGCCGGTTCTAAGCTGGCTGACACGCAAAAACTAACCGAGCACCGGAGCTAGAAATGCGGTTCGCCGGGCGGGTTTGGCGGCACTTCATGCAGGACAGCCTGTACCGCAATTCCATGTATCTGCTGCTCAATACCGCGGTAACCGCGCTGGCCGGTTTTTTGTTTTGGGCCGTGGCCACGCGTTTTTATAACGCCGAAGACGTGGGTTACGCCACGGCGCTGTTCGGGGCCTTGGGTCTTGCCACATCCCTGTCCAGCTTGGGCATGGGGCGGACAATCATACGCTTCTTGGGCGGCTCGCAAACGCAAGCGCGGGACGTGGTTACAAAATTGGCGCTGGTGGCGCTGGGCTCCTTTGCCATCGGGGTGATTTTGAGTTTCTTTCTGGGCTCGTTCGGCATCGAGCATCCCACGCCCAATCTGGCCGTGATTTTTGTCGCGACCGTGTTGTTGGTGTCGGTGAAAATGCTGTTTGACAATGTATTTATCGCGCTCAAATCTGCGGCGGGAACTTTGGCGGAAAACGTCGTGTTCAGTGTCGCCAAGCTGATTTTCCCGGTGTTGTCCGTAGCCTTCGGCTTTATGGGGATTTTTACGGCACAGCTGGCTGCGGCGGTGCTGGCCGTGTTGGTGTCGGTGTGGCTGCTGCGCCGCAAACACGGCTACCGCTTTAGGGTAAGACCTTCCAAGGCCAGCCTGCGCGGCAAGTGGACCTTTGCATTCGGCAGCTACACGTCGGATATCATCGGCAGCCTGCCGGCTAACATTTTGCCCATCATCGTGGTGGCTAAACTGGGTCCGGTCAGCGGCGCCTTATGGTACATCGCCATGCTGATGATTACGATGCTCCTGGCCGTAAGCTCGGCAATCAACCAGGCCATGTTCGCGGAGATCTCTAACACCACCGGCAGCATCTGGAAATTCGTGACCAAGGCCTCCCGGGCGATGTACGGCCTGGTGACGCCGCTGGCCGTGGGCATCGCGATTTTCGCGCCGTTTATGTTATCCCTGTTCGGCGAACAGTACGCCGATGCGGCCCCGGCACTCAGAATAATGTCGCTTTTTGCCCTGATCGGCGTGGCCAACTATATTACCGGCTCCATCCTGGCGTACTACAAAAAGGTCATGTATCTGACGCTGGTCAACGCGGTGAACGCCGCCATCGTGGGCGCGTACTGCCTGCTGTTTGCCACGGATCTGAACGGCATCGTGGTGGGTTGGGTGCTGGGAGAAGTCGCCAACGTTATTTTGTTTGTGGGCGGCTGCGTGTATGTGGTCAAACGCCAGGCGCGCACCGGTGTGGAGGCCGCATAATGAAAAACGTTTCCATTATTATTCCTACCAAGAACCGCCTGGCCCTCATTAAAAATGTGCTGCCCACCTACCTGGCCCAGCCGGAGCTTTTAGAAGTTATTTTTGTGGTTGACGGCAGCACCGACGGCACGCAAAAATACCTGCGCCGGATGCAGCGCGAGCATCCGCAGATTGTGGTGCTGGACAATAAGGTTAACAAGGGCATTCCCTTTTCGCGCAACCGCGGCATCGCCGCCGCCCGCGGCAAGTACATTTTTAGCGCCGAAGACGACCTGGAGTTAACGCCAGGATTCTTCAAGACGCTCCTCGCCCACCTCAAAAAGAGCAAGGCGGACGTTATTTGCGGCCGGAACGTCTTCCGCTTTGACTACGAGACTGCCGAGCAGGCCCTCGCCCGCACCGACCGCATAACCGGCGCACCGGTTAACTCCAAGCGCATCGAAATCAATACCAGCATCAAACTACCCGACGATACTAAACAGCACATGATCGCCAGCCCAATGTTCGGCCGTGCCGAAGTCTTCCGCGCCATAGGTTTTGACGAGCGCTACCAGGTGAACTTTTGGCGCGAAGAAACCGATTTCCAACTAAGTGCGCTGGAGGCCGGCTACACGCTGGTGTCCTGCCCACATGCCATTTGCTTTAACTTCATGGTCACCAACGACAAGGGCGGCGTACGTGCGACTGTAGGTTTTAAGCGGGCCAAGTGGGTCATTCGCAACAATTGGCGGTTTATCAAGAAACATCGGGCCTACCTGGCCGAGCATTTCGACATCGGCAACCCATACGTCTACATTACCAAGTTCAGCGTGCGCAAGGTTATCACCGAGGCGATCTTCCCCCTGCTCAGCCCGGTCAAGCGGCTGCTACTTGGTAAATAGTGCCGTGTAGACGGCGTAAGTTCTGGCCGCGATGGTATCCCAGTCCAACGTTTTGGCGTAGGCCGCGGAGGCTTTTACCATGCGGGCGCGCCGTTCGTCGTCTGCAAGCACCATTTTTAGGGCGGCCGCCAGGGCAGCTTTTTGCGCAGGATTATAGAGCACGCCGACCTCTTTGGGAATGTCTTTAATAGCGCCGATGCGCGGGGCCACGATCGGCACGCCAAACGTGGCGGCCAACACCACCGAGCCGCTGGTGGTGATCGTCGTGAACGGCATGCAGGCTACGTCGGCGGCCAAAAAGTAGGTTGCCACTGCGTCGTCCGGCACGTTCTTGCCGGTATAGGTGACCTGCTTGGGATGGGCAGCGGCAAAGTCGCGGATGGTTTTGTCGAGCTGCGGGTCCAGGCACTTACCGGCGATTATCAGCTGGGCGTCCGCCTGATTTAGTTGGGCAAAGGCGTCCAACAACTTTTCTATTCCTTTATACGGCCGGATGTTGCCAAAAAACAGCACGGCGCGCTCCTGCGGCGCTAGGCCCAGGCGCTTGCGTGCCTCATTGCGGTCCAGGGTTACGGGATACATCCCCTCGTAATTACCATGCGGAATGACAACCGCTTTGGCGGTGTCAACGCCCAGGGTTTTGAGCTGCGCGACGGTCTCGGTGGAATGCACGATCAGCCGCGACGCCAGCCTGGCTGTAAACCGGGTGACAAATCGGTCGTTGCTGGTCTGCGGTTCATGCGGCAGCACATTGTGCACGGTCCAAACCAGCCGGTAGCCTAAAACCTTAAGTGCCGTGAGCGAAACGACCGTATTAACCAGCGAAATCAAGGTGCGGCCCGGAATGCCGTACTTCTTGTCCAGATAAAAGGCGTGCCAGTGCAGATGGAAAACCCTGTAGCCCCGCAGTCGCTTGGCGGCAGCCACGAACGGAAACAGCATAAGCGTCCGCGGCGAGGCCGACAAGTAGCTAAATGTATCCCGCGGGTGCGCGGCGCGGAGAGGCTTGTATAAAAGCTCGTGATACGGATTTTCGGATTTTGGATAAATGAGTATTTTCATAAAAGTAACAGATAGAACATCTGGACAGTAACTTGCGTTTAGTATATAATAATGTTCAACGACCCGTATCCGCCCTAATTGCCTGGCCAGGTTCCGCGCCTGCCCGGCGGCATCGCCCAGGGCGGCAGCGAGACCTCCACGTTCCGATACGCCTACAAGCTAGCAGAAGCTGGCCATGATGTCACGTATTACGTGGCCAAATATCCCGGCATAACCGTAGACGAACTGCGCCTGAACAAGAATTTCCGCATCGTCTACCTCAGGACCATTTTTAAGAATATGGGACCCGCCTTTTCGTTCCGCCTGTTCTGGGAGCTGCTGCGCGGCAAGTACGACGTCATCCAAAGCCACCAAATTCCGCTGAATTTTACGCTCATCGGCGCTGTTGCCGCCAAGCTGACGCGCCGGCCGCACATCATTACCTTTCACGGCCGCCTGCCCGCGCTGTTTTTGGACCGCTGGGTCGGCACGCTGGCCAGCTCCCTGTCCCGCGCCGTAACGGTGCAGAACCAATACGCCTACGATCTGGTTAAGGGTTTTGTGCCCAAGCGCAAGCTGAAGATCATTCCGCACGGCATCGACACGGCGCTGTTTCACAAAATCACGCCCGCCGCAGCCTATGCCAAAAAGTATAAGCCCAAGGGCAACAAAGTTATTCTGTTCGTGGGCCGCATGATTCCTGCTAAAGGCGTGGATGTGCTGCTGCAGGCCTATGCCGATATCTTAAAACACGACAAAAACGTTACCCTGCTGCTGTGCGGCGACGGTCCGCAGCGCGCCGAATATCAGGCTTTAGCTAAGAAGCTGGGCGTAGACGGGCCCGGCCAGGCCATCTTTGCCGGCGCGGTCGGCCAGGAAGATTTGCCGCATCTGTACGCATTATCCGACGTGTTCGTGCTGCCCACCGCGTATCACCTTGCCGACGGCACGCCCATCCCTAACGTCAGCGAAAACTTCGGCCTGGTCATTGCCGAGGCCATGAGCTGCGAAACGCCGGTGGTAGCCGCCCGCATCGGCGGCATTCCCTTATGGATCGACGATGATGTGACCGCCCGCCTGTTTGCCGAACGTGACGTCGCGGACCTGTCCGCCAAATTGGACGACGCCTTGTTTGACCGCCAGGGTAACAACCAGCGCCTGGTCGCTGCCGCTAAACGGATGATTGATAATGAGTATTCTTGGGAAGCGGTGATCCGCCAATTCGAGCCGTTGTTTCACTGCTAGAACGAGAAAGCGGTAGCATTCGACGAGCAATGGTAGACTCGACGCACAGTAAATTAATGAGTAGATGCAACGAGAAAAAAGTTTATAAATAAGTTGACAGCTACCAGGACGAGGACGTATATTGTTTAGTGTAACAACCAAAAAGAGGGATCGAGACGATGGCATTTAAGGTTTTTAAACAAACGGGGGCACGGACAAAAGAGTACATCTCTGTCACCGACAATAAGGCCTTTGGCCTACCTCGGACTTTTCTGAATAAACAAGGCATTACTAACAAACATAAGGCCGTGTTGTTGTATGACGAGGATGAAAGAAAGATCGCGTTGCACTTCACCCTCGCAGATCCCCAGTTTGGCATTAGAGTACGAATTCCAAACGACAAACAAGGCGGCGTGGTGTTTGCTCGTACTTTTTTTGACTTAAATAGTATAGATGCTGTTAAGTACAGCGGTAGATATGCCGATTTTCAAAAGATGCCATTACGCGATCTCGGCGTTGACAAGGCAGGCGACGCGTATGTAATTACTCTTCGGGAGAAACATAGCCAAAACATAAAGAACAATCAAATAGTCGAAGAGCAAGAAAAAAATGAGGCAGACTTTTAGGAGGAGAAGCATGTAGTGAATAAAAAGAGGCTCGACAGTTGCGCTACCGAGACTCTTTAAACCGAAAACGAGGTGGTCAAACCTTTCTTTCCGGACGACTGTTATTGTAGCAAATCCGGAAAAATATATCAAGAAAACATTTATGAGGAATTTACAATGACAGAAATTGAAATTGTTGCGATTCGAAAAGATAACGGCAACCATGACAACCCACACGAGGCGGTCAGCCACTATAAGTGGGTCCAGTACGATTCAAAAGGTAGGGTTGAAAACTCGGACATAACTCCGCGCCCGAAAATGGTCGGTTACTTAAAAGGCTCGTTAGGCTTTCAAGTTAAGGCATATGTTGAGCGTGTCCGCCCCCGCGCCTATTGCTTTGTGAATAAGAGTGCACATGGCACTGAGTTTCTGCAAACTGAGCCCGACGCGACAGAGCAAAATAACTTATTGAAGCTTCCTCCCTGCTAATCGCGAGGACGGCATTAAGTACTAGTTCGCCGCTTTGAGCGAACTAGTACTTATAAACCCGCCCATCCCCATTAGAGTAAATAAGATCATACTTGTCCCAGGCGCTAGCCGGAATCGTGTAGCGCACAGGCCGCTTCTTGTAGCTGGCGTAGTACAGGTTGTGCTGGGTGTTGGTTTTGTCTAGCATCAGGCAGCCTTTTTGGGCGGCCAGGATGTCGCTGCGGATGTCGTCGTACGGCACGCCGCTGTAGGCGGTGACGCGCAGCGTGGCGTAGCGGTCGGCCCAGATGGCTTGGCCGGCGCAGTTTTGGCTCAGCCATTCGGCGGTTTTGACTTCGGATTCGTGGGTGTAATATTTGTCGTATTCCTCGCCCAGGCTGTTCATGTTCAGGCGCGGGGCGCTGCCGCCGATGAACTGATTCACCAATCCGGTGCCCGGGCTGAATACGAAGAACACCAGCACGAACGCCGTGGTTATGATCGTATTCAGCTTTTTGCGCGCGGGCAAGATGAACCACAGCGCCCACAGACCGGTCAGCGACAACAAAATGAGCGCCTGCTGGAACACTCGCTCCAGGTTGTAGCTCTGCGACAGCGCGGGCAGGAATATAAAGGCCACGAACGTTACCAGCGCGCCGACTCCCAGGAAGGACACGTCCGCCACCTGCGTGCGCGTCTTCTTAAATATCAGGAGCAGCAGCGGGCTGAGGGGCAGCAAAACCTTGACCACCAGCGCCAGTACGTCGCGGATGCGGTCGGCCGACCAGGCGGCCGCGGCGTTTTTGGCCGGCGGCACCGGCGCCTCGGCGTAAGCAACGGGCTCCTTGATATCTAAAGCATCCTTGTAAGCGGCCACGTCGGCGGCCTTGGCGCTTTCGCGGTCGCCGCCCAATAGCAAGCGGGTTTTGGCGCCGTCGCGGTCGACGGTGTAGCCGTTGGTCGGATCAAGGCCGGTCAGCGTGCGCCAGCTGGCCGAAATGGTGCTGGACAGGTTGCTGGAGCTGGAGTTAATAACCGAATACCACACGTACGAC
>ERZ777006.10-NODE-10-length-29564-cov-10.850656_pt1 | contig 29564 bp, 38 predicted proteins | sample MGYA00374959_ERZ777006 | MGnify/ENA primary metagenome ERZ777006 (study PRJEB29305, sample SAMN08776659) | plant metagenome | isolation source: Switchgrass | host: Panicum virgatum | place: USA: Austin, Texas | collected 2014-11-04 ... | reverse complement strand
CTGGTGCTGGTCGCGCCCCTCGCCTGGGCCTATGACGCTATTCGGCGGCGCCTACCACGTCGCGCACCCAAGCCTCATTGAAGGCACTTTGGGCGGCTTCTCGGATGTCGTTTGAGGTACGGATACCGGCGTCGCGCTCGCGGGTTCCAGCGGTCGGGATGATCGACTTCGGGGCGTTGGCGTAGGCCGCCTCCACAGCTTCATTTCTCGCGGTGATCGCCTTTTCTGCGGCCTTGTAGCGCCCGTAAACCGCGTCTTCATCGCCCACAACGATCTGCGGCCGGCCATCGACCAAGACCACCGATCCAATGGCCTGGCCTTTCTTGCCCTCACCCTTGCGGCGCTTGAACGCGGCGCCCTTCAGTTCTGGCGTGGCCTTCAGCATCGCCTCGGCGGCTTGCTCACCATCCTGTTCGAACAAGATGCGCACGCGCTTCAGGCTGCGGTCGATGGTTTCCCGGCGGTCATAGAACATGGCGGCTTGCGCGGCCTGCTCGTCCACCGACGTGACGAACCGCTTGGTGATCGGGATGTCGCGCATGGTTATCGGATCGTCGCCAGTCGCCTTCTGCACGCCCTTGGCGGTGTCCACGATGAACTGCCCGGTGCCGCCCGTGATCTCGCCCAGCAGATATTCCAGGTCTTCCGGTGCGCGGTCGAACCAGGACATGGCCGGCGGGGTCAGGTCGTCACCACCGCCCAGCCGGTTTAGGCCAGTCGCGGTGATCTTGAACAGCTCCAGAGTGTCGGGCTTGCCCATGCTGGCGCGCGGAACGTCACTCTTGGCATAAGCGTCCTCATCCCGGATCGGCCGACCGAAGTCGTCGCGATTGGTCTGCACGTTGACCGGGACACGCAGCACCGTCGGCAGCATGCCCATAGCGCCATCGCCCAGCGGCACCGGCAAGAACGATTCCGTGGCCGCGCTCATCAGATCTGCGGTGATCGCGCCGGCGGCGTCGCTCGGGCGGTCGTCGCCGCGCTGGTTGTTCGCCAGTGCGCCAGCTATGCGGCCCGACATGTAGGTGAACAGGTTGAACCCGTAGGGCATCGGGACCGTGATGATGTGGCCGGAGGGCAGCGGGATCACCAGATTCCGGCGCTTCACATGGTCCGGGATCTTGTTCCAGAGCGGTTCGCCGTTGTCGTCTTCCATTCCCATGGCGGCCATGGTTGCGATCACCTGGGCGCCAGCAAGCACCCCCAAATAGGCGTAGGTCTTGGGCTTGCGCAGCAGCTTTGAGGTGCGATGCGCACCCTGTAGTGCGGCGTTGTAGAACAGGAACCAGGCATTGAGCTTGGAGCCGGAAAGCCCCTTGCGGTTGAAATTGACGGTCAGATTCTTGGCGTACTCGGCCGCCGCGTCCACCGACTCGCCGCGCTTGCGCAGAGTCCCGTAGGCAGACAAGCGTAGAGCGTTCTCCACGGCATCGTTCAGGACTTCGATGGCGTCGCCAATGGCGCGCGCCGCCTTCATCAATCCGTCCGGGCTATAGCTGGTCAGCTTGCCGCTGCCGATCTTTCGGGCCAGGTCTTCCGCGCTTGGGGCGTTGACATAGCCAGTCTTTCCGCCAGCCTCGGCGAATTCCTTGGCGAACGCATCCCACTCGCCGGAGCCGGGCTTGTTGGCCGCACTGCGGCCGGCGGCGATAGCTGCCTTCGGGTAGGACAGTGCGGCTTCCAAGGCGACAGTCTCGCCCTTCTCTACCGCCAGCCCGGTCAGCCCGAACAGGGCGTCGCGAGTGGCGTTCACCGGCACGAAGGCCGGGTTGTACTTGGTCAGCACCGCCGAGAGATAGCGGTTGATCGCGCTGGCCGCGCGCGTCACCGTGCCCAGCTGGTCGATGCCCACATTGTTCAGGGCTTGGGCCATCGGCTGGTTCTGGATTTCGACCTTGTAGAGCTTGCCCTTGTGGCGCACGGCCACGATGGAAGGGTCCGACCAGTCGTTCACCACGGCGTCGTAGACCTCGCCGTTGGCGTCGGTCTTTCGCTCGGTCTGCACGGGCTCAACGGTCCACAGGTTCGGATTCGGGTTGGCTAGGACGATGCGCATCACTGCGCGACCAACGCGGGCCTTTTCCGCGACGATCACCGAGCGCTGGGCGTCGCCGATCACCTCGCCTAGGATGTTCTCTGCGCGGTTACCGGCACCACGGCCCATGGCCGCCTTTACCGGCTGCGCGCGCGAATCTACGCCCCGTCCTGCGCCGCCGGTCCCCGCGTCGAAGTCGGTTTCCTTGGTCGCCTTACCGCGCAGCGGGACATAGGCAGAATACTGGGCCTGCATGCCGTCGAACTGTTCCTGTGTGATGAGCCCGCTATCCAGTAGGCGCTTGCGCGTCGAGCGGGTGATAGCGTCCACGCGCTTAGCCAGCGGGTCCAGCTTCTCCTTGTCGGCGGCTGCAAGAATCTTGTCGGCGTCGGCATTGGTCATGCCAGAGCCGCCGTCCGGCATTTTGGGGTTGATTTCGGCTATCTGGGCATTGCGCTCCTTCGCGTGCCGCGCGTACAGATATTCCTCCAATTCGGCCGGCTTGACATTCCGCGCTTTCATTGCATCGACCAGCGGGACGATCTGGTCGCGCTCTATCCGGTCAATGCCCTCACTGACGCGCCCATGCATCAGGTTTTCGATGCGATAGACGTTCTGCGCGTCGGGCAGCGCGGCCTGCAGCTGAGACTCGATCTGGTTCTGAGCCTCGCGCCACGGCAGCATCTTGTCCTGCAGCTGCGTGCGCGCACGGTTCAATTCGCCTTTGCGGCCCTCCCATGCACCGGAGTCGTAGTTCCACCCGGGCGTTCCACGGGAAACAGGCAGCGTGCCGGCGACGACGTTGCGCTTGATCTCGGCTTCGGCCTGCGCATCTGCAGGTGTGCGGCGTCGTATGGCGCCGGGATCTTCGACGGATTCCAGCGGCTCTCCGTTCGCAGCGCGTCCGTCTTGGTTCACCGCCTGCCAAGCATTCTCCAGCAGTGCCCGCACGTCCTCATCGCTGAATTGGTGACGACCAAACACGTCCTCCATCGCAGCCTTCAGGCGCTTCAGGAAGTCGTCTATCGCGCGGGTCAAGCGCTCGCGGATACCCTCCGGCACCGGCACCTTGTAGCGCGATTCGATCTGCGCGAAGTTGCCCGTGCGGACGGCGGCGGCCAGTTCGGCAAGCGCTTCCTCGGCTGCCAGTAGGCGCCCGGCTTCGGTGCTCATATCCAGGTTGCGCTCGGCGGCGATGGCTTCGGCCACACCCATCACGGTCGGATTCTGCAACGCAATATCCAGTGCCCGGTTCAGCCCATCGCCTAGCAGGGTCCGCAGACCTTCGTGGCCGGCTACCTCGTGCAGCGCATTCCAGACTGCTCGGTCAGCGGTGCGTACAACATCGGTGAAGACGTAGACATTCTTCGTCGCTGGGTCGAATAGCGCCGCCGTCCGGCCTTTGCCGCCCCGCTTCTCCGCGCGAGCCTGAATACCCTTCCGCTGTTTCTCCGGAAGCCCTTCGAGGCCATGAAGGAAAATCACCTTCTCGCCCACCTTACCTAGCGCTTCATCGACAGCCGCGCGCAGGCCAAGACTCTCAGCTTCGGAGCTGCCTCGGGTGCGGGATGCTTCGGCGCCAGCATCAAGGGATTCTAGTTGCTCAGACTCTGGCGCAGTTCTGCTCGGGAACATGCGATCAACACGCGCCTGCGCGCGCGCGGTGTCGCCAGTGGCCGCCTCCGTTGCGCGGCGCTTCCCGAACGCAATGTTTGCTGGCGGGTCCGGCGTATCTTCGTCAATCGATGGGGCGAGACTTGCCTCGGACTCGATTGAGTAAGTGGACGGCTGGCCCGGTGTGCGCTTTTCCTTAACCCTGCCAAGAATTTTGGCGTGCTTGGATGCGTCGCGCACTGCAACGGATACGCCCGACTCGTCGGCGACGTAGATAGCCTCGGCGTCGGGGTTCTCCGCGAACGTCTTGCTCACATCCAGGAAATGCACCGGAGTCTCGGGCGTGTTAGCGAACTTGCTGGCCGTGATTTCGGCTTGCAGCAGCCGGCCTTGGCCCATCGCGCCCTTGCTGGCGCCATTGGGGTTGGCGGCAAAGAACGTCGGACGATCTCCGCGGAACTCCTGAAAATCCGTGTCGGCGCTCGTCTGGTGGTAGAGCTGCAGCGGCGTCGGAGTGGGCGCAATGGTCGGCACAGCGCGCGGCGCAACCTTCGCAGCCTCACGCGCAACCGACACCGCCTGCGTAAGGTCGGCACTGCCCGCCGCAGGAGCCGACTGCGTGGGCAATGCCTGCACGGATTGCGCCGTGGTCTGTTCGCCCAGGTCAGGCAATAGGGTCTGCTCCGGCAGCTGGATAGGGGGGTCCGCCACTGGGGAGGGGGTTGCTACCGGAGCAGATTCGAGTTCCGGGCGGCGAAATGCCGCATCCGGATCAGGGGTCGCCACCACGCCACCGGGGGCCGGAGCCGCAACAGGTGTGCCGAGAACGGCATCTGCCGGAGGCGTGGACGGCGGTAGGCCGAGGGCACTCGCTATTTCTGGATCACCGAGAACGCCGGCAAGCATCGTGTCGATGTCGCTAGTGTCTTCGGCTTGGCCGAGCGGTGCGGGTGCGTCTTGTGGAGCGATAGGCGCGGGTGGGACTTCGCCAAGGGCGGCAGCTTCACCCATCAGGGCATTCGGCGGGACGGTAGCGGTCGGGATGTGCGCGGGCCGGACAGCGCTCGCCACTTCCTTGATTCCTTGCGCGCCGCCGCCGAGCACGCCTTCTGCCAGCGCGCCGCCAACGAAGGTTTCCAAGGCGCCTTCGCCGGTCACGCCAGTTTCGGTGCCGGCACCTTCAGCCAGGTACGGTGCCAACTCTTCGACACCGCCCAACGTTCCTTGAATGCCCAGCTCTTTCGCTACGCGCGCGATTGCAGGCAGCACGCCAGGGGTCGCCATCGTCGTGCCGTGCGGCAGCAGGCGCATGGTCGTGAACCGCTCCAGCAGGGCTTCCAGCACCGCGGCGGGCGCTGCAACGCCCACGTCGCCAAGGGTCACGTCCGCGCGGTTGTCGTTGGCTGCTCGATTCTTCGCCACCTCATTGGTGCGCGAAGTCATGTAGCCAACCAGCGTCAGCGGATTCAGCGTGGCGGCCATGTCGGTGACGGAACCGGCCAGCGTTTCCGGAATGAACGTGCCGACGGCGCTCGCCCGATCGCCAAGGCCCATGCCGGACGTGGGATTGATGGCGTCAACCACTTCGCCACCTGATACCGTTGGGTTGCCGTAGCCCACCGCATCCATGTCTTTGGTATAGCCGAGCTCGCGAAGCGCGCCTGCACCTTTCCGCAGCGCGCCGCGCATGCCGGCGAACAAGCCAGTATCCGAGGGCGTCGCACCAGTTGCCCGAATCACCGCTTCATTGACCGTCGCCGGGGCTTCGATCATGTTGGCTACGATGTCGGGACCGCGCCCGAACAGGCCGCGCATCAGGCTTTCACCCAGGCCACCTTCCGAACTGTTCAGCGCTGCCGAATAGTCGGGTATGCCGGCATCGTCGTAGGCCACCAGCGGGGAGTTGAATCGCACCGTAGTTGCCGGCGTCTCACCCAACGGCGATGCCGGCGCAGGCAAGCCCGCAGCCTCGGCTTCCAGCGCAGCGATTTCTTCGGGCGTGTACTCGCCCAGTTGACCGGTGCTATCGACCGATGCTGTGACGCCCGCGAACTTCCCCGACGACGGCGGAATCAGCGCCGCATACGGGTCATCGTCATCGCCCAGCACGTCGGGACGAAGCTTGTTCGTCTGCGGAATGAGCGCGGCGTAGGGGTCGTCAACGGCCATCACTCGCCGCCGGGCGCATAGATTTTCTTCGCCAGTCTGGGGAACCCGCGCTTGCGCAGCAGGTCGGCGACCTTTCCTGGATCGGCTCCGCTTTGGACGGCGGCGCGCGCGCGCTCCAGTTCGACGGCTTCGGGATTGCCAGCCTTGCCACCACTCCGCGATGCCGGCGCGCGCTCTGATTTCGCAACCGCGGCACTGGTGCGCTGTTGGCCCTGACCGATAGCCGCTTCCGCGCGCATCTGCCCGGTCAGCGTGGGAAGCGTCGGCACCATGTCCAGGTCGCCCAGCGTGGCGCCGTCGTTGATGTACGCCCCGCCCTCAGCGCGGATGGGCTGATACGGCTTGCCGGCGGCGAGCGCTGCCATGCGGTTGTACGTCGCCGCGTCCGGCTCATCACCGAGCATGGCTTCTTCGCCCAAGCTGATCGCAATGTCCGCGCCGGGGCGCTGCAGCACGGACCCCAGCTGGCCCAAGTTCATGGTCTTGTTGCCCTGGAGCAGCGTTTCGCCCAGCGCCGCCACTTCCGGCGAGTAGCCCACGCCCTTCAGCTTTTCGAGCAGGCCAGACGCGCGCGCAATGTTGATGTTCCGCGCGAAGGCCGCATCCTCCATCGCCTTGTCTCGCGAGTGGCCTTTGCGCTGCGTGTCGTAGGCCAAGCCCAGTTGTTTCTCGTAGGCGCCCGGAGTCCCGCCGCCGCCGGCCAGGACTTCGCCCAGTTCACCCCATCCCCTATAACCTGGTTGCGGCATATCAGTACCCGTACCCGCCAAGACCGCCGCCAGCAAAAAACGCATTGCCGACATTGGTAGCGCCGGACGAAGCGCCGGCCGTTGCACCACCCGCACCAATTCCACTGGCTGCGCCACCCATCAGTGCGGCGGCGGCATCAAGTCCGGCGTTCCGGCGGATCGCGCGCAACCGCAGTTCATCCAGGAAGGACTGCCCCTTCGCCTCGCGCCCGATCAGCCCCAGGTCTGTACCGAGCCGGCCGTAGCCGAACGCTTCGCCCTGCCGCTGCATGCCCGCTGCATCGATTCGCGACAGTAGGCTGGCCGACTTTGCGGCGCCTTCCTGTACGCGGCCGGCAGCTGTCGCTGCATCGCCGCGGAAAGCTTCGCTGCCAATTTCTGGCGTCAGGCCGCCTTCAATGCGCCCCTTATTAACTCGCAGGGTGTTCATGAAGTCGCCGAGCCGTCCGGCCTGTTCGTCTGCCGATCGACTGGATTCCAGGCGCGCGACCTCATCGTTGACCTTGGCATCCGCCTCTTTCTGCTTGGCGCCTTGGTTGCGGATGCTGGTCGCAAGCTGGCTGTCTTGCCGCTTGGCGGTCTGCTGGGTGTTGTAGTAGTTCGTGCCGGCAGCGGCAGCGGCCAGGCCCAAGGCGATAATGGTGGAGGTTGCGAGTGCCATCAGCCTAGCGCCTTAGACCAAGAGTTTTCGGAGTGATAGTAGCCTTCCTGCCGATAGACGCGCTCGGACACGGGGTTGTCCGCAAGATCCATCATCACGATTAGTTCCGCGCCGGCGCGCGCCGAAGCGATTTCGGCCTCGCGCAGCAGCGTGCGACCGACGCCGGAACCGTGATGCTCGGGCTCCACCCACCAGATGATTTCCTTGGCGACTAGGTACTCGTCATTGAAGGTGAACGGGTCGATGTAGGTCCCGATCATGCCGATGACCTCGCCGGCCACTTCGGCGACAAGCATGGTGTTGCTGCCCATCATCAGAATGGCGAGGCCCGCGGCGCACTCCTTCTTCATCGGAAAGTGGTGGACGTACCGGGTCATCGGATAGAACTTTTCGGCCATCTCCACGATGCGCGGGATGTCGTCATGGGTCGCGTGGCGGACTTCCATCAGCCACCCCCATACAGGCCGAAGCCTGCGTCAGCATTAGCGCGGCGGCGCTGGGCAGCATCGCGGCTGTTGTCGATGACCGGCTTCAGGCTGGCGAAAATGTCGCCGATACCCTGAGCGCGGGACGCGGACTGGCCGGCCTGGAGGTTCGTGCGCATCGCCGCCGACGCCTGACTGGCTGCGGTGGTGGCATCGAGTCCAGAGGTCGCCAGCGAGATCAGACGCGCGCGCGCATCCTGGTCGGCTGCCTCCAACTCGGCGCCGGCTCCCAGCGCCTTGCGGTCGATATCCAGCAAGCCACGGGAGTACACGCGCCCCTGCTCGGCCTGCTGGTCGTTCTGGGTGCTGCCGCCAATGAGGCCACCGCGGGCGAGCGAGAACTTCAGCTCACGGTCGTTCGTGGCCTTCTGACGATTCAGATCCTCGCCGTAGTATTCGCGCAGCGCGCCAACGTAATCGGCAATGTCGGTCGCGCGCTCAGGGCTGTCGAAGACCTGGTTGACACGGCCTTGGGTGTTCTTGATCGCGGCCTGGCGCGCCTGCTCCTGGCGGGTCGCTTCGTTGGCCGCGCTATTGCTGCCACCACCACTCATGACCACTTCTCCATGGTGCGCGCGTACATGACGGCATCAGCGCCGTTGGCGCAGTAGCCTTTCAGGGTGCCTTCGCACTGCATCAGCAAGCCTTCTTCGTACCAGCGATGGGCGTCGTGGCGGGAGACCAGAGCGATGATCTCGATTCGGTGCGCGCCATTGGCGAACAGGTAGTCCATCTGCCGGCGCGACTGCTTGGTGATCGCGCGCCAATGCTTTGCCCATCCGTCCAGCGTCCCGATACCCCACGTCTGCCAGACGCCGGGACGCAAAGGTTCAAACCCGCCGATGGCAATCGGGAGGTTGGTCCGATCCACGAGAACGTAGGAGGTGCCCGGCGTCGCCAGGAGCGTGCGCGCCAAGACATCCGGCTTGTACCCAGGCGCACCCGTGAAGGCAACGAACTGCTCGATCTCATCCGGACGCAGATTGCGAGCGATGCGCGCGAAGTCCTCGACCAGCGGGACGCCGATGCGAATCTCTGGAATCACGGGGCGGTTACCGTCGGCCACGTCAGGGACCATTGCTCATGTCGAACAGCGACAGGTTCACCGACTGGAGCTGCCATTTCTCCCCGGGCGCGAAGTCCACCTTGATGCTGAAGGTCGGCCCCATCACCGGGAGCGGGATGATCCCGCCCACCAGCGTATCGGCATCGACCGCATACGGATCGGTGAACGCGGACAGATTGCGTTCGTCGTAGCCGATGCTCACCGACGGCGCGCCGGTACTGACGATATCGAATCCTTCCAGCATCTTGGTCACGCCAGGCTGCCCAAAATCCAGCCACGGCCATTGCACGGTGCCGCCGAATTCCACGGGGGAGCCGTCCACGTCATCAGCTACGGCGTCCTCGTTCACGATGCTCACCACATCCCCGTTTCGGATGTAAAGATCGTTGCCGAGCTGGGCAAAGGCATCAACGGAGATCGGGAACTGATAGCGGCTCCACGCCCCCACTTTTCCGGTCTGCGTCATCGTGTAGACAAACACGGTGCTGTTGGTCATGCCGAGATCTCCATCAGCTTGGGCAGCCAAGTCGGCACTGCCAACCGGTCCCCGGCAGAGGCCCGTACACGCGCAGGATTGCCGTCGTGCTTACCGTCTCCTTCTCGAACGAGGCGTGCATCGTCCCCGGGTTCGTGTCGAGGTTCGTATCGCCGGGGACGTAGGCAGGGTTGAACATCACGATGTTCTCCTGCGGTAGCGAGTTCGCGGCCATGTAGGCATCGAGCTTTTGCTGATAGGTCGTGCCGTCCACCACCAGCGTCGGGTCGCCGACGTACTGGGTATCCAGAACGATTTCGCCATCGAACAGCACCACGAATCGATCCGGGTTCGGGCCGCTCAGATAGTCGAGGGTGACGGTTCCCAGCCCCGCGCCGAGAGTGATCACCAACTCTGTCGGGAAGGACTGGCCGCCATCGTAGGTAGAGGCAATGCCGCACGCGGTTCCGGCCACCGCAATGATTGCGGAGTCGTCCAGTACGGCGGTCGAGCCCTCGGAATCTGTAACCTGCACCGTCCAGCTGAAGGGCCCAACGACTGTGGGCGTGCCCGTGACCTCGCCGGCCGCGCTCAGCGTCAGTCCGGTTGGCAAAGCGCCGCCGATGACTGCATAGGTGCGCGGGGCAATGCCCCCGGAGCCCAGATACGCATAGGGCGTGATCGCCAAGTTGACGATGGAATCAGGCAGGTTGCCAGAGAGGAGCAGTTCGCCAGGCGGGAAGTCGGGGAATGCCAGCCAGTATTGGCCCGAGCTCGGGTAGTAGGTCGCCCGGATTCCAAACCCGCCACTGTTCGCGACCGTGACGCGGACTGCCTCTTGAATCAGCGGATCGATCGGCATGCCCACATCGCCGGCCGCAAGGTTCTCCGCGCCGGCAGCGATGCCTACCGTGCGCACGCCGCGCTGGGACAGATAGAACAGTTCATTGCCGACGGACTGCGCCGCATGCTGCCAAACCGAACCGATGCCTTCCATCTGGTCGAGGATCGCCATTGCGGCAGGGTCAGGATCGACTTGCCAGTTCTGGAAGCTGGAGGCGTTGAACGGGCAAAGGTTGCTGCGGTACGGTTGCAACACAGCGACGTCGTTGGCGTTGGCCTGCTGCAGGCCGGTCGGCAGATACCCGGCGTCGTCCGGCGTTGTCCAATCCAACGGGTTGGCCGTAGCGCTGAACCGAACGATGTCGCGGTCCCCGGCAAAGACCTTGCCGGCCATGATCGCCACAACCTTGCTGTTCGGGCACTTCTCGTCTTCAACCCGCCGGCTGATCACCTCCCAGCTGATCGTGTTATCCGCGATGAACTCGCCAACGTCCGTGGGCCACACGGGTTCGACCGCGCCAGAAAGCATGATGGGACTGGCTTCCCAGATCACCCGATTGGCGAGCACCGCCTCCCAGGTAACCTCGTTGTCAACGACGGTCAGGCCAAGCGTGAGCGGCCACGTTGGTTCGTCGGTGCCGCTGTAGCCGGTGACTGCCTGCACAGCGCGGTACACCAGCCCACTGGGCGCAGACTGCGCGGCGTAGTCCCACGCGAAGGCATCCATCCACGAGGCTTGCGAGGCGGTGCGATTGACTAATCCGCCGATGACGACCTTGGCCGTGTTGGCGGGCGCGATCTTGCCGGCGGCGGTCGATTTCTTCCAGCCGCCCGAGCTAGAGGTGATGAGCGTGCCTTCATCCTCGCGCAGCAGAACGTCCGCCGCATCCAGCCAGCGCAGAACCACACGGCCGATGTTCTGCCCAGAGCTTGCGGCGCCCTGCTGGTAGTAGCAGCTCGCGGTGATGGCCTGTCCCGGATTGCAGGGAACCGAGGCGTGCAGGACTCGCACCAATCCGGAGGTGCCGCTGAATCCTGCGCTGTTGGCGCCAGTGAACTTCTCCGCGCTGGTGATCGCCACCCCGGAACCAAGCGTCCAATCGGTGGAGCCTGACTCAAACCCTGCGTTCGTGATCTCGGTGGAAACTGGAGGCACGACCGACTGCGGCTGCACCAACGAGCCAGGGGGGTAGAGCCGCGATGATTGCCAGACGGGAGTCGCCATTATTGCACCGCCTGACTGTCGGTTCCGCTTCGGCCAGACATGCCGGTGCCGTAGCGGTCCTCCACATCTTCCGGCAACGTGGTGCTCGGGTCGGTCGGCGAGGTAGGCGTACTGGTCAGCACGCCGTCGGTGTCTTCGATCACGGTCGCGCCGTCGCTCTCGGGCCAGGTCGGCTCCGTCGAACCACTGCGCGGGTTGGCGCCGTAGGTGTCGATGACGGTGTACTCGTAGCCGTTGCTCACGGTCGGTTCGACCTTATCGCCGACGGTGCGGGCCACGTCCGGAGCCCACGCCACGCCGGCTGGCGTCAGGCGGGTTGCGCGATAGGCGAAGCCGTTGGGCGTGGTCGGTTCGACCACATCACCTTCGCGATAGACCGTGTTGGCGGCCCAAGGCGTGCGCTGCTGCAGCCAGTAGTGAAAAACGTCGTTATTGACGAACTCGGCGACCACGTACAAGTAGCCAAGAAACGGACCGGCGAAATGGATCTCCAGCAACGGGGCGGTCGGTATAGTCGGGTGCCCTATCGTTTCGACGGTGTACTTCGGGTTTCCTGTGCTCAGCGGCAAATGAGAGAACACGACCAGACCGCCATTGAAGGCGGCCAGTCCCTTGGTTCCTTCGGGCAGCGCTATGTCCTGCACAGTGCCTGGGCGCGAAGTCGGCGCACCGCTGGCATCGACGTAGCCATTCACCAGGTCATAAAGGTTCGTCGGCTTGGGGCCGCCCTTGATGCGCAGGCGATTGATGCCACCCGTCGAGGCATTCAGCTGTTGCAGCCGCCCGCCCATTATGAGAACGGCGCCGTCGGCCGCGGCTGCACGTACACGCCGTCTGCCCGCTCATCGTGGCCAGGGATATAACGCTTGGTCAGGTGCGAGCCGGCAACCAGGTTGTCGAGGTACACCTCCAACTGCTGGACGTAGTTGCCCGCATCCGGCTGCCGGTAGTGCGCTTTCGCGTTGGCCAGCGCCATGAGGAACACGGCGCGGTCGTCTATCGTCACCTTGTCGGTGTCGGCTGTGAACGGGTCGAGCCCGAAGTGGCCCTTGATGATCAGATTGCCGGCGGTAACGTCAGGCACCGGCCAGAGCTGGATGCACTGGCGAATCTCGTAGCGTTGCGGATATCCGGTCTGCGCGTAAGAGTTGAGCGTAGGCGAAATGCCGCATTCCAGCGGATACCATGTGCTGTCGCGCTCGATGCCCGCCCAGGTGATGTTGCGCGGGTCCAGCTGCTTGGCGCAGATCGAGGTGGTGTTCGTTGCAGGCAGCGCGCCGGCAGGCGTCAGGGCTCCCGTATCCACGTAAGTGGTCACCAGCCCAACGCTGGCCAGGAACAGTTCGGTGCCCGTGGTGCGTCCATAGATACGGTAGCCGGTGACTGCGGCGACTCCGGCCGGCGGCGTCACGGCAACCCAGTTCACGGTGACGGTATTGGTTGAAGTGCCGGCGGGAACGACTTGGCTGGTTTCCGTAGACGCCAAGGTTTCGCCGTTGGCGTTGATCGCGCTGACGCGGTAGTAGTAAGTGCCAGCAGCCAGTGAGCCGCCAATCGTGGCCGTGCTGAAGGCGGCATTGACCGGCGAGGGGAGCGCATGCGCTTCCTCGTTGTCCGGCAGGTCGTACAGCCCAACGCCCGCCGTCAACGGCCAGGAGAAGAATCGCTCGGTGCGCAGCAGGTTGTAGCGCCGGTACAACAGCTCCTGCGCTTCGACCAGGAACGAATTGAGCTTGTCCGCCACGCCCGGCGGCGGGTTGTTGACCGTGGCGCCCCAGCCCAAACGACGCATCAGGTCATCACGCAGGCTTTTCAGAGTGCGGTTATTCGTGGTGTCGCTGCAGGCGCAATTGATGCTGTCGGTGATCGCCACGCCCTATCCTCTTAAAAGACAGGCCGAGTCGCCCCGGCCTGCCGTGTGCTTGCGGTGACGCGGAGTTACTTGCCCTTGGTCGCTGCGGCCTTCTTCGCGGCCTTCCGTGCTTCCTTGCCGTGGTTGATGACCATCGACTGCGGAGCTGCGGTGGAGCCACCACGGCCCATCTTGAAGCCGTACTTCGTCAGGCTTTCCGGACCATCGCGCAGTGCGGCCAGCACGTAATCGGGTGCGTTGACGCGGCGATACTTGCCTTGCAGGCGCATGAACTCGTCGTCGGCGCTGGAAGAGAACTTGGCCTCTTCCTGGTCGTCCGGATCTTCGATATCCACGACGCGGACGTTGCCTGCCGTGTGGACGGCTTGCAGCACCCTCACTTCATGCTCGGGAACCGCGACAGTGATGGTGTCGCGGCCTCGTTCGATTTCCACGTTCAGCAGTGGCAGAGTCAGTTTGTCGCTCACGGGTCGGTCCTCGTGGTTGGGATTACAGGTCGGCGATAACGAACATCGTCGCGGCGGTGCTGACCTTCACGTACTTTTTCAGTACGAAGCTCTGCATCGCAGTGGCGCTGGTCGAGGCGCCGCAGGTGCAGGCAGTGCCGTAGGTGGTGCCATCGTCGGAGGTCTGAACGACCAACGAGCCGGCCGTCAGGTTGACGGCGATGGCAGTGGCGCCGGGAATGAAAGGAGTGACGCCCGCGAGGTTGACCGCAGTGTCGTTGATGATCTGGAGCTTCATGGGCAGTTCCTCAATTCTTCAAGAGAAGCCCCGACCGAAGCCGGGGCATCAGGGTCAGGCGATGGACAACACGGCCAGGGCGTTGCGCTTGTTGGTCGTGAAGCCGTACTTCGCGGTCTTGGCGAAGTAGTGGACGTAACGATCCGGCAGGCGCTCGGGCTTGCGATCCACCATCCAGTTGTTCTTGACCGGACGGAACTTGATCGCGTTGGAGTTGAGGAAGTAGCAGGTCTTCGTCTGCGTGGTGGTGCCCAGCAGCGTGTCCAGCTTTTCGAACGTCGGATCCCAGACCAGCGGAATGCCATGGAAGTAGGCATCGTTGACCGAAGCATCCAGGGAGATACCGCCCCTGTTGTTCCCGCCGCCTTCGATCTGACGGTTGATGGTCACGCCGGCTTCCAGCTTGTACTTGGCGAGGAACGCCTGACCGCAGACGATGAAGTCCGGTGTCATGCCGCCGTACAGCTGGCACGCCTGCCACATCCGTTCCATTTCGGTCAGGATCAGACCTGTAGTGGCCGCGATCAGCAGCGAGGCGTTGTTCTGCCAGTACGGGCTGGTGGCCGCATTGATGCCGCCCACGATGCCGGTCGCCGGGCTCGGGTCCACGAGGGACGCTAGGCCCGGAACCGCTTTGGTGGACTGCGAACCGTCGCGCAGGGTTTCGTAGGCGAGGGATTCCTGCAGCGACATCTTCAGCGAGCGGTAGCTCACCTTCAGCAAGTCGATCAGGGTTTCCTTCTCGCTGGAGGTCGGGATCGCATCGGAGCGGTCCACGATGGTGATGCCATTCGCCAGCAGGCGGTCTTCATCGAACCAGAAGCCGTCGTGGGTGTTGTACCAGGTGAAGTCCGTCCACTTGGCCGGGTCGCGCTCGTTGTACGTCACCTGGTCCGCGCCAAAGTAGTTCTGGGCGTTGGAGTTGTTGGTGATGTAGATCGGCTCCTTGAATGAGCCGTTGCCGAACGTGGAGATTTCCTTGTTCTTGATCAGCCAGTCCAGCGTTGCGTGCTGGAAGTTGATCTGGTCGATGGGTTCTTTCTTCTGGTAGGTGGCGAGCGAGTAGTTCGCACCGATTGCCAGCTGGTCAGCGGTAAAAGGCATGGTCGTAGTCTCAGAAAGTGATGGGGTGTGTTCCATCCACGTCTGAGGCGGTCGAATCCTCTTACAGACCTACAGGGCGCGACTCCTGCGTTACAGCGAGCGTGGTGCGGGTGTCAGCCGCACCACTAGCGTGCCTACACTTTGGAAGGCGTCAACGGCATCAGCCGCTCGCCGCCGCGATACCCGCATCCAATGCCGCAAGCGGATCATCGAACGTCGTCGGCGCGAGCACTGGGCGCGGGCCATTGGGACGGACCGGCCCGATGGGAGGCTTCGGTGGAATGACTGCGGCCGGCGCCGGATTCGGAATCGCCTCATAGGCCAGCTTCGTCGTCGCTGCCCACAGGTGCGGCGGGTATTGCTTCCGAATCTCGGCCACCTTGGCGTTGAGGATCGGACGCTTAGCGGCGTAGTGCGGGTCCGCTGCGGCGGTGGCTTGATCGAACGCCGTCAGTTCTGCCTTGCCGGTAGCGATGGCCTGTTCCTGAGCCTGCTGCTGGGTGTTCTGCTGCTCCTGCTGCTGGCGTGCAGCTGCGGTTACCGTGCCCTGCGCTCGGGTGGCGGCAATTTCTAGCGCACGCTTGCGGGTGATGTCGCCGGACTCGATGTCGGCCAGCAGGTCCGCATGCGTCGCCAAGGGGTCGTGCACACCCGGGATCTCCTTGCCCAGCAACTTGGACAGGGCTTCTACCTCCCCCATCGCCATGGCCAGCGCTTTCTCGGCTGCGCCCACGTCGCCCGTGTTCACCTTCTGCAACAGGGTCATGTAGTCCAGCTGCATACCGAACTGTTCGGCCGTCGCGCCGGTCGCGGTGACCATCTCCACCAGATCGGAGCCGTCTTTGGCCTGCTTGACCAGTACGGGGATTTCGGCGATGTCCTTGATGCCGGCGGCTTCCAGTTGCGCCTTGATGGGCGCCAACGTTTTGACTTCGTTGGTCAGTTCGCGGAAGCGAGCTGCCGCCTTCTCCTTCAGGCCAAGGCTGGTGATCTCGGTTTCGACTGCGGCGTCGGGCTTCGCTGCTTCCAGTGCTGCCGCGTCCTTCTGCTCCTGGGTAAGCTCGGCACCGGGAACTGCGGGTTCCTCCGGCGTTGCGGGTTCCGCTGGGGCGGCTGGCTCAGGCGCAAGCGTCGCCAGCCCTTCGTCCATGGCGGCAAGCGCGGCCTCCGCTTCGGTGGGCTCGGGGGCAGCCGGTGCTGCTGGTGCAGCGGGTTCTGGCGCGGCAGCGGCAGCGCTTGCTGGATCAGGTGCGGCTTCAACCGGCAGTCCGGTATCGGGGTCGATGATGTACATGGCTCAGTTCCTCGGCTCGGAAGTGGGTTAGGCAGCAATGGGTACAGCGGTTTCAACCGGCGGCGCGCCGGCAGAGGGATCAACGGGTGGTGCGTTTGGATCGCCTGGCTGGCCTGGCACAGGAGCACCCGGTAGGCCGGGCATGGTCGGAGCGCCGGCCTGCGGCACAAGGCTCTCCATGTCGATGTGATCGCCCATGCGCTCGGCGGTCATCAGCAGCAGCTTTTCCAAGGAATCGGCAATGTCGGCCGGCGTGGACCCGCGAAGCTGGCCGATCTGCACGATGCCGTTCTGCAACAACGGCAGCAGCGCAGACCAGGACTCGCGCTCCTTGGCGGTGTTCGGCTTGCCCGTGGTGCCGGCGCGGATATTGACGTTCACCATGCGCAGCAGGTCGTCGGGGCCTTCGTACTCGGGCCACATTGCGTCTGGACCGGCGATGGCCTGGGCGTCTTCCAGCGTCACATAGGCGCGCGCGACTTCGATGGTGTAGAGCGCCAGTTCGGACAGGGCCGATTCCAGCAAGTCACGCTGGCCGCCGGTTCGGGCGGTGAAGCCCTGCTGCTGGATATCCGCTTCGGTTGCGGTCTTCTGCACCTCGACCGAGCCCGCCACCGCTTCCTGCACGCCGAATATCCGCTCGATCTCGTTAATGATCCGGCTGCGGTCGTACAGGGCGGGATCCAGCTGCGGATACTGGACCGCGTACAGGAGGTTTCGCAGGTCCATCTTGGGTACGGTGGTCTTGACGCCCACCATCTCGGCGGTCACGCCCTTCTCCAGTTTCTTGGCGTTCTCGTCGTCCATCGCGCCAGCGTTGAACATCATCTTCGGGCGCACGCGGCGCCGATGCTCAGCCTCAGCCGAGCCGATGCGGTTGTACTCATCCAGCAGTTTGGAGGCGCGGGAAACCTTGGACTGCGGGTGGCGCTGTCCGTCAACCTCAGACGAGCAGAACAGGAAGAACGGATAGAACCTGGTCGTTGCCGTCGGTGTCCACGCCTCCTTGACCCAGCACTTCACACCCTCTATCCGGGTCAGAACCGAATTCGTGTCGCGGTCCCATATCTCCCACAAGGCAACGAAATCGCCGCCCTCTTCGTTCACGCCCTGGGTGTAGGCGTCCGCATCCTTGGCTTCGACGTTCGGGTCGATCAGGGCGGCCTGCTGCTTGCACATCTCAGGTTTGCGGGCCGAATAGCGCACGGCCTCTTTCATCTTCAGCTCGGGAACCAGATCGCCGAACTCAGCCAGGGCATCCTCGTACTGCATGAAGATGCGGTGCGCGTTCCACGGGGCGTCCAGGTGGTTGGCGATGGTGTAGCCCGGGGCGACTTGGAAGTCCTCGCCGGCCACGCAATCGATCACATACCCGCGGCTCTCGACCACTTCTGGCTGGGCCTGCAGCGTGGCCAACTGACGTTCGTACTCAGCCAGCTTGGCCTCTTGGTCGCTGCCGAACACGGACAGAACGCCGTCGATAGCACGCTGCATGAAGCCGGCGTCACCCTCGGCCAACGCCTTCAACTGCGCCTTGGCCCGCGCGATGTTGGCCTGCATGTCGTTGATGCCGGTGGTCGTCTCCGGACTGGGTGCGGTCCTTTCCTGCCAGCTCGCCTTGATCACCCCAAGGCCGATGGTCAGGCCGGAGCGCACCCACGGACGGCCACGGCGCTTCAGGCTCGCGTCCTGCCACAGGGACGAACCGATGATCTCGCAGGTTTCGGCGAACGCCTTCACCTCGCGGTTGCGCTTCTGGTAGCGCTTGCGCATCTCGATCACTTGCTTCTGGATCAGCTCATTGGTCTTGGCTTCCTGCGCCATCTCGCCCATTTGCATGGCGGTGTTCTGGTCGGCGCCGGCTGCGATGCCTACGGAAGCGGCGATGCGCCCAGCCTCAATAACCGCTGGGTCCTGCATCACCACGGCTTCGGCAGCGTCGCGCAGCGCTTCCAGGCTCGGTGGTCGCACGCTCGGGCCGGGCGTTACATCGAAATCAGGGTCCTTGGCATAGAGGAACGACTCTAGGATGTCGATATTGGTGCCCGCGATATTGGCGTCCACCTCGCCACCTGAGTCACCGCGGGCATACCGTCGGTCCCGGGCGTATTGGATGCGGGCCGGCTCATCGAACTTGCGCGCCTGCTCGATCCGCGTCGCCCACTTGGCAACGTCGGCGTACTCCTTCGACTGTTCGGGACCATCCGCAGCGGCAATGCCGGCGGTCAATGCATCGTCGGAGTCATTCATGAGTGGCAGCCTTGGGCATTGCCACAAAGATGCCCATCTCCGGCGAGGCATCAACGGAGCGACTACCGATAGTAGTTCTCCTTAACCGTGTCGTCGGCGATCAGCTCCCGGTCCTTGGCTGCCCAATAGGCTTCGGTGAAGGGCTTGGGCGGGGCTGGCTTCTCCGGTGGCGGCTTGCTGGCGTTCTGCATGTCGTCCAGGCCACGGCCAAGGTTTCCGCACACGTCCACAGCGTCATCGAATCGACCCATCGGGAAGGCGCAGAGCTGATCAACCAGACGGAAGGCCCACGGTTTGCGGGGCAAGTGGATCTTCCCGGCGCTCGCGCGACCTCGGAAGCTGGCGACACGCGCAATCTTGTCCTGGGAGCTGGTCAGGTACTCGATATGCACGAAAGCCTTGGCCTCCTGCATCATCTTGTTCTTCAAGGGCTGCACCGCATTGCGGATCACGCCAGCCTCATCGAACCACTGAAGCGGCTTCCATTGCCGAACCAGCGAACAGAAGGCCGCAACAGTCTTATCTGGCGCGTCTTGGCCGGTCCACCAGTCCCGAAACCACCAGTCGCCATCGTCCGCGATGCCCACGATCCCGTGTTCTGTGAAGTCGGGGTGGGTATCCATCGTCTTCTTGGTCACGGCAAAGTCGCTGGCCCCGTAGGGGCGCAGGTTCTTGGGCTGCTCGCCTTCGTCGTACCAGTGGAACCACTCGCGTTCGAACTGACCGCCGGTATCGGGCGTTGGGCGCTGCTGGTAGAGGCTTGACCAGGTGCGCGGGTTACTTTCGTAGTTCTGCCAGTGACGCGCGTCGAACCACTCCGGCCACAGGTATTCGCCCAGCTTCCGCCTTACAGGATCGTCGGGGTGCTCAGCCTTGGCCGGGATGTTCAATATCTCCCACAGCTGGCCGTCTCGGCACAGGACCGGGCCCGACTGGCCGGCGTAGTCCTCGGGCAGTAGACCGCCGGCAAGGTCGTCCTGATGCCACCGGGTTTGGATGATGATGACGCTGGCCCGTGGCTTCAGGCGGGTCATCAGGTCATCGTCGTACGCCTGCCTAGTCTTGCGGCGCATCGTCTCCGAGTCCGCTTCTTCACGACCTGCCACCGGGTCATCGATGATGAGCAGATCGGCGCGCGCGGAGGTGACCGCGCCCAAGATGCCAGCAGCCAGCAGGCCAGACTCGTTGGTCAGCTCCCACTCGCTCACCGAAGTGCTGCCGGCCTTCAGCGCAATAGGCTCCGGCCATATTGAGGTGAATTCCTTGGCGCCAGCGATGCTCCGGCACCGCTTGGATTGGCGCTCAGCGGGTGTGGCCGCGTAGCTGGTCAGGATCACCTTGAACCCGTGCTTGCGGGCCATCGCCCAAGCTGGCGCGACGACAGAGCAGTAGGTGGATTTGGCCGATCCTGGCGGCTCAAAAATCATCAGCCGGCCCGAATCAGCGTCAATGCAGCGCTGGATAGCCTCCATCGTGACGATGTGGTGTTTGGCCACCATCGACTCGATCGGCTTGAACAACCACTCGTCCGTGTCTTCGCTCATCGGCGCGCCAGGAATCGTGATGGCCTGGCTGAATCCAACCAACGATTGACGCGCGCGTCGCCGCCGCAGCAGTTCGCGGGCGGCGTCCGATGGCGTTATGAGGTGGCTTCCATCAGCCATCAAGGGCTGCAGGCCCTGCCGCCAAGGCAAGCAGCTCCGGCTCGGTCAGGTCTTGCGGCTTGGCCACGCGAAACGGGTTGTCCTTGTCGCCCTTCAGCGTCACGGACTCGCCGTAGCGGCGCGCATTCTCCTTCCCGGCCTGCCATTTGATGGCGTCGATTTCCACCCGGGCCTGCTGGGCGTCGATGGTTTTTGCCCGCATATCAAGCAGAACCTGGTCGATTCGCTCAAACCGGGCGTCTGCACGAGCCTCGCGCGCACGCGCGTACAAGGCCCGAAATGCTTCGAACTCAGGCCCTTCATTCCCAAGCCATCGCAGGATGGTCGTGCTTCCAGGAAGGTCGGGCATCGCCTCAATGCTGGCGAGGCTGTTCCCTTCCGTGATCAATTCACAGATGCGCTCAGCCAGTACGGGCGTGTACTTGGATGGTCGGCCCGCCATCAGTCAGCTCCAACCCGATCCGTGACCTTCATGCCATAGACAAACAACTCGCCTTTCTTGGCTGACTGCACAATGCTGGCTATATGCTCATCCAGGGACGTAGCTACCCGCCCAAACATTCCCGGGTACGTCTCAATTGCCAAAGCTCTCAGCGCAAGCTCGCCGAGGGCCACGCTGGTAGGCGCGCTCCCGGTTTCTCGATACATCGTTCGCCGCATGTCAGACATTTGGGCTAGCAGGCTCATCGCTCAGCCTCCACCGGCTCCAACGCCGTCAGGTAGCGCCGCCCAGAATCCGACACGGCGAACCGTCCGCCCTTGCTATGGGCGTACCCATGGGCCATGAGGCCATCCAGCAGCATGTCGCCGCCCTTGTGGTGCTGGCGCCACTCGTCGCGGGTCAGCGAGAACTCGCCACTCAGGTATTGCAAGGCACCGACCATGATCTGGCTGTTCTCAGTCATGGTCAGCACCCTCCAGGTTCGCTCGGGGAAAGGTTTCGCAGGACCCACGGTCCACCCCGATCACCTGATGCCTGGGGTTACGCACTCCCGGGCTTGCGCCGACGCACTCATCCCGCCCGTCGGTGGCGGGTGCAATCTCTGCGGACAGCGACAAGACCAAGTGGCCGTCCTCGGTCATCAATCCCAAAATGGTCGGATAGAGCACAGGCGGTGCCGCGAGCTCCGTATGCAGGTCGATCAGCGCGGGCAACACCCAGCCCAAGCGGTCGTCATGGGCGTTCATGCGTCACGTCCGAGGGATTCGACCCAGACTATGGGGTTGTCGTGGCAATTACGGCCAACAATGCGGTCATACGGCACATCGCCAAGGTTGGCGTCGATCCAGTCGGAGTCGCGCTGTAGGCGGTCGATGTGGTCTGGGCAGTCGGCCAGCCGAAACAGCTCGCGGCACTTGCAGCGGAACCCAGCGTTCAAGGTTCGGCGTTCTGGGCTGACCGTGGGCATCTGGCCAGCTAACTGCGAAAGCCTCTGGTTCAGCGCCACACATTGCGGACACCCAAAATTGGCGGTGTCTGGCGAATACCGGCCATGCGTCATGCAGAACCCGACCCCCATCAGCCTACCCTCCCCAAATCCAGCAAGTGCTGCCCGATGTCCTCAGCCACCCCTGCCCGATCAGGCTTCAGCCCTCGGCGCGGCTGGTGCGTGTACAGCCCAACGAACTCCCGCCAGCGCGTCTTCAGCATGTCCTGAGCCGTGGTGCGTTCCTCGTTGATGACGTAGGCGCTCATGTCGTCGGAGATAAACAGCAGGGCTCCACAGGATCGGGATTGGGATACCGCGGCGATGGCGTCCAACAAACACATGACGCTGGCCCCTATGTCGTGCGGGTTGATGACGCACACCGGGACCGGCTTCCAGTTCTGCCGGAACGCAACGCCTGCGGTTCTCCCCTTCACTGTGCCGGCTGGCGGGAAGGCTTCAACGGTCAACTTTGGCATTTCGACTTCCCCTTGCGTCGGTGGATTTCTTTGCGCGCTGCGGCTGCCTCGCGCTGAAAGGCGGCTTGCTGTCGGCCTAGATCACGGGCCTTGTCCTGCTGGTTTTTCTGGAACTGAGAAAGCTCCGCGTCATCGAAGCTATCGAAGGCTTTGGCAAGCGCTCGGGCACGAGTAACGGCGGGGGTCATTTGATCGCCCTCCAGTTCCGAACGACTGCCAGCACTTCGTCCTCACTGCTGACCGTCCACATGCGTTCGCCGTTGCTGTCCCGGTCGAAGGCCGATTGGTTGCTGTTGAGGCCGGCGCGGCCATAGCGGGTTTCCGGGTTCTTGACCTCAACCACATGCCAGACACCGAACAGGCCGACGACCAGATCAGGGAAACCCGCGATGCCGATCGCCGGTGTATCTAGCACCGTGCAGCCCAGCCGTTCGAACGCCTGAGCGATTAGCGTGTGGTTCCCATCGCGGCGGGCTGCGCGCCTCATGCGGATAGCCTGCGCAACGTCTCATTGAGCGCGCCCAGCTCGTCCAGTTTGTGGATCCGCCACATGGTCTTGCGCCCATGGATTCCGTTCTCGCTGCCCATGTGGCAATCACGGCACAGGCCCACAGTGCAGAAGTGAAGCCCCTGGACAATGTGGTGAGCATCGACAGGGCCGCCGGTCCCACAAACCGCGCCGCCCGACTCCTTCACGCGCGCCAGGTGCGACCGTTCGGCTGGCTGGATAGGCGCGGCGTTCTTGGTTCTCATGCAGCCTCCACCATGCAATCGGCCATGTTCTCGATCGCCTGCGGATCGACGCCCTTCCAGTAGACCGACGCGATATGCCGGCACAGCCCGCGCATGACCTCGTTGAACTCGCCCTCATCCATCGATTCGTAGCTGAGCGATTTGGGCACCCGGTACATGCACGGACCTACTCCGGGCATCAGCAGCGCAACTTCATCGCAGCCTACGTTCGCCTCGATCTGTAGGCGCTTCAGCACCGCGTGAGGCTCCCAGCCGTCGAAGGCATCCAAGTTCTCGGCGCACAGGATTCCCAACTGGTGCGCCAACCGGTGGAATTTCGGGTTCCTCGGCTTCTTGAACTCGGCGAAGATCAGGTCCCCCGTGTGGTAGCCGCGCCCGCGCAGCCGTCCAGCGGTGGACGTGTCCGCCGGAATGAAAGCGCCCTTGGTTACCCGGAGGGCGAAGCGTTCTGGTCTGGAGCGGGCTGCGGTCATTTGTCGGCGTACCTCGGGCGTGCTTCCATCTTGCGAAACCCTTCCGCCTTGGCCGGCGGCTGGTACTCGCATGGGTAAAACCGCATCTTTTCCATCTGCGCGGAGAGGAAGAAATCGCCCAGCGGACCGTTGCGCTGCTTGGCGACGACAGCCTTGATCAGGCCCACGTTTGCCTTGTCCGGTCGATGTAGGAAGATCACGACATCGGCGTCCTGCTCAATCGCGCCGGAGCTGCGCAAGTGCTTCAGGGTCGGCTCGTCGTCTCCCTCGCGGTTGAGCTGCGATAGCAACATCACCGGAACCTGCAGCTCCTTCGCCAGGGCTTTGAGCTGCCGGGTTATGTGCTGGATGCCTTCTGCCACCGACTCAGCTTTGGGCGGCTGGATATAGGTCAGGTAGTCAATCACCAGCAGACCCAGGCGTTCCTCGCTGTCCATCTGGCGCGCGCGGGCGCAGATAGCCTCCACGGTCACCCCAATGGATTCATCGACCCGTAGCGTGTACTCGTCCAGGGTCTTCTTGGCCGCGGTGATCTTCTCCCACTCGTGGTCTTCCATCTGCTTCGGATTGCGGATGTGCAGCGCGTTGACGTGCCCGACATGCGACAAGGCGCGGTCGGCTAGCTGGATGCCCGACATTTCCAGGCTCACGAACAGCACGGGGGTTTTCTCGGAGGCGGCCTGCAGGGCGGATTGCAGCGCAAAAGCGGTTTTGCCCACCGACGGCCTGGCCCCCACGATGATCAAGTCCGTGCGCTGCCAGCCCCCGGTCAGTTCGTCCAGCTTGTCGAACCCCGTGGGGATGCCGGTCAATTCGCCGTCGGACTGCGAGCGCTCAATGATCCCTTGCAACGATCCGCGCAGGAAATCGGCGACATGGCGGACTGTGCCCATGATTCGCGGCACGCACGCACCGAGGATGCGCTGCGCCTCGCCCAACAGATCCTCGCCGGTTAGGTTCGCAATGCGGCTGCCGGCGGCCTTAACGCGCCGCTCGGTCGCTCGCTTGGCCACCAGCTCCGCATAGGCCCGCGCGTTCGCCGCGCTGGGTGTCGTGGTTGCCAGTTCAACCGTGAGTTGGGCCAAATTCGGCAACCGCTCGCCCAGGGTCACCGCGTCGGCAGCCTCGCCGCGCTGGATCAGCTTCGCGCACTCGGTCCACAGATCGCGCATGTCCCGGCTGGCGAAGTCATCGGCGACAACGATATCGGCAACCTTCCAGTAGGCTTCTGGCGCAAGCATCACGGCACCCAGCAGCGCACCTTCGGCATCGGACTGATAGCGGCTCATGCGTCGGTCCTCATGGCCGCTATCGCCCGATCCATCACGCCCGCAAAGCGGTCTTCAGCCAGGAGCACGTCCAAGTTTTGAACCCACGATGGGTTTTTGGGGTTCGCCACTTCGCCGCGCATCCACGGATCGGTCGCGCACTCGCCGAAGTACGAAGTCCAGAACGTCTCAGGCTCCCAGCTCCAGCCCTGCTCTCTCGCGACTTGCCGTGCAAGCTTTGTTGCTGCCGTGATTCGTTTCTTCCGCTTCGGGTTCAGCACAGCGATGCGCTGGCACTTCGGGAGGATTCGGTGGTAAGCCTCCACGACAGCTGATTCGTCCCCACTGGGGACTACAGGGGCTTCCTTTCCATTCCCTGTTCCCTGTTCCTTTCCTTTCCTTTCAGGTGGTGAAGGCTCAATGAGTCGTGCGTGATGTGTCGTTGAGTCATCCCACTCAATTGGCAAAGCTTTGATTTTGCTGGGAGTTGGACGATTCACGCGCTGGTGATCATCGAAAGTTACGACTTGGCCGTACCGCTTTCCATCCTCCCCAGTACCAAGCCTCAAATACTCCACCGAAACCAACAAAATGAGGCTGTCAGGAATACTCACTGAGGGCTCACGGAGAGGACAACACGCAGCCTTGATCAATCCGGGATGGGCGTTGAAATACCCCTCATCATCGGCGTGGTTGAGCAACGCGGCCGCCAGCATGTGAGTTGCCTCCGGAAGCTCGCTCAGATCCTCGTGCGTCCAGAATTCCGGCTTGATGGTGCGGATACGGGCCATGTCAGGCTGCCCGCTCCAGATCCAGTTGCGACGTGGGCTGCCTACGCGCCTCAGCACGGGCCATCTCCGCTGCGCGCAGGGAGTTGTAGTGCGCCAGCTCGGCCGGCGACAACGGTGGGGCATACAACGCCTTCAGCGCGTCAATGCAGCGCTGGGAAGCCCCTGGCTTGATCGCGGTCACGCAGCCTCCGGAGGTTCTGGATAGCCGCCATGCGGCGGCCTGATGTGCGGGCTTCCGGGCTTCGGCATGGGTCTGGTGTGCTTGGCCAGCCAACGGGCACGGCGGCGCGCGGCCAAATCCACGACCGAAAAGACGTTCCATTGGGTGATGACGTGCTGGATGGCGCGGGCAGTGGGGTCCATCAGAGTCCCTCCCCTACCCTGTGCATCTGGCCTTTCCAGGCAGCCAGCCCTTGCTGGGCGTCCCTGGCGTTCTCTTCCCGCCTGTGGCGCTCCAGTTGCACGGATGCCTGCGCGGCGATGGAACGCTCGCTGTCGGTCAGCACGAAGGGAATCACGTCCTTCCGGATATGCGCGGTCGGGTCGTCTTTCTGGGTTAGTTGGGTCCAACGGTTCATGGCGTACCTCGCAAGGCTTCAGCCAGCACGCGCTTGTCGTGCCGGAGTTGGGCGTTCTCTTCCAGGGCAACGCGCAGTGCGCGCTGAGTTTCTGTTTCGAGGGGGCGGACGCTGTTGGGGTCATCGCCCATCTGGTGCAGGAGCCAATACAGCGGCGCCTTGTTGCCGGTGCGCTGCATCAAGCGGATCAGCTGTTCGCCGCTCGGCGAGTTTTGCCCACTCTTGCAGCGAGACCAGACCGCGTCCTGCATACCGATTTCCGCAGCTATCGCTTTGTCCTGAAGCCCTGATTTGCTCGCGCAATAGGTCAGAACAGCGCCCCAGGTCTGTTGCCGGATCACATCTACCATGTCTATCTCTGTTGGCTGTCCGTGCATCTGGAGATCGATCTGGTACACCTACCGCCCCCTGTCTGATGCCGTTGGTTTATGTGGGTTGTCAGTCTTGACGTGCGTTGACTGACGCTTTTGGAGCGAAATAAAGGCCGACCCGTTACCGAGCCAGCCAATGTTTTTAAGCAGCTTTTTCTTCTTCGTTCGGATCGGTGCCGAATACGTCGGCCCGCAGCTCGTAGCGCGAAACTTCGCCGTTGCTCTCTTCATCGAGGCGCCGAGCGAGCGCGCCATCGAAACGCTGACCCAGGCTCATGGCCTTACGGAGATAGCCGATGGTTGTGCCTGCTCGGCGGGCGTAATCGGCCTGTTCAGCGACAGGGAGACTTCCAAGAAATACGCGGAGACTGTTCATGACCGAATATTACCATTCGGTAATGTCCAGTTGTCAATACCTTTTGGTATTTCTCAGCTCAACGGCTGAGACTGCGCGCATGCCAGCTCATGACTCCCCTCTCGTCGCCCAACGCCGCGTCCGCCTCCAGGCGTGGATTGATGCAATGCATCAAGGATCACAAGCGTCTTTCATCAAAGCAGGCGACATCAATCAGGGCATGTTGTCTCTATTGCTGAATGGCGGGAAATCGTTTGGCGAAAAGCAGGCGGCCAAGTTGGAAGCCCAACACAATATGCCACCGGGCTACCTAGTCAATGCCTTGGCGCCGGTTGACCAGCTGGTGTCTGCTGAAGACCAGCGTCCTGTTGGTTTGGCAGTGTCTCGGATCGAGAACGACATCGATGCCCTCACGTTCGTCATGGGAGCGGTTCTTTCGGTGATGTCTCGCCACCGACCAGCCGAAGCAGAGGAATTGTCCGAACAACTGAAACAGGTGCCGGCAAAGTTCCAGGATCGAGGGTTGATACCTTCACTGCAGAAAGCTTTGCAGGTGAAGCGGCCAAAGGCAAAGGCTCGCGGCTCCTCTTCGCTTTCCTAAGTTCTTGAATTTCGTGCACAAATACAGCGAATGGGTCGTCGTCTTCGTTCATCACGCTTTTGGTCTCCATGACCGCGAGAATGCACAATACGCCTCTCAAATCCTGCGAAAACGTGACCAGTTTGTTAGCTCAGAATAATCATACAGCTGCCATATATTCGCGGTTTTGACATTTTACCCGTGATGTGTCCATTCATACCTATCTGCGCCTGCGGCGGCAATTACACCCGTACGCCTACACCCTGAAGCAGCGAAAGATCGCACCCGGGATGGACCGCCTGCGCACTTTGCTGCGTCACAGCATCGAAACATGAAAACAAATTACCTTTTGGTATTGACGTGCTAATTACCGTTTGGTAATGTAACCCATCGCCGGAATCCACCGGCCAGCAGGGGTGCCGAACATGCAACTGGTGCTTTCAGCAATTGGCCGCTACCACAAGCAGCGCGCGCCGTACGACCCGATGGATCCGCTTTTGGCGATGCGGGCCTTGCGCCCTGCCATGCGGCCGTTGTCGCAAGAGGACTGGAGCTCGCAGCACGAGCAGCGGGCCCTTCGCGAGATGTACTCGCTCCACCGGATGAAGGCACGCAAGCCGGCCGATCTCCCCAGCGACATTCCGCAGATCAGTTCCGAGACGGCTCGATATTTCAACGAGCTGGTGCGGATGGAGCGTGCGGCATGAGCGCGGTCGATGTGCTGGCGGGTCCAGGCGCAGACTTTATGAATTTCGCCGCCAGCGAAAGCGCCGCGTCGAAGCCGACTCAGTGGGAGCGCTGGTACGAACGCGCCGAGGCGGCGCTTGGCTTCAATCTGGACGGTGACGATTCGGAAGCGGCACGTCTTGCCGGAACCGCCGATGGCTACTCTGTGGATGGGGCATATGACGCGTGGCGTCGAGGCGACTCCGTAGAAAAGCATGTTGCTGATGTGCGCTCGTCCATCGCCCGCCTCGGCGGTGCCAAGTGAACGCCGTGGACGTGCTGGCGGTGATGCAAAAAGCAGCCGACGCATTGCCGATGGAAAAATTCCAACTCTCGCAGAGCGTCGTAGAAGCCCGCGCCGCCGTGGCGGAATTGATGGAGGTTATTTCCGAGCTTTCCAATTTTCTGAATAAGGTTGACTGGGATGACCTAAGCGCCGACACAGCGAATGAAACTTCGCGCATGTGGGACTGCATAGACGCCGCCCTGGCCCGCTGCCGGGGAGAGGGCGCATGAAGTCCCAGACCAACCCGCACGTCGACGCGGTATTCGGCGAAATGTTCGACCGTATGTTCCCGCCGATCAAGGCGCCGGAGCCGCTGCCCGAGCTCACCCCCGAACAGATGGCCGAAGGCGACCTCACCGAGGAGCTGCGCTGATGGATAAGCCGATGGTTACTCGCCGTGGCTTCTTGGACATGCAGGTCTGTGTGTCCAAGGGATGGACCGACAAACAGGCGGAGGAGTTCGCTAACAGCGAAAACCCCACTGGCATCAATTCAAAGTGGTCAATGAAACACACAGGCGATCCGTACTTGGGCGGTGACGACGAACGAGTCCAGTGCGAAGAACGCCAAGGCTGCATTCACATCGCGCTTAGCTGCTAATCCACCGCAAGACCACCCCCGAGGTCATCGCCATGTTCAACAACCAAGGACGCAGGGCTATGGATTCACTACCGCTTTCCAGTCGCGCCATGTGGACGTTTCTCCGCTACAGACTGCGGGCACAGCAATGGCTTGGCTCATTCATAGGTGTATGCGCCATATGCGCCTTCTACGCTTTCGCTGGGTATGTCGTGCTTGGCTGGTTGGGTGGGCGATGAGTGACATGGGCGACACCTTCAACGCCATGAAGGAGGCCACGAAGGAGCATCGCGCCAAGATGCTCGCTAAGGCTGACACCACTGGCTGGACGAAGCACACCGACTGGCACTACTCGCGCATGTTTAAGGGGAAGCGCGTGGACTGGTGGCCCAGCGGCGGCAAAGCGATGCACGACGGAAAGATGGTCTACGGACATCGCAAGGTCGAAATCCTACTGGCCAAGCTGATGGGTGTCGGCTACTGCCAGTGCAGCCTTCGCACCAAGCTTGTTGGTGATGGCTGCCAATACTGCAATCCGAAGGGGTTTGCCAAATGAGCAGCCTCGCCTTCCTCTCCATAGCGCGCGTCGGGCATCGAAAGACGCCGCACGTCCCCGACAACACCGAGCGTTTGCAGGCGTACCGGAG
>ERZ777006.9-NODE-9-length-29901-cov-10.264692_pt1 | contig 29901 bp, 54 predicted proteins | sample MGYA00374959_ERZ777006 | MGnify/ENA primary metagenome ERZ777006 (study PRJEB29305, sample SAMN08776659) | plant metagenome | isolation source: Switchgrass | host: Panicum virgatum | place: USA: Austin, Texas | collected 2014-11-04 ... | reverse complement strand
GCGATGAATCGTGCCGCGAGACTTCGGCAACTGTTCAAGAATCGAAGACATCGCCGGAACCGATAATCAATTGGAGATCAACCGCCATGAGTGAACATCCGATCATGTGGTTCTCGAATAAAAAACATGTTTTGCCGGAGATCCGAACACGTGCGGCTGTGCTGGACGATTATGTGCCCGCCCGGATCGCTAGTTTTATGGACAGAACCGCACCACATATGCCACATGTGGTGCGCAAGCTAGAGACTATCCGCCAGTCCAGACGAACGACACGCCAACGATTGCGGGAGCTATGGAAGGTCGCGGACTCTGTCATCAGTAACGTTTCCGGGCTTGTAGCGTGCAAACGCGGTTGTTCCCACTGTTGTCATTGCCCGGTTTCGATTTCGAAACAAGAGGCGGCGTTGGTGGGGCATTTGGTTGGGCGGACGCCGGTTGATGCGCCGGCACGGAAGGATTCCAAACACATCGAATGGGGCTATCACAACCCGTGTCCGTTTCTTCGGGATGGGGCGTGTTCAATCTATGAGTCCCGGCCTCTGGCATGCCGAACGTTTTTCAACTTGGATGTCGACGATCTGTTGTGTCAATTGCAACCATCGCTTGACGTTCAGATGATGATGCCGCAGATCGACCTTCGGTACCTCAACGAGACATTAGTCAGCATCGTCTCGCGCGACGGTCAACCGCACTTCGCCGATATACGTGAGTGGTTCCCGCGGGATGGCAATCAAGCTGCTGGTGGGAAAACGCCATGACGACCGAGGCGCCCGACGACGCAATGATCAGCGAATATGGAATGGGCTATGTCGAGGCGATCAAGTTCGTCGCCATGTTGCGATCCCATGCGGTGGACCTGTCAAAACTTGCTGACGCGCTCGATCACGGGGGGAATCCGACCGACATCGCTGCACAATTACGTGTGATGGCCGAGAACATTCCCCACGAACGACTTGGTAACTCAGACACCCTTCGGCAGCGAACAGACGAACTCACAAGACGTTGGGGGACGCAGACTGACGCGGCCTATGCGGTAGGTCTGAGTCAAGCGGAGTTCCATGCGTTGCGCACACGAAAGCGCGGACTAATGCGGGCGAGCGATAAAACGTTAAATGCGATCAACATTCGGCGAATCGTATTGTACGAACTATTGCCACTCCCCGACGAGACCGAATGCGCGAGACGTTTGCTTGAAACACGAAGGGCGAAAAGCCGATTCGCCGATTCAACCACGCACCACCCATCACCGAAACCTCGCCCACTCTCTACCGAGAAACGGCTACGTCTCGAACAACACTATCTGCGCAAACGCATGCGCGGCGGGGGCACGACCTCATGAAACGTTTCGATATGGCACAGACGAATCCCGCAGACAACAGTCCGGTGCGGTTCTGCGTCCTTGATAGCCACCGCTACTACATGTCGGGGTGGTACGACTTGGAATCGGATGCGTTGATCGTGCATGCATGGATGAACGAGGCACACGAGGACAACCGGTTGTTGTCTCCACGGTTTGGGGATGGCGTATGAACGATCACCACGAAGCCGCGCCCGATCTCGCGCAGATCATGCACACATTAGGACGGATCGCGCGTGCCGTGTGGCCACTGGGCCGGATGCCCGTGGCCGTTCAGGTCAATCTGCTCGCGCGCCCGGATCTTGGTTTCAAATTGATGGTAAGTCACATGGATTTCAAACACGGCGACACCGAGACCATTCTCCGGTTGCTCGATCGCGTGCCCGCGGATTTCACCGTGCCATCGAACGGACTGACCGAAGAACATGAACTACATTTTTGGGCGGGCTTTCAAAGTGACCCAACAGAGAGGTGATACATGAACAAGGGTTTCCTATACGGGTCCGCTATAGTTGGATGTCTCATAGCGGGCGCCGTCACCTTGCAGTGGTTTGCCCCCTGGAACGACGACGCAACGCCAGCCGTGGCAAAACGCGATGACGATTTGTTGAAGATGCCGAACGGATGGCAATGTTATCGTGACCTGCCCGACGCCTGCATTATCTCGAACGGCAATGTCTACATTCCCGGCGGCGAAGCGATGGAAACATTAGGCGCGTATATGACATTTCGGGCGAGACGGTCACCAAAGCTAACATTCATGTACAGCCCGCGCAGCAACGGCTCGGTGAAATACCAAACGCGCGAGGTCTTCGGGCGATTGGACGAAGACGCGACGCTCGCGCATATGTTGTATGGAAGTGGTCTGACGTTCAATGTCGAACGGGGGCAGGACGAGCGACTGCATATATATGTTCATCCGCCAGGGCCTCGGCGATGAAGGCGGTCATCGTCGCAGTCCTGCCGATGTGTCTGGCGGTCGGTGGGTGCGCCTATTGGGAATATTGGAAATCGATCCCCCCACGCCAGGAACATGAATGTGACTTTTGCGTCGACCACTATCCGGATTTGCACTGCCCCCATCTGGGCACTATCTGTTGGAAATACGCGATAGAGAAACAACTCAACGAGGCGTGCGAGACGTTGTCCGATGATGAACTCGATAAATTCATCCCCAAATTTATAAAGAAGTACAAGTTAAAAGATGCGTACTGTGCGTCGGGGTCGGGACCGGACGGCAAACGATGATTGTTAGATCCAACATTCGGCGATGCATGGGTCGTCGGTGGGATGTCGTCCCAAACAAAATGACGCGCCGTTCTCAATAGCGAGACGGCGCGCGGCTTCCAGCGTGGGAGCAAGTTGGGCCAACGGTGCCATGTCTAAACCCCACGCGATCCGGACGACGAAATGGCCCGGAAAATCGCGGGGGTGATCGTAGATCACCCAGATCGGCGGGAAGTGGCGACGTGCTCTGCTCATGCCCGTCGCGATCGGCGTCGTCGTTCGTCTCGCCGTTGCCGGCGCCCCGCTTCCCGATGGGCGGCGTCACGATCCGTTTTCCGCGCGACGATCTGATGCGTCACCATGTCGGTGATCGCGTAGAAACTCGGGTAGATGATCACATCGTATCTGCCATAGGTCGCCATGGGTTGGAACTCAACTATCTAATTGGTCGCCGAGATGTTTCTGGAGGCGTAAGTCCCACGCGCGGTTTCGCCGGTCCAATTCATCGGCCAACACGCGCAGATGCCACGCCGTCCACGCGCCGTTCGGGCTGCCTTGCGGCCAGAGATGAACGTATCCATCCGCGAACGTCACGAACTCTTCGCGTTGGTCCGTGATCGCGATGACACGTTTACGTTCCGTTTCGACCTGTGGCGACCGACCGCGGCTGGCGTGATACGTTGTGCGTGCGATCTCGCAAATGGTGGCCGCTTCGTCGCGTTTGCCGTAGTGATACGGCAGGTCGCGATGGGCAGCTGTACGAACGCCACGTTCGGCCGCCCGTTTGCGCTTGATCAATAGCAGTAGGATTTCGCGGACGACTTCCATTGGACCTGTTCCTTCGCTAGTTAGTTATTGGACATGCGTCGTCGTTCGATCTGTCGTCGTGTGCGGGTTAGGGCGATTCGGAGATCGTCGTCGATCTCGGCGAGTTCGGCCTCGGTCAAGACTCGCCACGTTTCGTCGAGTGTGATGAACGACGCGCACGCTGCACATACGGTGATCGAACCGTTCGGGATTGTGGCCCCATGGAGTCCCTGCCGCGGGTCAAACGTGAGCGGCGCCCGGCACACGGGACAGAACAACGCGTTCTGTTCGGTGGCCAACGAGGCCGCGACCTCATCGCCGATCGCATGAAACAACGCGGGTAAATGGGGTTTGATACTGTCGGGCGCACTGACGCTAAACCCGGTCCCCTCACTACCGGAAAGAACGATCGTCATCACCGCTTCCGCGGAGAACTTCTGGCGCAGTCTCTCGGTTTCCACATCGTAGGGACCACCTCGATCCGCGATTCGAATTCGTCGTTCACCCATGGTTGTCGACCTGTTCATCGCGTTCGTTCCATCCGGCCTTTGCCAGAAAGCGCGCGGCATCGAAACCCGGAACATGTGCGGCCAACGCATCGGCGATGGATTGGCAATCCCGCTTGTGCTGGAAGGCGCTATCTAAGGACGGTGCGATACCCGGCGGACGTGCACGCGACAACGCATCGGCGACAAGTTCGAGAACATAGTCCAACGCCTTCGATCGTTCGTTCATCGTTCCTCCCTGAGTCATTCGAACAGATGTCGGCCCAATCTCCCAACAGATACAGGCCGTGTTTCCGGATATAACCGCGCAAGGTCTCCGATGCTATTTCCGTTGCCGTAGTCCTCCACCGGTAAGTTGCCGGTGGCCCAACAATACCCGCAAATCTATTTCGTCATAGTCATCGATCAGACCGGAACGAAACGCGGCTTTGAGTTGTTTAGCGGCTTTGTCGAGATTGGCGAAGCCCTCGCTTTTGCGGATCGATGTCAACAGCGCTTCGGTGGACGCGGGGTTAAAAATCAATTCCGCCTTACGCATCGGTACCACTTCGTGGGACGTGGCACCGTTGACCGGCACCAACGCGCCGCCTGTGGTGGTCTCCGATTGGCCATTCTTCGGATTCTTCCACGCATACAACGTCGCTTCGGTGATCTGCGGCGTGATCGCGGCAACTTCCGCCACCGACATCGTTTTCAATGCCGCCGTCACCGAGTCTTTGACGAGTTTGTCATAGCGGCCATTCGGCCCGCGTTTCAACTGCCGTTTGGTCAACGTGCGGATGTCGACGATGGACGTGGGGATCGGTTCGGGCTGCGATGATTCCACCGTCGATGACGCGGGTGGTCTCTCCGAGAGATCGGCGCCGCCATCCTTGAGTTTCTTTACCCATTTATAGACATTCCCCATGCGAATGCCTTTCGCTTCGATCTCTTTGGATGTGATCGTTCCGGCGACATATCCGCTTGCGATTTCATGGCGCAGCTGCGCGCTAAATTTCTGCCGCTTTCTCGTTCTCACGCGTGCCTCCGCATCCCTGCGTCGTGGATGGTCGCGCGTCTGCGCAATTGCGCAGCGGCTTTAATTGACACGACGTTAGATTTGGCGCGACGTTTTTCGCGCTTTGACATGAATATAATTTTGTTCTCTTGCAGTTCCTCCAGATCGACGTGTTTGATTGCTTCGTCTTTGATGACCACGAATGTGGTCATGCGTTTAACGCGCACACGCAACGTATCGAAGTGCCCGATAATCCGGTCGTCTTTCTCATTTCCCCATCGATGAATATAGGCGCGGCATTTTCTACAGGTCACGCAACGCGTGGTCGCTTCGTCTTCTTCGCAGATGACACATATATCTGCCATGGTGCTGGTCCTCTCCATGTGTATTCCAGAACACGGGCGTGTTCTGAATGCTCGCGAGCGCGAGACTCCTGGGGCGGCGGCGATCTATCCATGTGCGAACGGCGCCCGTGCTGGGGGCGTTCGAACACACTCAAGAGATCACCGCCGCATAAGACGATGTGTGGAGATACGACTCGACCGATTGGCGAATCGCTAAGGAAGGTTGTCGAACGGCATGCGCCGACGGGCGATCCGTGTGTCGTTGGAATACGAACGCCACTCAACGAACAACGCGTTCGCGCGTTCGTCTGAGAAATCGGCGGCCACATTCCCTCTGTTGGGGAAGTTCGTTCTGCCACGTTGAATCCGTCAACCTTCGATCCAGGCAGCAATAAGGGTAATGCCCCACATGCTGCGCATGCTCTAAGTAAATAACACAGTGCACAAAAAAACAACCATTTGACGTTTGCGTCTGCCCCGATCCCTTATCGGGGGCCAACGTACGAGTACACGCGTCCGGGAACCCGTGGGATCATTCCGGTTCTGGCGAATGGTGGGAGGGACCGTCGTGGGTTGTACGCAAATGCGCCGAATATTTGAAAAGCCCGGTCTCACCGTGGACATGTTCACGGGCAAGGTGACCCAACTAGAAGGGCCGGGGAAGTGGGTAGACCGTGCCTGCGGCGCCCCGATCTTTTCAGAAGATGAGAAGAAGGCGGGCAAATGCCGGTCCTGTCTCTCGGGATGGACAGGGCCCGAGAACATGCCGGTGCCGGCGGACTCGACGATTGTTCCCTAAGAATTCAGGCCCGCACCTTTGGAGCGTTGGTCGTTAATGCCAACCCGTGACGGCGCAGGTTGTTTGCCAGACGCCTAAGTACGAGGTGGAGACGGTTTCCGCTCGATCATACAAACCGTCCAACCGGGATCGAGTGCGTTCTCCAAAGGTGCGGTGTTCTGATACGAATGTTGCCTTGGGGATGGGAACGGATCGAGATGCAACAGGACAACAGAGAAATGCCGGGCAAGATCAAACGTCGGGCCGTCACCAAATCTATTGCATTGGGTTCGGGTAGCGTCGTGTTGGTGTTGAAGTGCAAACACGAACGAACGATCCGCCGGCCGATCGGCGCCAAGATCCCGAAAACATCGGTATGTGTGAAATGTTCCGAGACCGAGACATGAACGCCCGTTGGTTTTTTTTTTCGTTATTCGTTCGGATTCTCGGCGTTCAACCGCGGCACCTGGGAACGTTTGTCGTACCAATCGGGGTGACGTTTACACTGTGGCAGGACGACGCCATTGGCGCGCCACCTGCGAACCAACTGTGCGACGGCAGAGTCGCCAATCTGCCCGGCGGGCGATGTGATGGTCTCGATTCGTTTGCAGCCACACGCCCACACGAATCGAACGCGAGACCCGCCGACGTGGACGGCGGTCCCGCGGTTGAGTGCATTCCGTTGGACGCGTGTGGACATTCTCGTTTCTTATGTGGTTGGTGACGCGCCGGATCGAATGGCGTCGTGGATGTCTCGAAGCAATTGTCGAACGTTGTTTGTCTCATCGTCATAGGGATCGGCCGCGCGGTGGACGATGGCCCGAAATTGTTTCCGGGCGCGTCCGATTGCATACAACATCGATGGCGATGTGGCGAACAGATGGGCGATCGTGGCGGCGTTCTCGGCCGTGGCGAACACCACAGCCACCGGTGCACCGGTGCGTTCGTCGACGATCTGAATCCCCCGCGGGACGGCCGGGCATCGTCGCCATGACCACCACGATCGTCGGGGCGGGGGTTGGGTCGTCTCCAATCTGAACTGCAAGATCGCCGCGGGATGGTCTCCGTGACCGGGGTCGTGGGAATCCATTGTCACACCGTCTCCATGTCCACCGATGAGGCGCCCGAGCCTAGCGAGGACCGCACCGCACACGGAATGCCGTACTGCTCACAAAATATGGCGGCGCCGCGCGCGATGCGGCGGTTCGACGGCCAAGCATGTCCAGGAACCTGACCTAGCGGTGGGTTGGGGCACAAACGGCGGGGGCGACGCCAACGTCACCCGCATTGTTACCCTCGAACGGAAAGGCGTGTGTAACTGGTTGTTTTTCTATGGGGGTTTGGCGGAGAGACAGACCGCCATTTTAGCCTATCGGGACATATCGATTCATAGCCTATTTGCCGTGTTTTCCAGATCCGAACGGATTACGTGTGTAGTGAGAAATGGCAGTGGATAGCGGTACGGTGCCCTTCGTATGATGCCCTGGACGTGGCCCCAACCCCACGCACTAGAACACATACGAGGGCAAGAAAATGTTGACAAAACGGCGCACGACGAAGACCGAAACGCAGATCCCCACCAAAGAGACCTATACCCTGTTGATGGTCACGAAGATGGGAGCCCATGTGCCCATTGGTCGGAACGGTTTGTTCCATGCCTTTAACGACTGGTCGGAGGCACGCGACGCCATCGCCCACGCGGTGAATATTCAAGTACCCATCCAATTGATTGAGACCATCCTCGTCACTGTCACCCAGGCTCGCGCCGACCGATTGTTGGTGTTGAACACCGCCAGATTGGACCACGGCGAGATCGCCGCGATCTGTGACGGCAAATCCAACATTCCGTATGTGGTCGGTCGCAACCTCCGCGTCCGCGTCTCGGCTCCGAAATAAGAACCGGGGCGGGGGCCCACCACAATGACAAACCACACGGAACAACAGATCCGCCATCTGATCTGCAAGTTGTTTTTCTTGGCACGATTGGCACACGACCGGCCGGAAGCCGCCGACATGATGGAACGCGTCCGAGATGCCTTGGAGGTCGTCGTCGACGATTTTCCGCGGGTGGAGACGGATTCGCCGCCGACGGTGGCGGCGTATTTTCTGGCCCGGTTCGGGGAACATTTCGAGACCAACGACGAATCCGACCCCGTTCACCCGGCTAGTCCAGCACACCCTGAATTCACGATCGAAACCGGGTGCGGCGAAGATTGCCGGATGGCCATCGATGCCGCGGTCGCGCTAATCGATCACATCAAAACGGCGTTTGGCGAAGACCGCCCCGACCTCGTCGCGGCGATCGTGGACTCGGTGCCCAAATCCGTCCGCGGTGTTGTCCGCTGCTACGTCTACGGCTAACAACCGGGAGAAGACACGATGATCACGATTCAAGAATTCCGGGCGTCGCGACGTGAGGTGGCCGACCTAGGCGCAGAGATTACGGACACCGGCGGAGATCTGACCGGTCAACGCGGGTTCCTGTATGCCGGCAACGTCTACATGACGATCGACGACCAACCGGGCGAACGCTACGTCGGCCTCGTTCTTTCCGAATGGGACTACTACCGCGCAGAAAGCGAATTACCTATGTTGGAGGAACATCTTTACGAATGGGCCGTCGAGAGCGGCGCATTTGACTAGCGTTTTTGACGACATCAAATCCTACAGACGGACGGACACAACAATGACGACTAACAAGACGGCAAACGCAGAAGCGAACATCGCAACATTGCAACGGGCGTTCACGCGGGCGGGAGTAATGGTCGACGGCCGACCGATCAATCTGCGTTCTGGTCACGGCACGATGGCGACCAATCCCCGCGGCGGTGTCATATGGGAATTTCACGGCCCGGCGAAATTCAAGTGGAGGGGCCGCGCCGACAACGTGCTCGACGCGCGCGTGAAGGGATGGGAAGCATGGTTGCAACAGAAACGACCCACAGAGTTCGACAAGATCGGCGCAATGATCAACGGGCATCCGTTCTGGCTGGCGTTGCTCGACCGATGCGCGATGATCGGTCGCGCAGAATTACGCGACCGAGTCCGCGGCATCATCGACGCCGCTGCGAAACACGCTTACGACAACGCGGTGTACACGGAAGATCGGGACGAGGGCGACCCGGAGGACGATGGCGGGTGGCTATTCGATTTCCGTGGCTCACTAGCGTACGAATCCGGCCAAGCGCCCCCGACCGTCCGCCGTTGGTTCAAGCGTCACTGTAGTCTCGCCATCGTCAGTCCTATCTATCTGCATCTAATCGCGCAGCGAGAACAGATTTCGGACATCCAGTTGCGGAAGCAGATCATCGCCGTCATGGATGTCGCCGTCGAGAATGCGGACGAGTATGAAGACCCCCACGGATGGGACGATGCGTTCCTCGGAACGATCGAGAACCGTTGTGAGGACGATGTCCCTGAATCGGTGAGCCAATGGTTTCAACGTCACAGCACCGGCGCTGAGATCGACACCGGTGCTTTGACCGAAACCATGCGGACCATGATGGTCAAACGCCGCAAGGCCGCCGATGTGCTGTATCTGAATAACAAGACCATAGCCGACTACGACAGAAAGCAAGACGCGATCGAAGCCATGGACGTAGAACTGGCGCGGATGTTTCGGGACGCCGATATGACCGAGGCCGAAGCGTGGCGACAGTTCGAACTAGAACGCGCCACGAAGACCTGACGAATCCCCATTCGTGCTGCCTTCCGCGGAGGGCAGTCGAATGGCGGATTGGTTTAACGGGAGACGGCAATGTCGAGACGCGCTAAGGAAATGCAGGCATACCAACTGCAACGGATCAAGACCTCGGGAATGTATGCAGTCGGCCGCGTCGCGGGTCTATACTTCCGTTGGCGCGGTCCGGCCGACAAATATTTCGTACTGCTAACGATGTTCCGCGGAAAAAGACGGAAGTTCGGAGTCGGTCCCTATCCGGAGATGTCACTAGAGAAGGCGCGCGAGATTGCGCGGAAATGGAAGGAATGGATCGGCCAAGGCATCGACCCACGGGAAGAAGAAAAACGGATCGCCGCCGCCAACATTGCGAAGTCTGCCGCTAGGCTAAAATTTAGAGATGCGGCCGAGGCGTGTTGGCTGCTACAGAAAGAAAAATTCACGAACGAGAAACACGCCAACCAATGGATCGGTCGCCTGCGTGACTATGCGAACCCACACATCGGAGACATGTATGTGGAAGACATCACGCGCGCCGACGTGTTGAAGGTACTACAACCAATCTGGTTCACGATCACGGACACGGCATATAAGCTGCGCGGGCGCATTGAAGCGGTAATCTCATACTACTACGCACTAAGGAACATTGAAGACAAACGTAATCCCGCCGTGTGGGAGGATGGCCTCGACGCGTTGTTGCCATCGGCGCATGCATTGATCTCTAAGAATGACGATCACCATCCCGCACTTCCGTGGCAGCGCATGCCGGTGTTGCGGGCACGTTTGGCCGTGAAGAAAGGGTTCGGCGCGCGGGCGTTGGAATGGCAGATATGGACCACGTCCCGTGGAATTGAGGTGCGCGGGGCACGGTGGCCGGAGATCGACTTCGAGAAAGGAATATGGACCGTTCCGGCCAACAGGATGAAGATGAAACGATTGCACCGTGTGCCGTTGAATGCCGCTCAACTCGATTGGTTGCGAGCGCTGCCGCGCATGGCTGGAACCGATCTCATATTCCCCAACTCGAAAGGAGAAGAAATCTCGGACGCTACGATTGGCAAAGTGATCAAGGATCTACACGAAGCGGATGTCATTGCGGCGACGAAATCTGGCATGACGCCGGAGCAGATCGACGCCGAGATCAAAGCGTGTCGTCTCGGATTCGTCGATCCCAACGAAGACTTCCGAGTCGCGACCCCGCACGGCACGTCGCGATCGTCGTTCAAGGATTGGGTCCGAAACAACCTCGGGCACCGGTTCGGTGATGAGGTGAGCGAACTATGTTTGGCCCATGTGAACAGCGACGAAACGCGCGCGGCATACGCGCGCGACGAACTGATCGATCTGCGGCGAGTCATGCTTGGGGAATGGGTGATCTACAACGACACGGCGCCGGTCGTGGTCACCCCACCCACACCGACCGCGGCGAACGATACGCGGGCGAATCAATCCGTCGCGGCGTAACGTTCTCTTTAGCGGCGGCGCTTACTGATTCGGTTTCGGATTTCGATCACACCATCGTCACGCCGTTCGATCGTTGCGCCTTGGGCGCGCATGTGTCGCCAGAATGCTTCGGGGTCGTCTGCGCGCCAGACACCCCCCCAACAGAACGCCGTCGCCCAATCGTCCGCCAGCAAGAACCGAAGCGTCGGATCGTGCGCACCGAACGCGTGCAACAACCAATACACGTTTGCGCGCTGTGCGAACGCTAGGGTCGTGCCGTTCGTTTGAACATCAAACGAAACCGCCCCGCTTGTCGCGCCTCCGTTGGAACAGATCCTTTCGGGTGATTCTTGCGCCCATGGCAAGCGCTGATTCCAACACCGGGCGTGGACCATGTATGGCCCCACGGTGCCGCCGACGATGTCGAACGGGGAACGGCAGATCCGCCACACCGCGGTCAGGCATTTCGTTTCGATCTCGACCTCATTGCCGTAGATCATGCGGCAGTCGACTGCTACGGCATCCACGCCATCATGCTGACGAACCAATTGGACTTGATCCCCATTCGGCAACGTGTAGGTACGGTATTGATGCCGGATGGAGTGGCAACCACCACACAAAGCCAACGCAAGTGTGCACGTGACGACGGTACGCATGGTGAATGGATCGGCGTACGTGCGCCGATGTCCCCCATGCCGATCCTATTGTTGTTTGCGCGCCCGTTCCGCGTCGGCCGCTTCTATCTGATCCTTCCTCCATCGCGTCGTGCGCGGGGTGAGGCGCACTGGTTGTGGAATGCGGCCAACTTGGGCCCACCGCCACACTGTGACGACATGAACACCATATCGTCGTGCCAACTGCGCCGCACTGAGATACACAACACCGTCATCACTGGCCATCATGGCCTCCGCAGATAATCGCGAAATGGCGCCGTCTCTCTTAGGCGCGGTATGAATCCTAGGGTTCAATGCCGTGCAATATCCTGCTGTTGTAGCCAACGTTCCCACGCGCTCAAGATTCCTTTACACAATCTGATGATTGTGGCGTGTAGCTCTTTCGTGGCCGGTGTGATTGTCGGATTCGGATGTTTATTGTCGTCATTCATTGGCGCGTCTCTCTGTGACGTACTGCTCATGGGCGCGACGTAGTTCCTGCACGACGACCATCCGCCGACGGCCGCGCCCTTTCGGTACGGTTCTGACGCGGCCGTTGTCTAGGTAATCTCGGTAAAATTGAGAACGGCTAAGACCGACCATCCGCGCCGCATCTTCGATGGATATCTCTAGGGGTTCTGACGTGTTCATCGCTTCAACCACGTTGTGATCGTCTCGTAACATTTCGGCCCGATCCCCGACATGCGAGCGAGCGATCCATCGGCGACAGCGGTTTCAAGACTGCTACGCGTACAGATCCCCCTCGCGAGCAATGCGGCCACGTAACGAGACGGTAACCCTTCCGCCCACGCCGATTGTCGTTGAAGCAGCTCGGCGCGTTCGATCAGTTGGCGAACCCGTGATGTCGTGATGTGCAACTCTTCGCCGATCTCGCGCAGTTTCTTCCCTTCGCGACGCATCTCCAACGCGCGCAATTGACGTTCGGTCAGTTGCATCTGTGCGAACCTCCATTGTCATGCGGCCGGCAGTAGTGGGAGCACCTTGCAATATTCACTCTCCAACGCGACCACGGCTCTAACCCCGTCTTCTTCCGCAAGGCGCCGGAGTATCGGCATGCCAGAATCGATCGATGCGAGAACTTCCGCACGAGACGCGAGTCGTTTCTCCTTGTAGAACGCGACGTGAGACGGGTCGCCGATTCGATATAAGTGTCCGTTCCCGACATCGAACAACCGAAAACGGTTCGTCGTCCACAGACATGTCACGCCGGGATTTCTATCGATCATCATCCCCGCGGGGTCCGAGATGTCAGCGGGAAGGTTTGCATCACGCCGTTTGGCTTGCGGCAGTGTTAGGAAGGGGCATGCCATCACCGCGAATTGCGCACATTCGGTGTGACACGGCGGTTCGCTGGTGACGCGGTTCACTGCGCACATGGGCCCGATACAGAATGTTCGGACCTTGCCGACGTTGCTGCCGCAGATCCAACAATATCCGAAGCGTCGTGCGCGAAACATTTTCCCCATGTCCGCAACCCGGAACTCCGGTTGACCATTCACCCACGCGACGAACCACGGGACCGGATAGCCACGGTCATCGATGTGCAGCCGTCTCATTTGTGCGGGCAGTGGCGGCAGGCCGGGACGTAGCGCGTTCAATTTGTAGCCTCCATGTTTCATCGAAGTTTTCAGGTGTCAGCGATCCGAGGGAAGATCACGCCCCGCCCATATTCCCATTCGAACGTCGTGTCGTCGCCTCCGTCAGTGATGATGATATGCGTCGTCAGTCCCAACCGCGCACTCGCCGAATCAATGCATGAAAGGGCCATCTGGACGGCCTCGCGGGCGTCCACGTGTCGCGGGGTGACATAGGCGTGCGATCCATCCGCATGGAAGGTGCAGACCGAATATCGTTCGTCGCTCATTGCGTGGCGCCTGTGATCTTCTTCGCGGCATTCATCAATGATTCGGGCGCGCCACAATGCATGACAAGGACGTGTTGCGCGCGGGCCGCGTCGAGCGGGACACGCGTGATCTGGAACCAACGCGCCTCCAGCGCGGCCAGAGACGGCGCCCCGATCACACACTCACCACCCACGCCCCACACGGCGATATACATATCGAACGCCGGGCGCGGTTCGTTGATCTGAACGGTCATCCGTCGAAACTGTTTCGCGAGTTTCCTATCCATAGCGTCACCGGCCGAAAAAATACATCCAATCGTCATGATCGAGGTGGACGCGTGAGTTCGGATTGCCACGCAAGACTTGTTCCCAGCCGTCGTATTGCCGCGCCCGCTCCGCGTGGTGCTGCATCTTCGTGACGCACTCTGTCAGATCCTTTTGCAACGTCGGATCGACCAACACCTGTGCGCCCGGACGCATCGAATTGCTGTATGTCTTATCCATCAGTGTCAGTGCGATGTCTTCGTGCACGGTGATTCCGCTGTCGCGAATCTTCGCCATCACTTCATCCTTCTTCCCGCTCCAAAAATCAAAACGTGTGCGGCGGAACGCGGCTTGCGTGGCGGCAGCATCAGCCAGCTGCTCAGCGGCGTACTCGAACGTCCATTCCTCTCGCTTCATAACGATCTACTCCCTTTTCAGACGTGCACCCCGTCACGCAACCGTGCCACTAACGCGTCGACTTCCGCGGCACCGTTGTCGGAGATCAACATGTCGACCGGCTTTTGCCCGTCGAGCAACGGTTGCGGGGACTCACACCACGCGATGGCGCCCGCGAGGTCGTACAGGCCACCGAGATTTCGAAACAGATTTATCAAACGTTCTGCGCAGTCCCTCGCGGCAAACGCGCAACACGAGAGCGGATACCGTACGCCTTCGAACTGGTCGACGGCCGCGACCAAGCGTGCTAGTTCCTCGCCTTCGGGTGTGTTCTCGGCCGGATCTGCGACCATCAATGCCATCACCCTTTGCATGGCAATGAGATATTCGCGTTCGGTGCTGACTTCCATGTATGCCCCCCGCTGTGATGCCAGCAGTGACAGACTGATGCCGCCGTCTCTGTGAATTTGTGTTGTGATCATGCCGACCCGCTCGCGATGGTGCGTTCCGGGACGGCTCGCACGCCAGGGTAACGGAGTTCGGCGCGCAATGCTCTGGCCTGCCCGTTCAAGAACGGTTTGTTCGGTTCGATCGCCGCCAACGGAACATGACCATCGGCGATCCCGCGCACCAACGCTCGCAGGTCGGTGATCTCGGCATGCCACGTTTCCCGGCGTGAAATGCCGGCGATGGATGGCCGATCCTCCTGCGCAATTGGCGCGACGGTCATCGCCGCCCGTTCGTGCAATTCTGCCGCTTTTTCGGCGTCACCCTTTGCCGCCGCCCGTTCGGCCTGCTGTGCGAGACGACGGCGGTCGCGTTCGGCGGCTTCGTCGAGTTTGCGTTGGGCTTCGCGTCGTCGCCGTTCCTGTTCTTCGTCGAACGTGGCCATGGCGTGTTTGATCAACTGTTCCGCGGCGGCAAGGGTCGCTTCCGGTTTGCGGAACAATGCCCGCGCCGCTTCCAACGCGGCCAACATCGGTTTGGTGATCGACTCGCGCAGGGTTTTTAGGTCACCCTGCCGACCCTTGATCGTCTTCAATGTCTGCGCGGCTTGCCGATAGTCGTCAGCGGTTCGGAGTTCGAACGCCTCGGCGCTGGCCATCATCGCCGATGCTTGTTCGACTAGCGCCTTGACCTCGGGTTTGTTTGCGAGATCAGGCGGCGACTGCACGGCCGGCATGGCGCGCCCCCCAATGAAAAAGGTTGAGCGAGCTAAGGAAAATAGTCTCGTCGCGGGAATCTTCCAACGGGATGACACGATATTCCGTCGGCGAAAGGTGCACGCAGTAGCGGTACATGCGCCCTTTATTCCCGTACAGATCGTGATACAAAAACTTATAACCGGCGGTCTGCGGCCCGACAGTCACGGGCACGACCGCGGACGTTTTGAAATCGATCAACGCCGGACCCCGGCGCCACTCCCCGACTAGATCGATTGTGCCGGCCACACGCAACCGTTCGCTGTATACCGGGACTTCGGACCCGGTGACAACGATCTCGCTATCGGCGAGGAACCGCGCGCCGGTGCGAACAAACTGAGCCCATGGCTCAACCAGGGAGTCCCATTCGAGCGATCCGCGGGCAAGCAAGGCTAGTGCCTCATGAACGTATGATCCGCGTTCCTTGGCCGTCTCTAACGCGTCAGCGGGCACGCCATCGAACAGACCCGCGAATGTCTCCGCCGGCCCCAACACCTCCGTAACGCTGGGATAGATCACTCCGCCGACCCGGTAAGTGTGCGTTGTCGGATCAAACGAGAGTTTCATCGGTCGACCTCGCCACCGGTCTCCACCGCCGGCTCACGGATGGCGTCACGTTCCGGGTCGGCGATGAATGCCAACGCATCGTTCACCCGTTCGAATGGCAGGTGCGTGATGGAATCAATCTCGAACCGCTTGCACAGATCTTCGGCGGACATGCCGGCGTCATTCATCCTGGCGCGCATCAGTTTGACCTGCGCATCGGTAGCGAAAGACGACCCGGCGTTCGCCCGTGGTCGGGCCGGTTGTGATGGCCGACGGCCGGCGCGTTGTGCGGGCTTGCGGTCTCCCTCTACCAACACGCCGTCCGGCAGATCCTCCAGGTCTTGCGCGAAACAATCCGAAGCCGCCAGGACGTTGAGCACCATGGAAACGTGTGCCCGTTTCGCACCGATCTTGAGCACCGTATTGGCAACATCTGCGCACTCGACGCGAACCTGTTTTTGCACATAGGGGCCGTTGCCACCTCGCATCCATTTCTCACGGCGCCGGTCGACGGGGGTCGATGCGAACTCCTCATCACACACCGGGCTTCGCCAGCGGAATTTCTGTTCGTCTGACGAACACTCGCCCACGCCTTCCCCGAGATCGATGCCCGTTGTCTGATGTCGGCCGATGCAGCGGACGCGATAGCGAACTGAATCGGCGGTTGATAGATCTTCAGTAAGAAATATCGGCGCAATTCGGAACATAGCGCACAGGACTTCTGCACCGCTTTTCCACAGGCTCGGCTTAGGCGTGCCCGGAATCTTTCCGTAGTGTGTCCCCTCGATCATCACCTCGGTCATCGCGTGCTGAATCATTTGGATCTGTGCACGCAACGACGCGATGCTCGACGCGCCCTCGACGATGGAGGTCCGGGGTTGTGGTGCTAGTGCAGTCATCTTGCGCGCTCCGTGCGAACCGACTGAATGGAAGGCGCCCGGCCATCGATGCGGCGATTCGTATGTCCGCATACATTCGCGCCACCTGGGCGGCCCCGTGCTCATCATCCTGCGCACGCAGTTCCACGGTGAGTGTGCTGATGTGCGCGGTCAACGCCCGGCGCAGGCAGTCGACTTCCTCATCCGTGAAATCGAGCGTGGTCAACATTGGTCATCTCAGGAAACATCCCGGAGACAGTTAGAGACATCCGGGGGGATGGGATTTTTATCCCCGAACACCACAATCGTTGATACGCAGATCTCACAAGACATTTCCGATCGCGAACATTTCCTATTGCAGCGATCATTTTCTCGGCGCAGTCTCGGTGACCTCCCGTTGACGGTTCCACCCGCGATTCGTTTGTTCGAACGGATGCCCGCCGGTCTTGCTGGCCGACCAAAGAATGAAGGTCCATCAGGGAATGAGCGACCCCCCCTATATGCCGTTGTATCTCGGCGACGTGTTGAAACTTACGCTGTACTGGACCGGCGAGGAACGCGCGTTGTTGATCCTGTTGTATGCCGCGCAATGGTGGAACGGGCCATTACCGACGGATCTGTCGAGACTGGCCGGCGCCTTGCAGTACGACGAGGGGAGGTTCCGCGCGTTGTGGCACGGCCGCGTCCACACGTTGTTCGACGAAACACCGAATGGCTTTCTAAACCACGAGTTAGAGATCCGACGCCAGACTGTGGCGCGCATGTCTGGCGCACGCCGGGCAGCTGGTAAAGCCAGCGGCCGGGCTCGCCGCGAACGATCGGGACGACACGATGATGGGTCCGGTGGTGAGTCGTTCGAACAACCCCACGAACACGATGTTCGAACACGACATGGAACGAACGGCGGGTCGTATGTTCGAACCTCAATCCAATCCAATCCAATCCAATCCAATCCAGACCAACAGCCGCAGCCGCTCGATACATCCACCGTTGACCCGGATAACACCGCTGCATACTCACCGTCGTTGGCGGAACGACCATCAAACGGCACAGACCCGCCGCCATCGGCGACGGCCAACGAGAAGACACGGCCGAGACGGCGACGCATGCCGGTCGATCACCCCATCGAACCATTGCGGGATTGGGCGAGATCGAACACACCGGGCGTCAACTTCGATTCCGAGATCGCGCTCATCCGCGATCACGAATTCCGTGACCCGCATTCGGATTGGGACGCGGTCGTTCGCAATTGGTTACGTCGAGCCGCCAAACAGAAACCCCGGCCGGCCGACGAACACTTGACCCGATACGAGAGACACAAGCGGAGGCTATACGGCGATGCATAACCCCGCGGCCAATCTGCCAACCGAACGCGATGATCTGCGCGACATGTTGGCCAACGCGTCCGCGCCGGCACCCGCGCGTCGCGCACACAAACCGTCACATCGGTCACAACGTGTCTGGGATCGTCTCGGTGATTGGTACGGCGCGAGATTCGCGGATCAGTTCGGCGACGTGCCGAGCCCCGATTGGTGCACCGTCATTGACAATGTTTCTAACGATCATCTCGTTGCGGCGTTGGTGCTCATCCGTGAACGACATGTCACGTTTCCGCCGACGCTGCCCGAATTCGTTGCGTTGGTCAAAGAGGTTCGGATGCCGCCGCGCGTCCATGCGCCGTCGATCGCAGAACAACTCACCGCATACGTCGCACGGGCTTACCCGCTCACGCCGGCCCAAGTGCGCGGCCCCTGGACATTCATGTTCCAAATGGTTGGTGGTCGGCCAGTGGTGACGGCCGTGGTCATCGATGCCGATGGCGATCGTCCGGGCTATCGCGTGACGGTCGAAGACATGCGAATGGATACGCCATAAATCGTAGGTGAGGGGGAACGCCGCATGACAGACATCGGAAAAGCGTTCGATACGTTCATCGCCGAATCGTTCAACGAACGGAACAGGGACCGCACGTTGTCATTGACGCAACGGCAATTCGCGTGGCTTGCATTCTGCGCCGGGGCGCGAGCGACGTTAGATCAGGTGAAGTCCGGCATCGTCGCGTCTCGATCTTCACAGCAGACCGGCAACCATGAGATGGAGACGGATTGATGCGCACTACTGGCAACGCGAATGTGGGCGATACACGGTGGACGTGGTCCCGATCCCTGGCAGCAAGACGGGCGAACGATTCACCGCATGGCGCCGGCCTCCGGAACACGGCGCCATGGCGGACAATCTTGGTTGCTACGATGAACTACGCGACGCCATCAATGCGTGCGTGGCTGATCTGCGTCGTCGAACGAGATCGGCATAGCCGTTCAGAGAACGAGCAACGCGAGGCCGAGTTCACCCGCGGACTCATACGGGGGCGGAAAGTCGCCACCCTTCATTGTGACGATCTTGGAATCATACAAACCGCGCGCGACTCGCAACGCATCGTAAATGGTACAGACCGCCGAATCAGCATCGCTACGTTTCGGGCTGCGGACGAAATACGGTCGAGATTCATCTCGGAACTGATGATGGAGCGTACCGATGTGCGAGGATGCTTCGAGACGGTGTTCATGAAATATTTCCCGGTCGGTCCACGATGGGCGGATAAGCGAATCCGTCGCCAATGTTTCTATGCATGTATAACCCAACACATCCCAAACATCCGCGTGTTCAAGCGCGACCTGCTGATGATGCGTGAAGACGTGCACCGCGCCAGATCGATTGCGGAACTTGTAACGTAACATGGATACCACCTCCACAGTTGTGTGACTCACAGAGTGCACGACCGGTCTTCCCGAAGCAGTAACCCCCGCGAGTGACCGACGATGACCATTCACACGGATGTCGACCGACTAATCGACTGGTACGTGAATCATTCACCAACCATTCGCGTGATCCCGGTCATCGCATCTCCGAACACCATCAGGAAATTCGCACGCAAACGACGACGTGGCCCCTACATATATCGACATTTCGAGATCGTCCCGATCGGGCGAGCGAAGGAACGGCGTGGATCGCCGGATAACAAACAGACGGAGTTGCACACATGAAAGTTGAAACGTTGCAGATGGTGAGTCGTGAAGACGCCGCGATCCTGTATCGAAAATATCAGCAGCACCGCGCACACCAACAACCTTATGACGCGGAGATCGCACGGATCTACAAACACATAGCCCGTGGCCGCACGGTCATCCGGGCCCTTGAATCGATACGCGCAGCTGGTTGCGACGAGGCGGGATTGCCGCGGTTGGCAATCGCGCCCGCCCACATGCAGGAATGTTGGTATTCGCGTAACACGCGCGGCGATGTCACGTTCGGAAAGCAATGGCCGCACGATCGTGACCAACGCGATGTCGTTCGCATGCAATGGCCAGGGGCGCCCGACCTAACACGATGGCGGTGTTGCGCGCAGGTTCCATTGATCCCGATTCACCTGCGACCGAAACGCGGCTTACAAAATTATCACATCCTGTGGGAAGCAGAATGGACGCGAAAATATCCTGTTGACCCCTACTTGCTGCGTCGGTGCGGCGGCGATGCGTGGTTGGTGTTGGCCGCTTGGGATTTGACAGACGTGGAACGCGCCGTGATGGGCGGTCGGGTCAGGGGGAACTAACCCATGGGCGCGTTAAAGAAACAAATACCGAGTGACGTGGTATTACCGCGTTACGACGACATGTGCCGCGCGATTGCCGAATGCCATCGTGTCGACGAAGTCAAAGACATTCGCGATAAAGCGGAGGCGCTGCGTGCGTATGCCAAACAGGCCAACAACCGTGAAGTTGAATGCCAGTTCGCCGAGTGCAAGGTACGTGCGGAGATCAAGTGTGGCGAACTATTGCGTGATATGGCCCAACTCGGTGAACGTGCCGGTGTCGGACGCCGACATGCCAATAGTGACAACGTGTCACTATTGTCCGATATGGGGATCACCGCCAAAGAGAGCGAGCGATTCCAGCGAGCGTCGGAGGCGCCGCCGGAACTCGTCGAGGCCGCGTTCACCGATGCGCGTGCGACGCTCGTTCCTGTCACCAGTTCACAGATCCGCAACCTGACACGGTCCCCGGACTTTTCACCCCAACAACGCACCGATCACGAGAGGTTGTGGCGCGTCCTCCGTGCCCTCGAACAGATCTCCGATCAAGACATCGCGCCATCTGAATGGTTGGACGCACTCCCACCATACATGCACGAACGCGTTGCAAATCACATCCAACGCGCCCGCCCGTGGTTGATGGAACTATTCGAAGAATGGAGGAACCGGTATGAGCACGACTAAAAAGCGGACGGACCTACTCGGGCCGACGGTCGCGGCGCGGATCATCGACGAAGCGCTAGGCCGACTCGGGCGAAATGCCATGTGGGATGATTATCTCCAAATCGGTCGAGAGTTGTTTCCGGAAGAAATGCGATTGATGGGCGAATCGTTCTCGCGCAATGGTTTTATAAAATGGATGCGAGACCATATGCGACGGGCCATCAATATCGACGAATCAAATCCATATGCACCCACCGTACAACTGGATTTGCCGGGCCTTGCCGCGCCTGCCTATCTGAACGTTGGCAGCAACAACACCCCCCAATTGGTTCGTTTCGCCGATGTCACCGTTGACGATATCTCGGTGGCCATCGGACATCGTGCTCGCGTGATCGGCGCCGTGTCGGCACGGAACGAAGATCTAATGCAGAAACGCGAATGGTTGAAAACGAACCGCAGCCACGACATGGAAACATTCGGGGAAGTGTGCGCGCGACTCGGGGTTCGTATCTCGAACCCGTTGCATGCTCCGACCAGTTCCACCGAGGGCGATCATGTTTGACGTGCTCTCCGAGGTGGACACCATACGGTTGTGCCAGACACACAGCGTCGCCCGGTTCGGAGACGGTGAACTGCGCGTGGCCATCGGGGGGAAGGCGGTCAGTCAGAAAGCCGACGCCGCGTTGGCCGCCGAACTCCGGGCAATCCTTCGCGATGAAATACCGGGGTTGCTCGTTGGTGTGCCGAACTTTGATCGATCTCCGCGGGCCAAGAGCTGGGCGAAGTATCGCGAAGGGCCGTTCGCCAGACTCTACACGCCGGGCCGGCAGTATGTTTCCAGTCTGATCACGCGGCCGGATAGTGCGCCTTGGATCGATACGCCGACGTATTGGCAATCGGTGCGAGATCTGTGGGCCGCCAAAGATGTGGTGTTAGTTGCAGGCGATCGGAAATCCATTACACCGGAGATGTTGGTCGGCGCGGCATCCGTGCGCGTCGTCCGCGCGCCTCCACGGGATGCGTACGCCGAAGTCGAGCGGATCGATAGGGAGATCGGTTCGCCGACCGGCGTGGTCATCATGTGCCTGGGATGCACGGCCACGGCATTGGCGGCGCGTCTTCACAAACGTGGCGTGCATGCTTTGGATCTCGGCCACATCGGGATGTTTATGAAACATGCGGGTGCATATCAGTTCGAACGTTCGGATCTGGCGTCGGAAGGCTATCGGGCGCAACTACGCGAGAAGCATGCCGGAATGAAATGGGGCAAACACGGGCATTCGCACGCGCCCGAGATCTTGGAACATCTAGCGCGTCTCGGTGGGCGATCGGTTCTCGACTACGGCTGCGGTCAGGGAACGCTCGCGCGCGCATTGCCGAATGTGAAAGTCTTCCAGTACGACCCCGGCATCGCGGGACTCGACGACCTGCCGAAACCAGCCGATGTCGTGGCATGCACGGACGTACTCGAACACGTTGAACCGGATCTCATCAACAGAGTGTTGCGCCATATTTTTCTGCTCGCCGGGCGCGGCGCATACCTCGTTATTGCAACTCGACTAGCGCGCGAACAACTGCCTGATGGTAGGAACGCCCACCTGATTGTTCGACCGCCCGAATGGTGGATCGAAAAATTGCGTGAGACCGGTTGGACGAAGATTCGCAGCGAACAACGCAAGGGACTATGCGTATGGTTGGAGAAATAGACCGCAGTCTCGTTGTCGGCGACTCACATTTTGCATATCTACGATTGCAGAAGGGCAGCCTGTTCAGTCTGTCTCATGAACGCGCGCGTTGGCACGCTGCCTACGAGCATGATCTATGGCAGACGTATTCAGAGATCAAAGAGTACCTACCCGTACCGTGCTGGGGCGTGCTCGATATCGGGTCGGGCCTCGGCGGCATCAATATCCTGATCTCACGCCACTACGGGGACGATCCACCGTTCATTCATCTGTTGGATGGCGAAGCAGATGCGCCGGAAATGCGACTTCACCGACAGACGTTTAACGATATGACGATCGCCCGCCATTTTCTCATCGCGAACGGCGTTCGGCCGGATCGTCTCAACCACTTCGGCACCGGCGCGGAGAACTTGCCGCGCCCGTATGACCTCGTCTTGAGTTTGGGCTCGTGGTGCTTTCATTACGAGCCGGACACGTACCTGCCGTTACTTCTCCGCGGTGGCGGTCTACACATGAGTTCCATCGTCATCCTCGATGTTCGAAACAATAGAAAAGACTATGTGGAGCAGCTGCATCGGTCGTTCGCTCAAGTGGCCGTGATTCGGCGAGAGCGAAAGTACAAAAGAATCGTGTTCGTGAGATGGCGATGATCGACCGAATTACTATCGTTGGCGGCGGGTGGTCCGTTCGGAACGTAGCATTGACGCACCTATGTGGGTTGGTCATCGGTGTAAACGACGCGGCTGTTCACTTGCCGGTGGTGGACATCGTCGTCAGCATGGACCGCCTGTGGACCGAATATCGGTGGTCATGGTTGTGCCGGCGTGCCGCGACAGCCTGGTTGCGACGATCGGCCACACAGAATATCGATGTCACGCACGCGACGGCCGCGGGATGGTTGACGGTCTTCGAGTGCAACCACGAATGCTCGGATTTCACGTCCATCCGCGGTCATCTGAACGGCACACACAGTGGATTGTGCGCGCTGAATCTCGCATGGCAGATGCGACCATCGCGTGTCTATCTTTTGGGGTTCGACATGTGCCGTGATTCCAAAGATCGCGCGTCGTGGCATCCGCCCTATCCGTGGACGCAACCGACCGGAGCGACGAGCAATCGGAAGTATGCGACGTGGGCCAGACAGTTCGAACAAGCCGCCGGACGGTTCGCGGCGATCGGTTGTGATGTGTGGAATGTTTCACCCGGTAGCGCGATCACGGCGTTCCCGCGAATGACGCCGGACGAATATCGACGGGAGTGCGACCGGTGAGGGAATTTACACTCGTTATGGCCTACTACGAGAACCGGCTCATGTTGATCGAGCATGCACGGTGTTGGAATGACCTGCCGCGAGAGCTCGCGCGCAAGTTGAACGTCGTTGTGGTCGACGATGGTTCACCCACCGTGCCCGCGCGCGATGCCTTGCAATCGATCCCGTTGCCAACGTTGGCGTCGGTGCAGGTCTGGCGCATGTTGGTCGACGTGCCATGGAATCAAGACGCCTGCCGCAATCTGGGCGTCAAACACGCCCCTACGGAATGGTTGTTGTTGACCGATATGGATCACATCGTACCGCCGCCGACGTGGGAACGTCTGATGCGTGGGCCGCTCGACAAACGCGCCGTGTATAGATTCGGGCGGGTCTCCGCACCCGCGATGGAACCATATAAACGACATCCGAACAGTTGGGCGCTCACTAAGCGAATATATTGGGACTGCGGTGGCTATGACGAACGTCTGGCTGGCAATTACGGAACCGACGGTGATTTCTTGGTTAGGGTCAAACATCGCCGGAACATCGTGGATCTCGCCGAAGTCTTGGTCCGTGTCCCGCGAGATGTCGTTCCGGATGCGTCGACCACGACGCTAAAACGCAAAGACCCGACCGAGAAGGACAACATCCGCAGGTTGCTGGCCGATCGATCCACCGACGCGAACTGGAAGCCGTTGCATTTCTCATTCCCACACAAGCGCGTGTTGTGACAGATCGATGAATCGGAGTTCGCGAAATGGAGTTCGTGACATTCAAGTGGAAACCTGCCACACGCTATCGTTCCACGTTCACGGCGGAACACGTCAACACTATGTTGTCGGGTCTAGGTCGGCAGTATCACAAGCCATTCAGGTTGACCTGTATTACCGACGATGCAACGGGCATTAGCAGCGAGGTCCGCATCATTCCATTGTGGAATGATTGGGCGCACATCCCTAGCCCGCACGGTCCAAGCTATCCGAGTTGTTATCGACGCCTCAAACTGTTTAGTCCCGACGCGGCGGATTTCATCGGGCCGTACTTCGCATGTTTGGATCTCGACATGGTGTTCACGGGCGACATTACGCCGTTGTTCGAACCCGATGCAGATTTCAAAATATGGGGCGACACCAACCGCGCGACGCCTTATAACGGAAGCCTATGGAAGATGCGGGCCGGCGCGCGACGCCGTGTGTGGGATGAGTTCGACCCCATCGAAGCGCCGGCGCGTTCTCGCCGGATGGGATACATCGGAAGCGATCAAGGATGGATCAGTGCGTGTCTAGGGCCTAATGAGGCGCGGTGGACACAACGCGATGGCATCTATTCTTTCCGTGTACACGTCCATCGCTACGGGTGCAGATTGCCGGCCAACGCTCGCATCGTGATTTTCCACGGTGCCATCGATCCATGGTCGCCGTTGGCGCAGCGGCTTCCGTGGGTGAGACAGCACTACAGGTGATGAAATGGCGGAAGGGGCCGGGCGCGGAGTATGCAAGAGGACAAGTAACAAACCCTGACAATGTCAATGGATTTATCACTAGGACTCAATCCGCGCCCGGCTTGGGTCGCATTCTTAGCGAAAGTCAGATCGACAGACCAACCGTAAAAACCGCATTGTGGGAAAGGGAAAATGCCGCGAGCCAAAGGAAGGTTCATCGAGGCGCCGAGGGATCGCAATCAATCCGAGATCATGCAACGGTACCGTGATTTCGGTTGTTCGGTGGAAGATCTCGGGGCGGTCGGTGGGGGGATTCCCGACCTGCTGATCGGATGCGCCGGTGTCACCGACGTGTCCGAGGTAAAGATGCCCGGCGAAGATCTACGCGCCAGCCAACGAACATTCAATGATCGATGGCGCGGGTCTCGGCCATGGAAGATCGAGACGTTCGAAGATGTGGAAGCGCATGTAATGGACATGCGCCGTCGAGCGAGAGGGAAATCGCTATGAACCGACCATTAGTGACATTCGTCACGTTGTTCCTGTTCGGACTGTGCAATCAAACCTATGCCGCGGAGCCCGAACCGCTTCCCGGTACGTTCACCGTCACTCCATCGAACGGCACATCACCGCTGTCGGTCACGATCACGTGGGATGTGTCGGCATTCACCGGCGGCACATGCACGGCGAGCGGCAGCTGGACCGGCACGAAGGCGTTGACGGGGTCTCAGACCGCCACGAACTTGACTGCGAATGCGACCTACACGTTGACATGCACGCGATCAATTCGGACATCAGCATCGTTGCAATGGACAGCACCGACGCGAAACACCGACGGATCGACGCTAACCACGCTCGCGGGTTACCGGATCTCCTACGGTCAAAGTCCGACGGCTCTGACCAACACCGTGCAAGTCAACTCCCCGACCACCACGACATATATTGTGGGAAACCTCGATGCTGGGACGTGGCACTTCGGTGTCCGCGCCTATACCAGCACTGGCGTCGAGAGTGGTCTCTCGAACGTCGTTTCCAAGATCGCCACGACGACCGTCGACACGCGATCGGTCACACGCACGGTCACTGTCACGCCGCCTATCCCAGAACCACCTGTTCTCCAGGTGGTCGACAATCGCGTGTTCAACGCGACGCCCGATTACACACGCTTAGTATTTATAGCCGGCAAACAATACGGGACCGTGGCGTTGGGAACGAGATGTGATCACACACGCCCCGTGAGTGGTGGTTGGTATCCCATTCCAATAGGTTCGGTGCGCTGGGCGTCGTTGGCGCGCACCGCTTTCCCCGTCGCCATCTGTAACGTGAAATAGCAAGACGTAGCGACTGTTTCATGTGAAACACAGTGCGCCAATAATTCGGCGCCTAGTGTCTTAGGAAACATTCTGATGGTCTTCCGCGTCGATGTTCACGTATACCACCACGACGCCGATGCGCCGAACGTGCGGACGATCGCCGCACTGACAAGCATCCTCAGATCTCGGAATGATCAACTCGCGGAAGCGGTGCACGAGTTGAACGGCCAGCAGACACCGCGCCGAATGTCCACTACCAGCACAAGGAATGTCACGATGAGTACGCCGAGCATGGAGGCCGTGATCGAACAATTGCGCGTGGAGGTCGAACGCAATTCCAGCGTCGACGCTAGCGCAATTCAACTACTCACCACGTTGGCCGACAAGATCGAACAGATCAAGAACAACCCCACCGAGTTGCAAACGCTTGTCGAGAGTTTGCGATCACAGAGCGACACATTGGCCGCCGCAGTTGTCGCGAATACGCCGGCCGAAGGTGAAGCGACGACGTAAACGTTCCCATGTGAGCCGCGAGCGCCGTCAACCTGCGGCTCACGCCCTCGGAAGGGGCGGAAAGATTCCTCCTTGCCTTTGTCCGCCCCTTCCCGTTTTCTTTCTCCGAACGCCGCCGGGACCAACATGACGAAACATACGTTCAAGGCATACGACGCCCGCGGCCGGTTGGTTCTTTCCACATGGACGCGTGCCCCCGGCGCATACACTGCCGAATGTGCGGCCTTTCAATCTCGGTTGAATCGATTCGAGTTGGCGCGCGTCGATATATCGTCGTCCGATCCACATGAACCGATGCGATCGTTGCTACCGCGCCCCAAGCCGCACCTGTCGGTGGTGCAATGACGATCGACAACCATGACAGACCCAAGGGATTTCGTTGTGGATGTGCCGCCCGGCGAGAATGGATCAAACGCGCTTTGCGACTCGCCGCGGAACGGAGCCGATCAGCCATTAACCGCGGCGGTGTGCGATCTCGTAAAACAGATGGCCGAAACGAACGCGCTATTGATTGTGCTGGCCGATCAGACCGCTCAATGTCTCGCGCACATGTCCATTCTGATGGACATCGTGGTGACTAACGAAGAACAACCCGACAGCGACACCACGACATACTTGGACGGATCGCCGATCATATGAAGTTGAAACACATACAACCTCGTGTTCGGACCGTTCCGCTATCGCCGGTGGCTAGCGCCGACGCGGATGGGCAATCAAATTCCACGGCACATCTTCGATTGCGTGGCCGCGCGCTACAGACACGCAACACCCGGATCGCGAGTCGTGATTTCTATACGTGCCGGATGTGCGGACGAGTGACTGTCGATGAGGGGCAGGTCGATCATCGCATCCCGTTGGCGGATGGTGGCAGTGACGACCCCTCGAACCTGCAATGGTTGTGCGTCGAATGCCATCGTGCGAAGACCGAACGAGAGAAGGCACGGCGAGGCGCGACATGAATATCATGTTGGATTGTTCGCCGGCCAAGCTGCTGAGCTACCGCGCCCGCTTTGGGGTCGACTTCCTACAACTGCGGACACCGCTGACGAAATATGCGCGCGCCCCCGGTATCGCCTATGCGTTGGACAACGGATGTTTCGAACGTTTCGAACGAACCGTGTGGGAACGGTTGCTAGATGAAGCGGAACACGATCGACCAATCTTCGTGACGTTGCCGGACATCGTCGGTGACGCCGCACGCACCATCGAACTGTTCGATCACTTCAAGATGCGCACCAACGGCTTGCCGCGTGCGCTCGTCCTACAGGACGGCATCGAACGTGTGCGCATCCCGTGGGACGATCTCCACGCCGTGTTCGTGGGTGGAACCGATCAGTTCAAGTACAGCCGTGAAGCCATCAACGCCGCGAAGACCGCGCGCATGTTGGGGCTATGGATTCATGTGGGTCGGGTCAACACCGCCGCGCGTGTTCGCAATTGGATCGGACTAGCGGATTCCATCGACGGTAGTGGCATCAGTCGATATGACCACATGTTGATCGACGTGTTGAGCCAGATCCGAGGTGATCATCCGCAACAATCGCTTGACGGCGTGGAACGTGCGTCGTGAAAGTTCGGCTCACACAGTTGGATGGCGCCTTGCCAAATCTCGCCATCATGACCCTTGCGAGTTGGCACAAAGAACGCGGCGATGACATCGTTGTTACGCGCCAGATCGAACGCGATCTTTTCGAACCAGACTATGACAGGGTCTACGGATCGGTTCTGTTCAACTTCAGCGCGGAACGGCTCGCACGGTTTCGCTGCGCATGGCCACATGCGATCGTCGGCGGGACGGGTGCTGGAGATCATCAACTCGGGTTCAGTGTCGACAGTGTGATCGGCGGCCGACACGAGTACGCCGACTATTCCGGTTATCCCGAATTCACCGATTCGATTGGGTTCACGCAGCGAGGGTGTCGCCTCAGATGCAAGTTCTGTTGCGTTCCGCGGAAGGAAGGAAAACCGCGATCTGTTGGAACGATCCGGGAGATCTGGCGCGGCGACCCATACCCTCGGAAACTGCATCTATTAGATAACGATTTTTTCGGTCAACCCCGAGAACAATGGCAGGCCCGCATACGAGAGATCCGCGACGGCGATTATCGGGTTTGTCTTTCACAGGGCATCAATGTGCGACTTATGAACGACGAAGTGGCGGAATCTCTTGCGTCGATCCAGTACCGCGACACGAAGTTTCGGCGCAAACGTTTGTATACGGCGTGGGACAACATCGGAGACGAGGTCATATTCTTTCGCGGTATGGATGCGCTCGAACGCGCTGGCATCCCGAACCGCCACGTGATGGCGTATATGTTGATCGGTTTCGACCCGGCCGAGACGTGGGACCGGATCTGGCATCGCTTTAACCGAATGATAGAACGTGAGATCAAACCGTATCCGATGGTGTACGACCGACGACGCAAGGATCTGTGCGCGTTTCAACGTTGGGTCAATTTGGGTCTATATCGATGCGTGCCATGGGACGAATACAACGCGAACCC
>ERZ777006.8-NODE-8-length-30504-cov-57.620743_pt1 | contig 30504 bp, 38 predicted proteins | sample MGYA00374959_ERZ777006 | MGnify/ENA primary metagenome ERZ777006 (study PRJEB29305, sample SAMN08776659) | plant metagenome | isolation source: Switchgrass | host: Panicum virgatum | place: USA: Austin, Texas | collected 2014-11-04 ... | reverse complement strand
GGCAGGCAGAAGGGCGCGCCCTCGCCCAGAGAAGCGCGCCCCTCGTTCTGACGATGCCCGCCCCCCACGCGCGAGGGGCGGGCCACCGCCGCGCCCACCACCCTACCGCCAAAACCCCCTCGCCCTCCGGGAGTTACGACGCACCCTCCTGATACGACACGTTGCGGAACATGCCCTCGAAGACGTTCTCCGGCTGCCCGGAGAACGTCTCCTCCTTCTCGATCCAGACGTACCCGCCCCGATACTGCGTGTCCCCGGTGCTCACGGAGAACCGGGTGCCGTCCGCCAGCTCACGCGTGAAGGTGATCTGATCCGGTGTGACGCGCAGGGTGTAGCTGTTCCACACGTCCGCCGCGATGGCCGGGGTGTCCCTCGTGTCCAGCTCGGTGAGAGAGTCGTCCTGGTTGGCCCATTTCGCCAGGCCGATCTCCCCGTTCTGGCGCTGGTAGGCCCGGTAGAGCGTCTGCTGCCCCTCCGGCATCCGGCGCGGGTTCTTCTCCTCATCCCCCTGGGGCCAGCCGTAGGGCTCGCGGTCTGTCTCCGCGCCGAACAGCAGCCCCATCCTCGCCCGGGAATCGCTCTCCTGTGCCAGCGTGTTCCACCGCATCTCCCAGGTGATGGTGTAGTCCTCGGCGTCCGGCAGCGGGCACAGCCACCCGCACAGCACCGCAGGGCGCCCGATGCCGTTACCGAAGTTGGGCGGCAGGATGAGTCCCTGCTCACGCGGATGGGGCCGCCCCCGCGCGAGACCGGCAGGGCTGACCAGGTTCTGCTGATCGGTGCGAAAGGTGAGCTGCCCTACCCCGGGGCGCCGGTGCTCCCACGGGTCCACCTCGGCACGGTAGCCGTAGTCACCGCCCATGCCCCGGTAGTACACCGGGTCCAGCGCCAGCGCCCCCCGCAGCCCGAGCCGCTCCACCCGCGCGCGCTGCTCATGCCGGGAGTTGCCCAGCATCAGCACACTGATGCCCGCCTCGGCGTAGGCCGTGAACACCTCGTCGGCGTAGAAATCGGACAGCAGCATCCACTCCACGCCCGCGTCCTGCACATCCGCCACCGGATACGGCAGCTCCGCTGTGCCCCACGTGCCCAGCGCCACGGGACCATCCGGCGTGAGAATCGGAGTGAGCCCGGCGTTGATGACGGTGACGGCGTTCTCGATCTCCGCCACGCCGATCAGCGCCCAGTTCTGCGCGCAGTACTCCAGCACGCCGCGGATCGCCCCCCGGATGTGGGTGGCCTCCCGCCCGTACGCCTCGCCGGGCTGCGGGGCGCAGGCCAGCAGGGCCACCGCCTTGCCATTGATACGCGCCAGGAAGTCCACCAGAAGCGGCTGGTAGTAGCGGGCGGCCAGCCACCCCCACCAGCCGCCACCCCGGTCCTCCCGCGTGTCGGGGTCCTCGGTGTCCGGCCGCACGTAGGCCACGGGGTCATTCACCGCGCCGGCGAAGTTGTAGCAGGACTGGATGGTAGAGGCGGACAGTTGGCGGATGTCCTGACTGCGGAAGATGCTCGACCGGCCGCCACTCATGTGGTCGTCCCAGTAGTCGGCGACCACGCCCACATCATCTGCGCTGGTGGCGACCTGGAAGTGGATGAGGTGCACCTGGTGGGCCAGGCAGTAGTCCACCCCGTACGGAGAACTGAACGGGTGGTGCAGCCCGGCCAGGCTGGTGGCACCGACCACGCCTGGCGCTTCGGGGAGGCTGTCGATGCCGTGCAGGCAGGTCTCCGGAATCGGCGGCCCGCCGGTGGTGACGAGGATGCCGCCGTCCGAGCCGAAGCGCGCGGTCTGCCCGCTGTCGGTGGACAGCTTCACCTGGATCGTGCCCGTGCCCTCGTCGAACACCAGCCCCGGGCCCAGGCCCTCCTTGCCCACGCAGGCGACGATGGCCTTGCAGCCAGTCTGCCCCTCCATGGACAGGCCGATCTCGTACGGCTGCTGCACCGAGCCGTTCCCGGAGACGGTGATGGGCGCCGTTCCGCGCACCACGCACGAACACGACGTGACGCACCCGCATCTAGCCACGGTCGTCGCATCCCTTCTGGGGGTCGTAGGGCACTAGGTGCTCCTGGCCCTGGTCGTCGATGTGCTGGCACCACCACTGGCCACGCACGTTGATCAGCAGATGGCTGGTGACGGCGCTGCTGGCGTTCGCCGCGCGGCCGACCGCGCGCTGCGCCGCCAGGGCGGCGCGCATCGGCTGCTGTCCGGCGCGCTGGCCCGGCAGAGGGGATGTCATGGGCCCACCCCGCTTTCCAGGTCCTCATCCACATCTCCGAGGGGGATGAGGGTGACGGCGACCTTCTCGCCACCGGACTCCCACGTGACGTCCACATCCGAGACCATGAAGGCGTTGCTGATGGCGGTGCAGTACGCCTCCGTTGTCACGTCGATCCGCTCACCGGGCACCAGCCAGCGGATGTTCACCGGGGCCTCGGGGGAGAGCTGGGAGCCCTGTGGCACGGAGATGGCCGCCGGAACCGGGTTGCGCCCCCCCAGGGCGCCTCGCGCTGCTTCACGCAGGTCGGCGTTGGAAGCGTCCTCTTCTTGGAGGCGCACGAGGGTGTCCAGCCGCCCGTAGGGGGTGCCGACGCGGCCGGTGCCCACGGTGCGCCCGTCGTTGATGTCGGTGGTCTGCTGGCTGGTGGCGAACGCGTAGGTGGCGGCGGTGGTGCCGTCCTTGATCAGCTCTACTTCTCCGGTGAAGTCCTCGATGTCCAGGCGGGCGATGGCCTGCGTCTTAGAAGTGGGCCTGCCGCGCAGCAGCAACGCTCGCCCCACCGTGGTCCACGTCAGGCCCCGCTTGGTCAGCTCACGCCAGATGTTCCCGACGAACTCCGTCCACACGGTGGTGTTGTCCGAGCCATCCTTCTCGAACTTGATGGTGGGAAGATCACCATCGCGGCGGACGACGTACGGCATGATCCCCGGGTAGTCCGGAGGGTCCGACAGCGCCGACTCCTCCAGGTTCAGCCTGAGATGGTTCCAGGCGATGTAGGTCACCCGGCCGCGCCGTCTGCCCCGGGAGTCCTCGTCCTGGCTGGTGTAGGTGACGCGGAAGGTGTTGACCAGCTTGTCCAGCCAGGCGAACACGTCCTGGGCGTCGATGACGAACTCGCTGCGGCGCTCGGTGACGCGCACGATGGGGCCCTGCCACACCAGGTCGGCGTCCCGGTAGATGCCCAGCTCGTGCACCCAGGGCTCCACCCGCCCCAGCGCCTGGCAGCACTCCGGCTCACGGCCCCCCTTGGGGACCGTGACCTGCGCGTCCGCGATGTCGTTGATCGTCCGCGACCAGGACACGCCGGTCAGATCGTCCATGGCGGCTGGGTAGGGACGCGCGCCGCCGCGCCAGTGGATGACAGCCCGGTACTCACTGGGGCAGCCCAGCACTGGTTCCGCGCTGCCCACCGGATCGAAGTCAGGCACCGGTCATCACCCCACGTCCGCCCTCGGGACCAGCAGCACGCGGGCCATCGCGTCCGTCGCGGTGTGCCGCAGGCGGGACCAGACCTCGATGCACAAGCCGGTCGGGCAGCCGAACACCGGCCACTGGAAACTCGCGCCGCGCGGGCCGTACACCGTGGGCGTCGCCGTCGCCGTGCCGACGACTCCTTGCGGGCACTCCACGATCGCCCGCTGCACGCGGCCATCAACGGTGAGCGTGGAGCCAGCGGGCAGGTAGGGGATGTTGATATCCATGCAGGCGTTGCACGGATCGGCCACCAGATCACAGGGGTTGTTCTGCGGGTTGGCCCAGAACCGCACCACCAGGCGGCGCATCTCCTCGCGGCCGGTGCGGACCTGAAGCACGGGCACGGTCTCCAGCCAGGCAGGCTGATCCAGCGGGGAAACCTGGATACGCGAGCGGCGAAAGTCGTTGACGCCGGTCGGATAGCACGGGGAGACCGGCGCCGGAGGCCGGGGCGGCAACCGAGGCTCAGGGCACTCGGGGTCCTCCAGACACGGCCGGGGCGCCAGACACTCCTCGTACACCTGGTCCGGATCGGTCTTCAGGACCGTCTCGCCGTCAGCGAGCGGGACCCAGTCCGCCACCGTGACAAGCGGGTCCCGGTAGATCCACGGCTTCCCGGCAACCAACGTGAAGGCGACCTCGGCCCACAGCACGCCACCGGTCAGTGACTTGACCTCCCCCAGGGAAGGGCCCTCCAGCAGCCCCACGTCGTACAGGTGACGGATCTCGGCGTCGCCCACTGCGCGGGTCTGGCCCTGCGGGCTGGAGCCGGGGCAGCACGCGAACATGCACAACTGGTCTCCGCCGCACACCGAGCCGCCGCACTCGGTGCCCGACAACACGCTGGCCAGCCACTCCATCCCGTACGCCAGCGCGCACTCGCCGACAGCGATCAGCGCCACGGTGAAGGCGACCTCGCGGCTGGTGCGCCGCAGCGGCCCCAGCGTGGCACCGTCCACGATGCGATCGGTCGGCGTACGGGAGACCGGGTTCACACCCAGCCCGGCCACCTGCAACCCGAACACACCGAGGAAGTCCTTCGACTGTGGCTGGTGCTCGTCGTACCAGGGCGCCGGGTCCAGCACCACGTCCCGGTAGGGGTCCTCGCCAAGGGCCAGGCTGGTGGTGTCGCACGGCTCGCAGGCCAGGGCCAGACCTGCGTTCGCCGCGTACACCACGGCGCGGGCAGAGTTGACCACCTCGATTCCTGCAAGCGATGCGTAGCCGTCCCACATGTCAGACCCCCGTGGCGCGGGCCATCTGGCCGTGGAGGTGCTGGGCCAGCACGAGCGGGTCCTGCATCTGGCTGTGGATGTGCCACGTGTGATACGTGGACGGACCCGAGGCGGCGGCGCCGTGGCGTGCGAGCAGGTTGAGCAGACCGGATTCCTTGGCCAGGCGCACCGCCCGCTCCGGGCGGGACAGTGGGATGACGACCTCGGGCCCGGCTTCGCCGATCAGGGCAGTCATGGGGGAGCGGATGATGCCGCCGTCGGCCAGGCCGGGGATGAAGTCCAGCGCGTCGCCGAGACCTGAGGAGATCTGGTCTTTGATCCTGCTTCCGAGGTTGCCGATGGCGTCGAGGACTTTGCCGGGCAGCTCGCGGAAGGCGTCCACGATGTCGCCGATCAGGGAGGAGACCCCTTCGGAGACGGTGTCCCACATGTTGGTGAAGAAGCTGGACAGGCGGTCGGTGAGGCCGTTGACCGCGTTCATGGCGCGGTCGGGGAGGTTACGGAAGTACTCGACAACGCTGCTGATTCCGGAGGAGACGTTCGTCGCCGCCGTGTTGAACAGGGAGGTGAAGAAGGTGCTGAGCATCCCTCCCAGGGCCTGGACGGCTTCGATGGAGCGGCGCGGCAGGGCGCGGAAGAACGCCACCAGGCGGGCGATGCCGGCGGAGACCAGCGACGCCCCTTGGACGAACACCATGGCGAAGAAGTCCGCCAGCAGGACGGGCAGGGCCACGAGGGCCTGGATGATCTTCGTCGGGATGAGGATGACGAGGCCGATGATGAGGCCGATGCCGAAGCCGATGGCGTAGAGGGCGGAGTCGAAGACGGTGGTGAAGAAGCTGGCCAGCATTCCGGGCAAGGCCTGGAGCGCGGCCAGCAGGCGGCCGGGCAGGGCCACGAAGAAGCCGACGATGGCGTCGAGGGTGGTGGAGGCGATGTCAACGGCGCCCTGCCAGGCACTGGTGAAGAAGTCGTTGATCAGGCCCGGCAGGACGGTGAGGGCGGTGGAGATGTAGCCGGGGAGGGCGACGAGGAAGTTGACGAACCCCGTCAGCCCATTCAGGACAAATGCGAGAGCAGAGACAACTCCGCTGATAATCGGCACAACGCCCTCGATGATCAGCCATGACTGAAACGCGACGGCCACCGCCAGGATCGGAGTGACGATGCTGACCAGCAGACTGAGCAGTGGAGCCAGGGAGACGATCAGATCGGCCAGCGGCGGGACGAGCGGGATCAGCGCTTCGGTCATGGCGGCGAAGGCGTCCACCACCGGGGGCATGAGCGGGATCAGGGCGCGGAGAATCTGGTTGACCAGTGGGACGAAGGCATCGGTGATGTCCACCAGCGCCAGGCCGAGCTCGTCGATCAGGGGAACGAGGGAGCGGGCGGCGCGCCCCAGCTCATCACCCAATTTCTGGGCAACTTCTGTCAAAACGGGCAAAAGTGGTTGAAGTGCTGCATAGAGGTCGGCGATGACGTCCGCCAGCGGCTGGAGCAGCGGAACGATAACCTCCAGTGCGCCCGCCAGCACCGTGCTGAGCAGATTCCCCCAGTCCTCCATCAACGGCAGCGCCGCGTCCGCAATGGTGGTGATCACCGGCGCCAGCGCATCCAGCAGCGACCGCAGCGCCGGGAGAAACGCCCCCAGCACCTCCGAACTGATCGCGCTCAGCACGGCGAACAGCGAGTCGAGCGCCCCCGACCCCGCCGCCGTGTTGAAGAAGTCCGCGAGCATGCCGGTCACCTGCGTCAGCAGGCCGACAAGCCCCACGCCCTCGTCCTGCATCGAGCCGATGACGGAGCCGAAGATCGAGCCGATGTTGCCCAGCAGCTCCCCAAGCTGCCGGAACACCACCAGGGCGCCCTCCACCCAGGCGACAGCCTGGCCACTGTCCGCGGCTTCGGACATGAACGACCCCAGCCGCTCACCCACGCTCGCGATCGCATTGCCAAGGCGCGTGCCGAAGGCATCGCTCACGGCGGCGGCCATCTGAAGGAACCCCTGGGTGACAGGCCCGACCGCCTGCCCCAGGCCGGAGACCGCCTGCTGCGTGCCGCCCAGGACGGACCGCACGGCCGCGACGCCCTCCGCGCTGGAGACGAAATCCAGCGCCGAGCTGGCCGCCTTCCCGAACTCCGCCGAGATGTTCGTCAGGCCCGTGCGCAGCGGCCCGCCCAGCGCGTTCGCTACCTGGGTGATCTGGCCGGAGAACTGCTGGAAGAAGGCGTCCTGCACCGCCGTGCGCAGCGCTCCGAACGCGGGCTTGAGGTCGCGGACTTCCTTCGCGGCGGCCTGCGCCGCCGGGGACAGCCCCTCCAGCGCCGTCTGGAAGTCCTCCGCGCTGCCCGTGAGCGCGGTGGAGAACGCCTCGCCCACGCCGGACAGGGCCAGGGCCAGTGCGCCGAAGGCAGCCGCCGCCCCGGTGATGGCGGCCGGGGCCGCAGCGAGGATACCCACGACCGGGCCGAGATCCGCCGCCAGCAGGGGGGCGATGGCCAGCAGCACCCGCCACACGCTGCCCAGGCGGCCGAAGCCCCCGGCGGCCGACGACGCCGCCCCGCCCCCGGCCGTGATCTGGGTCGTCAGCGTGCGCAGCCGGTTCAGGGCATCTTCATCGACATCCAGGCGTACCCGGATCGGCGGGACAGTGATGCGCCCCAGCGTCCGCACGAAGTGATCGATGTCCGGCTCCACCCGCACCCGAATCGGGCGGATGCTGCGCAGTTGCCGGTTCAGATCCCACAGGAAGTTCGTGGCATCCGGAACGACCGGCACCCGTACCGGGCGGATGCTGCGCAGTTGCCGGTTCAGATCCCACAGGAAGTTCGTGGCATCCGGTGTGACAGGGACACTGACAGCTCGCAGGCGGCGCAACTGGTTGCGCAGGTCGTTCTGGAAGCGGGACGTGTCAGGGTTGACGGTGACGGAGACCGCGAGATCCCGGCTGGCCCGTTGCAGGTCATCGGCAATGGTGCGCGCCGCGTTCCGCCCGGCGTTGCGCACAGAGCGTTGCAGGGCCTCGTCCAGAGAGCGCCCCGCGTCCAAGCCCGCCTGGCGCATCTCGCGCTGGAACTGGGTGCGGAAGTCGCGGATGTCAGCGGTGATGACCACACTCGCGCGGCCGAGCTCACCCGCCACCAGCTCCTCCAGGCACACCCAGCCCCACGCGCTCGCGCGTGGGGGGCAGCCCGGCCTACTTAGCCAGCGGCATCACACCATCAACACTGACCCCAGGCTACAGGCCACCCACCCACCCGGCAGGCCAACCTCCTGGGTGGGTGGCCGGGTGGTATTTATCCAGTGCTGCCGAGCTGATTCAGAGCGCTCTGGAACGCTGCCGCCTGCTCAGCGGGGGAGAACCCGGGCACGGCCTTCATGTTCCGCTTGCTCACCGGGCGCGGCGGAGAAAAGATCTGCGCCTCCAGCTTCCGCGCCTCCTTCTCCTCCGCCACGGTGGAGAACATCCACCCCAGCCCGGCCGAGACCAGCCGGTGCGCCGCCGCCCCCGCCGGGTCGAACCCGTGAGAGACCATCCACGCCCCGAAGGGCCGCCAGTTCTCCTCGCATGTGGCGGCCACCCGCTGCGCCGCCCACCACTCCACACCGTAGATGTGGGGGGACAAGGTCAGCACGATCTTCCAGCACGCCCGCAGCCCCAGCCGGTCGCCCCGGTTCGCCAGCCGGTAGATGAACTCCTCCTGATCATCACGCAGGAGCATGCCGGGCAGCAGCGCTGGCCAGTCCCCCCTGGCAGCCAGCGCCATTACCTCCCGCCCGTCCTGCGGCAGCCACAGGGCATAGGGCTGGCCATTCAGCGTGAACGGCAGCAGTCCGTTGTCCACCGGGCCGAACCGCCGCGCCTCCACGGGCACCCACCCATCCGGGTGAGTGGTGGGCCGGGTGGGTGGGTGGTGGGCCACCCGGTCGGGTGGGTAGCGAAGTTCGCTCAACGGCCGCGCACCACGGCCTTCCGTGCCGCTGCCCGCCCGGCTGTCTTCTTCCGTGCGGAGGGCTTACGGTCCTGCGGCGTCTTAACCTTCCGGGCCGCCAGCCCTACCTCTTCGAACTGCGTGGCCATCATCGGCTCGTAGTGCCGCTGCACCAGGCCCAGCACATGCATCAGATAGGCCAGCGTCACCTTCTCGTCATCCATATCCATCACACGGGACAGCAGATGCTCGGCATCCAGCGTGGAGAAGATGCTGCGGAGCATCTGCCGCATCAGTTCCTCCTGCGCGGCCACGTCCTCCTGTGCCTTCTCACGGAGACGGTTGATCAGCAGCGCCACACCGTCCTTCGGCGCGTGTGCGGTGTACTCCGTCCCGTCGATGCGCACCGTTACCGGCGGCAGTTCTTCCGGGTCCCACTCCTCATCTGCGTCGAGCACGATGTCCGTCGTCCCAGGCATACGGCCTCCATACGTGGTTCAGCGTGCACCCAGAGTAGCCACCCACCCAACCGGCCAGGTGGCAGGCCACCCTCGTGACGTACGGTACGTATACGAGTAAGCCAAGGCGACAGCAACTACCGCGAGGAGAACGCCACATGACGACCATCGACTGGGGGGCCAGGGATACCGAGCCCGCCCCGGTGCAGCGCACGCATCTGCCCAAGCGCATCGCACTGGCTGCCGTCCCCGTTCTCTCACTGGGAATGCTGGCCTGGCTTCCACTGGTCTACCTGCGGGCCACCACCCCCCGGCACCTCACCAGGCGCCGCCGCGACCTGGCCATCGGCGCCTTCTGGCTGGCCGTCGCGACGGTGACACAGGTCGTCTCCCTGACGGTCCATCCGGAGAGCGACGCCCTGACTCTGATGGGAGGCGCCTACATGGTTGCCTTCTGGGGTTTCGCGGCCATGCTGGTGTGGCTGCACACCCGCCCGTACTTCGTCACTCCGCCGGGCGCAGTCGCCAGTTACACCTTCCCGCAAGGCGGCACCTACACCATCAGCACCGATGGCATCACCGGCCCCCTCAATGGCAGGAGCCCGACAGCGCACTGAGGCGCCCTGCACACATGAGGCCCCCGGCGGCATCGTGCCGGGGGCCTCATGTTGTTGAGGAACCAGCCGCGTCCGGTACTCTACCTGATATGCATATTCGTACTCACGTACGGTTATGGGTGTTTAGCAAACGTTTATCCCCAAGCCCCTACTGTGGGTACGAATCGGCAACACGTACGAAGGAGCCTGCTTTCTTGGTCGTCACCGACGCCGACACCATCCACCTCATCACCGCCAACCTCGATCACGACGGCGGCCCCGATGACACGAGCGAGACCTGGCGCATCTTCCACGAAGAGGTGCTGGCCCCCCGCAAACCCGACGGCGTCTTCCGGCAGGAGATGGCCTACTCCACCCGCGACAACAACAAGCGCCTGGAGCACGCCGCCCGCATCCTGGGCGGCGAGACGAAGGACATGCGCGGCTGGATAACACCCAGCGAACACGGCGACAACCCCACCGGCATCTTCCTGCGGACCACCACTTTCCCCACCGCCCACCAGCACGGGCCCAGACCCTGGTGGATCAACCCCCCCACACGCCTCACCACACACCTGGCAGAAGTGCCCGAGGTACCCATCGAACTCGTCTCCTGGCACCTGTCGTTCTGCTCCCGGCGCGCCCGGGAACAACAAGCCGAAGACCTCTCCAGCATCGTGGACAAGGTCAAGCAGGGCCACGCATTCCTAGGGGCCGGCGACTGCAACGAGTGCCCCCTGCCAGAGGGAGAAGTGGTGCCGCCCATCGACTGGTCCTCCACCGACATCACGGACCTGGCCCACCGCCGCCACCGGGCCATCAAACAGCCGGACGGCACCTGGGCATCGTGCACCTACCTGGACGAGTTGATGCTCGACTGCGGCATGCACGACCCCGCCCGCTACGCCGCCCACCACAACGGCAACTACGACGAGGCCGGACCACTGGCAGCCACGGCCGGACACGCCCCCCAGGCCAAGGGCCAGGGCGGCGAGTCCCGCATCGACCGCTGGTACCTCGACCCGTGGCTCGTGACCGCCGTGGAGGACGTGCGCGTCATCGACACCACCGGCCTGACTGACCACAAGGCAGTGGAACTCGTGCTGTCACGCAAGGGCATGGTCGCCGCACTGAGCCGCCAGGTCGCCCCCGAGCCGCACTTCTTCTCCACGGGCGCCTAACCCCACCGAGCGAAGGGGTGGTGTCTCACATGTCGGACACCACCCCACCGGGGCGCCGCACGGTGCACCCCCGGGTATGCAGTCAGCAGGCGCTGAACTCAGCGCCGGGCCGAACCCTCACCAAACGGGAGACTGCATGCACGATCCGGCGCCCATCAACCTCCCCTGGCCCGCCGCGATCAGCCCTGACATGGAAGCCGCCCACACCCGCCTGAGCACCTGGGCAGAGAACCGGGGCCTGACACCGACCCCGGAAGAGCGCGACCGCCTGGAATCCTTCAGGTACATGGAACTCACCGCCCGCGCCTACCCCTACGCACGCGGCCAGATCCTCGACCTGGCCGGACAGTTCATGGTCTGGATCTTCCTCCATGACGACCTCTCAGACACCGGTGACACCGAGGAAAGCCAGGCCCTCAGCATCCGCTGGACCCGGCTCGCCCTCGGCGCCACAAAACCGGAAACACCGCTGGAGAAAGCGGGCGTGGACATCCTCAGAGAAATCCGGAAAGGCATGTCCCCCGCGTGGCAACGACGCTTCACCACCCATCTCGTCAACAGCTTCGCCACCCACGTGGAAGAAGCAGGATACCGCTCCCGGGGTTTTCCACCCATCCAGGAATACATGGCCATCCGCCGCATCACCATCGGAGCCGAGCAATCGCTCGACCTCATGGAACGTTTCGGCGGCTACGAACTTCCCCCCGCCATCGCAGACGACCCCGCACTCGAATTCCTGCGCGCCCTGACGTGCGATGTCCTCATCCTCAGCAATGACCTCGTCTCCATGCACAAAGAGACAGCGAACGGCGACTGTCACAACCTCGTCCTCATCCTGGAAAACGGCGGCATGTCACACAACGATGCCATCCGCCAGGTCCACGACATGATCGAAGGAAGGGTCCATGCATTCCGCGCCCACGCCGACCTCTTCCTCGAACCCCTCACCGGAACCGAACACTACTGGGCAGCCACAGCATTCGTAGAAGGAATGCAAACCTGGATGCGGGCGAACGCCGACTGGTCAGCGGCAACCGCCCGCTACACCGCCCCCATCCCCCTCCAGCGCACCTACGTGTAGATCACGGTATCGTCCACGGGCCAGGGGCTGGCGTTCTCCAGCGCTCGCAGCAGGAACCGCTGGGGGCGCTGGCCACGCACCTCACGGGCGAACACCAGCCTGCCATCCTCCCCCGGAAACACCAGGAAACGGCCCCGGCGCGGACGGATCGGCCGACCACGCGGCCCGTAGATGCCAGTGCCCTCGTGCACATACAGCCCGTGATCCAGGTTCGTGTATACCCACGCCTTCACCTCCCGCTCCCCGGCCCTGAACTTCACACGGATGCTCGCGCGAAGCCTGCCGCTATCGACCGGGGCATAGGAGCGAGCCAGGCTCGCCGTGCGGTCGGCCACCCGGCGCACCATGCGCCCCACCGGACCGTTCCTGTCACGCAGAAGCCGTTCCAGCTCCACGTCATTGAAATGCCACTCCACACGAGTAGCCATCAGCCCAGCACCTTCCGGGCATTCAGCGACTCGGGAGCCGTGGCGGCGGCGGGGGGCAGGGCAGGGGCCTGTGGACGGCGATCAGCACGAACGGACATGACCTGCACGACAGCGTGCGCCACCACGGCCAGCGCCCCCACCACCGCAGCAGCCAACACCATCAGAATCAGAACAAGAGCCGCGTTATCACTCATGACCGAATCATCCCCCACCTGGCCGCCCTGCTACCCAGGGCAGCCGCCCGCCCTCGCGCTACGCTGACCAGCGCGAGGGCGGGACACGTCACGCCGCCGGGGAAGAACCAACGTCGCACGGTCGAGCAGGGCCGGGGGCTGACCGGGTCATGCCGCGCCGGAGCCGGGCCACCGCCTGCGACTCCACCCGCAACACCCCCGCCCTCGCATCGCTGTGGGGGCCCGTGTGCCGGATGGAACCTGGCAGGACCGAAGTGTTAGCCCCGCATAGACTGACAAACCCGCCTGGAGTAGTCATCATCGAGACGGAAAAGCATGCCGCCGCTGAACATGACAATTTCAGTCGGAAGTACGGACTGAGCAATACCCGCAGCCTGCTGCGCATTCGGCCGTGACTCCTCTTCCCAGACAGCGAACACGTCTCCTTTCCACGCCCCAAGGCGGTTGACGGCATTGATCACATCGTTCGCCACCTTGACTTCATCGCTGACAACCAGTTCCGAATCCTGGATCATCACCTTTGCGACCACATAGAACATCTTCTTCTCTCCCATCTTCTTCTCTCCCATCTTCTATCGGGCGGATAATACCATCTGATGAGCCATTCTTTCTTATGCAGTGGCCAGGTGGTTCATCAGACCCAAAAGGTTCACCGGGTGGCCAGTGATGGCCATGCAGGTGTCGGCCACCTGTACCAGTGCCAGGATCTGCTGCGGCGTGCTTCCCTGGCCGGGTTCGTCCTTCTCGATCTCGATGAGCTGGGCGACCTGGGAGAGTCGCGCCGCCGGGGAAGAACCAACGTCGCACGGTCGAGCAGGGTCGGGGGCCAACCGGGTCATGCCGCGCCGGAGCCGGGCCACCTCTGTGACTACACCCGCAACGCCCCCGCCCCGCACCTGAGATGACCTCTACTTCTCCGTCAGGATGTCATTATCTCTGCGGAATTTAGCAGTAAGTGGACTCTCCTGTGATGTCAGGTGCCACGCACCGCATTCACGGCAGTGATAGCTGCTATTGATGCGCTGATGTCCCCGCCGGGTGGCTGCCTGTGCGGCAACCTCTTCAGCGGCACGCGACGTAGGGAACATCCTCTTCTTTGAGGGGCACCGGTCCCGGCGTGGCTCGCTGTCGCCCACTACGCGGGACGCAGCTCCAGGTGCCTGGTCCGATCCCAACAAGGGCCGACGCAGGATCACAGCTTCCGCCTGGGTATTCCGGAATGGTGCACTCTGATAGTGCACAAGTTCTGTTTCGGAACGTGCGATCGCACTGGCGATAACGGCCAGTAGAAAGTTCGCAGGGTCCTGGCTTCCGCTGTCCCGGGCGGTGATAATAATGCGGAACGCGGAGTCTTCTCTCAACGCTTCAAGCAAGCGCCTGGCACAGACTCGGGGGCGTTCCCCGGTGCGAGGGTAGAACGTGTCGAGACCAATCGATTGATAAGTAATCATCTGCTGGGCAAGGCGCACCAGGTGGCGATTTATATGCGTGGCGCCGTATTTCAAGATTCTCCTTCCTCTCCGGCACGGAGCGTGGCCAAGTGGTTCATCAGGCTCAGGAGGTTCACGGGGTGGCCGGTGCTGGCCATGCAGGAGTCTCCCACCTGTACCAGTGCCAGGATCTGCTGCGGAGTGGCCCCCTGACCGGGTTCGTCCTTCTCGATCTCGATGAGCTGGGCGACCTGGTCGTAGGTGGCGGACGCGGCCAGGTGCCAGGCGCGGACCAGGGGGGTGATCATGTAGTTGTCCCAGGAGTCCTTCAGGATCTCGTTGGCCAGCCACTGCACCACGCCCAGCACGCCCGGTGCCGTGAGGCTCGTGGCTTCTTCGAACGCGCGGCGCTGCCGCTCCGGCAGCTCGTGCAGCGGGTTGGCGGGCCAGTCGCTGGTGAAGGTCTGCCAGTCCATGCAGATGATCTCGTCATGAGCATCCTGGATCCACACCTGGTGCGGGCAGGCGCCCGGCGCGGGGGCCTGGTCGGCCTCCCACACCAGGGCCAGGCTCGCCCCGGCAGGTGCCGCAGGGAAGCGCTCGGTCGGCTCCTGACCGGGCTTCCACATCTCCCGCATGGCCGGGCCGATGGGGTCCACGTAGAAGGTGCGGGTGCGCGATCCGGAAGCGCGCATCCGCAGCAGCTCCTTCAGCTCGCCAGCGGTGGGCACCCTTTCGAGCAGTCCGGCGCGCCCGGGGGCGGTCTGGTAGCGGAAGTAGAACACGAGGGGTTCGTCTCCTTGAGAAGTGTGGTGTGTCAGGTGTCGGTGCGGCCGGTCATTGCGGCCGGTATGCCTCCAGGCGCTGGATGCGCTCCGCAATCGCCTCGCTCATCACGGGCGTGATGTCCCTGCCCTGGGCGGCCCTCCGCAGCACCGCCAAGGCCGCCGCCACCCGCTCGGCGACCGGCAAATCCCCGCGACTGCCTGGATAGAGAGTCGCGCCGGTCGGCAGCCTCACCAGGAACACCTCCGGCGGGGTGAGCCCCGGCGACCCGTAGATGTCGCTGCGGTGGAACGCGCCCGGCTCCGAACAGCCCTGGCACCCGGCCGCGTGCGCCAGGGCCGCGAGCGCCCCGCGCTCGTCCGTCTCGAACACCGTGTCACCGGCCCGCACGCTGTACGTCAGTTCACTCATGCCGTGTCCTTGCGTAATCCTGTTCTCACAGAGGGTCCTTCTCCTTGAGCTGATCGGGTTTCAGGTTCCGGTGCCGGGCGAAGGCAGGGGTACGCCGCGCAGCAGCATCGCCAGGGAGAGGGTGCGGCGGGCGCGGTCGGCCAGTTCGTCGGCCAGGGCGAGCAGACGGTGCACGGTCTCGGTGGTGATCTCGTAGTAGGGGTCGTCCTCGATCGCTCCCTGTACGGCGAGTTCGATCTCGGCCAGGAGACCGGCGGCGGCCCACAGGTGCGCGGAGTCGTCCTCGTGGCCGGTGGCGTGTGCCAGGGCCTGCTCGTCGCGTAGCCATCCGGCCGCTCGCCGGATGGCGGCGTCCGCTGCCGGGGCGGCCAGGTGCGGGCAGGCGGCCAGTTCCTTCTTCTCCTCCTCTTCGACGGGGAAGGGTGTGGTGGCGCGTACGGGGCGTCGCTGCACTTCACCCTCGGCGTTGATCACCCACTTCTCGTCCGGGGTGTCCTCGTGGGGGTGGGGGATGGGCTGGCTGGTGGTGCGCCGCCAGACGAGCATGTGGGCGTTCTTGTCGCTCTCGCGCCAGCGTTGCCGGGGCCCCTTGGCCCGCAGCAGGTGTCGGAAACGCCCGTCGGCCATCTGCTCCATGACGGTTTCCGCTGGGAAGGTATCGGTCTCGTAGCGGACGGCCCGGTGGATGAGCAGGCTGCGGGGAATATCGAGCGTGGAGGCGGCCTCCAGGAGCAGCGGCTCGGCGGCGTCCTCGTTCTGCACGTACGCGAAGTAGATCAAGACTTCTCCATCCTGCGGGCGGTGTTGAGGAAAGGGTTGTGTAGGAAGCCAAGGGCGCGGCCAGTGGATACGGCGGTGTCCTTGCAGTGCTCCACATCGCCTCCGGACACGATCACCCGCCAGGCGTGGTCGCGGCCGTCAGCGGTACGGCGCTCGTAGACGGCATCGACGTGGGTGGCCTGCCGGAGGGCATGGGCGTCGGGGTGGTCGTGGGGGCAGGTAGCGGCCTGCTTGTGGTCGAAGACCATGCGCCCCTCCAGCCAGCTCACCCGAAGCTGGACAGCGTGGGCGGGGTGGGGTTCCGTAGTCACGGATGTCTCCCTCCATACGGGGTCGGCCCTCGCCCCGGGTGTGTGGGGCAGGGCCTAGGGATTACAGGGTGCGGGCGGTGCGCAGCAGGCCCGGCAGCGTCCAGCGGGAGATGTCCAGGTGGTCGGCCAAGCGGCGTGCTGCGGTCTGCGTTCCTGCGGCGAGGGTGCCCCGGCGGGGGTAGCCGACAGCGCGCCACGTGGCGTGGACCTGGATCAGGTGCCGGGCGGCGGCGGTTGTCCAGCAGGTCGTGCACAGGCTACCGGCGGCAATAGGGGAGTTCCGGTCGCAGGCGCCGCACCCAGTTCCGGCCACGAGCGCCGCAGGGGCAGGCAGGGGTGTGGGAGTGTCAGCGGTGTGCACGGGGTGCCTCCTTCAGGTGGTGTACCAAACATGCCGTGTGCCCACAGTATTGCACAGCAATGCGCCACGCCGCAATGCTGCCTGCTCGCCCTGGGGTGGCCCGTGGCGGAGGGCATGAACTATGCGACGCCCCCACGGCGCACCACGGGCGCCGGGGCCCCAGTGCACCGGCCACGCTTCGTAACGGCCGCACGCGGACCCAAACAACGAGGCCACCCGGCTGGGTGGCTGGGTGGGTGGGTCACATGACAGTGAAGACGGGGCGGGTCACCACCGAGCAGCGCCGCCCCTGGTACTCCTCGTTCCGGCGGATAGTGCCCCTCACCCGCACCGCCTGACCCTTCACCAGGTCCCACGCGCTGTCCACGCTGGTCCAGGTGGTCCACCGCACGCCGTCGTGCTCGCCGGTACCCTCCACCACCACCCGCAGCCGCGCCCCGTACGCGTTGGAGGCGTCAGCCACCATGGCCACCCTCCCATCGACGACCAGTCGCTGGCCCTCGTTCCCGGCCCACCGCCCCTGCACGCCCTCAGCGGCCACACGCCGGGCCGACTCCATCACCTTCGTCAGGTAGGCAGTCTCCCGGGCTGTGAGACTGCTCCCGGCGCGCACCGGACGCAGCATGCTCGCCACCTTCCCGCTGAACTGGGAGAACGTCTCCTCGTACATCCGGACGCGCACCCCGAACCGAGTGCCGCCGTCCATGACCCTCTCGTCGCTGACATCGATCTCCGTCATCGGCCCGGCCATCTTCCGCGCCTCCTCCCGGGTCTCGGCGACCGTGGCGTAGCTGTGAGCCAGCTCCCGGCCGTCAGCCTCCAGATTCATGACCCACGCCACCAGCTCCGGGTTCGCCGCACGCCACGCGGTGTTCTCGGCGTGCAGCGCGGCGATGCGCTCCGTCTCCTTCACCGACTGGCGCATGATGCCCCGCGCCCAGGAACGCATCCGCGTGTCCAGCTCGGTGGTGGTGTAGGCGCGGTCCTCGGCACCGTGCCCCACGCACCGGTAGCAGACGCCCTGATGGGGGCCCCATCCGATGTTCCCGGCACCATCGCACCGGGTGCAGCTCTCCACCCACTCGCCGCCTACCTGGTGGAAGGTCCGGTACTTGCAGATGTAGGGAGCGCTGGCCATGTACTCGCGGCGGGCGGCAACCGGGCGGCACAGGGAACCCCACCCCAGGGACAGCACTTCTTCAGTGTCGCTGGTGGACTCCGTACAGGTGAGCTTCGCGCGGGCACTAGTCTGCGGGGCGGTGGTGACAGTGCGGGCCATGATGTCCTCCCTGGTGTGAGGAGCGGTGCGCCCCCAAACTTGCCGTGTGCCCACAGTATTGCACACGGAGTTTAGGGGCCACAACCCAAGCCGCACAGGCATTCGCCACCAGGTAGGAACCTGCTCAAGCCACCCAGCGATCCAGCAGAGTGTCGTACACGTGCACCGCCGCCTGCGTGTGCTTCGCCTTCAGTCCGCTGTCGTCCCTGCGCCGGATGTACCGCATCGTGGTGGAGATGTCGGCATGGTCGGCAAACCGCCGGATATCCTCCACCGGTGTGCCCCCGTCATACATGTGCGTCAGCTTCGACGCCCGCAACACATGCGGCGTCAGGTCACGTTCCGGCAGCACACCCGCCAGCCGCCCCAACCGGTTCAACAGGGTGTCCACGTCATGCCGGGTCATCGGCTTGTCGTCATCGTCCAGGAGCAGCGGACCCTCTGTACGCCCGTCCGTCGCCACGTCCACCAGGGCGCACAGCCGCTCCGGCAGCGAGAAGACACTTCCCTTGCCGCCTTTCCGCCGCAGGTGAATCCGGTACACGCCACCCAGCTTCCGCACATCCGGAAGCTGGGCCGTGCAGCACTCCGACACCCGCCCCGCCAGCGTATAGATGAGCACCGGCACCAGAGCCTGCCGCGCACTGGTGCACTCCGCGACCACCGCCTGGAACTCCTCCACCTCCAGGATCGGCGTGGCCGTCGTCTCATCATGAACGTCCACCCGCGCCCTGTCGTACCGGGACACCGGACTGACCAGCGGCATCCTGGTCTTCCACCGCACGAACTCCACTAGGGAGTCCAGAGACGACAACCGCCGGTTGATCGTGCGCGGGGAGTGCTTCTGCCGCTCGGCCCACAGCCGCCACGTGGGAATCACATCCGAGGTGATGCATCCCAGGTACCACGGTTCCGTCCCGCACAGCTCCGCGCCCACGCGGGCCCAGTGCCGTACGTCGTCGGCGTAGTCCCGCTTCGACTGCTTCGAGGGAATACGCTCGTTGGCCAGCCACTCCGCCACGTAGCCGAACGTCTCCGGCTCACACAGCTCCCGCAAGAGCTCCAGCCGCCACCGCCGCTCACCGAGCCGCCGCGTCCGTGGATTACGCGGCGCCACCGTGCCCAGCACATCCCGCAGGTGCGCAAACGCCTCTCCCGCCATACCTACAGGGGCGGCCAGATCACCCGCCGGGCGCGGCGCAGGTTGGACCGTCACCATCACACCATCCCCTTCTCAGCAGCCGAGCGGAGTACCTCCGCAGTCGTCTTGAGGTCGCATGGCCCGCAGATGCCAAGGCTCGGAACGGCGTCTTCGGCCAGATTCACCGTCCAAGGGAAGTCGTCGCGGCACAGCAGACACGGCACGCCCACCGTACGCACCACGCGGGTGGCGTAGACAGGCGCGTTCACGGGAATGGCGAGCGGCTGTTCCACACCAGCGATGCGCACTTCCGCCATGCCGGGGATGTCCGGGTGGCGGCCGACATGACGCAGGGTGTACTCGGGGCCGTCGGCGACAAAGCGACATGCGTCATCCTTACGCAGCCTCTCAATGGGAAAGGTCTTCATGGGTTCCTCTCAGGCGATGCCACTCATCGAACTGGGTGAGCATCTCTTCTAGACGCATGTCTACGGTGCGCACCACATCAGGTTCCCCGTTCCGCGTTCCTTTGTCGGCTAGCCTGAGAGCTTCGGTGGAACATCGGAGTGCCCAGCGGATGTCCAGGGGTTCGTCCGGGAGTCTCGACAGCAGTCCTTCGAAAGGGGACGCGGTGGGTTTTCTGCGGTAGCTGAGTCTGGCTTTCTCTGCTTGCGGTCCGGCTGACTTGAAGTCGTTGAAGATCACCGGTGCGGCATCGTCATATCCTCCCGTAGTCCGGGCGAAGATATGGGTGACCAGGCACCCGAATACTTCCGGGTGAATCCGGGTGGAGAGTCGTTGGTCTATATGGATGCGGTAGAGGACACGTCCTGGGAAACCGCCTGGGAGATTGCGCGTGAACCCTACTCGGAGGGGGCCAGATACTCCGTGAAAACCTGTGTCGCACGCCCACCCGGTGGTGATCGGACTGCCGTGTTGGGCCAGAGTCCAGGCTTTCTGCTCCCAGATATCGGCCAGGAGGTTGTGCAGGGATACGGCCTTGACAGCATCCTCAGGCGTGGTGGGAATTTCGACCTGGCGCGCACGGATAATACTGTTCCACGCCCTGATCGATGAATTCAACAGTGTTTCTTGGGCGGCCCGGATGTACCATCCGGCGCCGGGGAAGGGAGGTTTCCTATCTACGAGGCGATTTCCCTTCTCGTGAATCTTTTGGAGGGCCCACGCATTCGATGCTTGGATACTGATTCTGGAGCCGGGAGGAATGGGAGCGATGGCGGCGAGGATACCGATCAGTGTGGCGTGCCGTGGCAACATATCCCCGGCAGCGACAATCCTCTTTCTCTCCTTTGCCTTCCCTCCGCCCTCGTTCAGAGTTTTCCGTTGGTAGGCGATGAACGTGCCCATCGGCGTTCGTTCAGCGTGAACGCTTACCACGAAGCGTTTGATGCGGGCACGCGCAGGGAAATTCCTCGCCATCACACCATCCTCTTCTCAGCGGCCGAGCGGATTACCTCCATATTCTCGCTCCGCCTGCCACAGATGCCGCAGTTGCGCCCTGGTAGGCAGTGATGAGAGTTCCACGTGGTCGGCAGGCGCTTCAATCCTGACTCTCGAATTAGAACCTCACGCCCCATGTTGAACACGTAGTAGGCAGGCTCAGCGCCTGTCACCAGGTCGTAGCCACGCACCCACCCCTCCAGAGGGCCAGGTGGATACGGGTTCTCCCACAGGATCGCTACTACATCACCCTCCGCATAATTCAAAGGCTGGCCACCCTGGTCTGTCCAAGTCACTTGCTTCTCCTTCCCCACGTCGCAGCTCGCTGCTCCTGGGGGCTCAATCTCGTACCTCATTACCCCTCTCCCGCATCATGCTCGCCAACGTCTTCCACGCCTCGTTTTCCCGATCCGCCTCCTGCATCACATCATTCCGAGGGTGCACCCATTCATTGCCGGGTACTTCCATGGGCCATGGATCTGGCGCCAGTTCGATGAACTGGGTAAATTGGTCGTCGCACCATGGAGGGACCCATGCGCCTGAGCGGCACACGTACACCGCCTGGTAAACACGGTCGGAATTCGTGCCGTCATCCACACGCCGCTCTACCGGCACCAGCGGCTCCGGCTCAACCCTGCCCACGCGCTGACGCCACGCCGGATGGATCACCTCAAGCGTGCTTCCTCGCTGGAAGTGCGCCAGCATCCAGTCCTCGCAGCTCAGTACACCCCGCGCTTTCCACTCCTCGAAAGAGCCGGTGTTGTTTCGGTAGCCGCAGTCGTGGTGTGCGTCCCACAGAGAGACCGTGTTCCACGCGGGAGCATCCCACCCGAACGATGTCGGAACGAGAAGCCCAGCGTGCAGATTACTGTCTCCGTAGAGAAAATCCGGCTCGTCAGCAAAGGTGAAACGGTCCCAGAAGTTCTCCCAGCCTTCTGTCATAGGCAGTTCTAGACCGTTTCGCAGAAACGTGGCAGCGCGTGGCGCCCAAATCAGCGATGTCTGATAAATGGGGGCTTCCGCATGGTCCCAATTGTAGAGAAGAACATCAGGTCCGTAGTCAGCACTCAGCGCAGGAGTAGGAAAGAAAAAATCCCAATCCACCACGAGAAGATTCAGCTCTCTCACCGACCACACCTGTGTCCGCACCAATCGCAGAAATACTCGGATCGCTCGGGAGGCAGCGGCGCCACGTACTTCCATCGGGCCTTGCCGACGTAGACAGGGCCGACATAGGCGTCACCACCCCCGCTCCCGCCCCCTTTTCGCAGCAGCGCACCGGTACATTCCTTCTTTCCGCCCTCGGGGACGCCCTCGCGCATGGCGGCGGCCAAGTTCTCCACCGTGTTTCGGGCGGGGCGCCGCTGGGGAGTGCCATCGGTGCTGGGCTGGTCGTGCGGGGGCAAGTTCATCCCTTCCTCCTTGCGGACCAGATCCAGCCGAGCTGCTGGTCCCCACGCCTGACGAGCCGGGGGTTGTTACGCTCCCGCCAGTACGCGATGAACGCCTTCACCCGTACCTCTTCAGCTTCGAGCGCCGCCCTGCACCATGTGCTGTAGTCGCCGCGGGTGAACACGCGCAGACTGCGGATGGCGCCCTCTGTGGCGGCCTCGGGGGGCCGGAGCTGCCGCAGAAGGATGTGGTGGGAGTTCCTGGTCAGGGCTGCGAGCCATGCTTGTGGTGCCCGGTGGTGCGTTGCCATGGCGGCACCCTAGCAGCTCCGCATAATGCAGGTTATGAGCTTCTGTCAGAGCGATTCTCCCGGCAAGGCGCCGCCGCCGAGTAGGGTGAGCGGAGTGAGGCGCACCCGCAAGACAGTTGTCCCGTTTGGCACCCGTACCACGATCTGCATCCCCTGCCAGCGTCACCAGCACCAAGGCTGCTGGGCCCACACCGGCGCCCTCGGCCTCGGCCGCGAGCACGGATGCCCCTGTGGCTGCCACGACCCCCTCGACGACCCCCTGCTCACTGACGAAGCGATCGACGACATGGCCGACCACGGCACCCTCGCCGAGTACGTCAAGTTCCAGAAGGCATGGGCGCTGGGCTCCGGGCCGATCCATTTCAAGGAGCCCTGCCGCCGCTGCATCGCGATCCGCGCCGCACGAACCGGGCAGCAGACCACGCTCCCGCTCGGCGAGAGGCCCGAATGATGACCCCAGCCCACGTGTCGTGGCCTGGTGTTGTGCCTCGTTGGGCCGGGGCGTTCGGCGGGGGTCGCACCTAGTGGGGCAGCGGCCCAACGAGCTGACGCCTGAAAAGTCTGCGTTACATCGGTGGGGGTACGAACTCCGTGAGTTGCGCAAGCTGCGGGGGATGTCCTTGCGGCGGCTCTCGGATCTGACGCACATCGACCACAGTCACCTCGGACGCTTCGAGCGCGCGGAGCGGGCGCCTGTACTGCATCAGGTACAGCTTTTGGACCCGGCACTCGGGGCAGAGGGCGCGCTGGTGCAGCTATGGCTTCGCACCGTGGCGCTACCACTGGAAGAAGAGGATGAGGGGCAGGCAGTGGAGGAGGGGGTGCGTGCATGGCTGGAGAAAGTGAATGATGTGGCCGCCACCCCTACGGGGCGGGGTGACGTCATCGTACGACTAAACGGACGAAGTGCGACGGAAAGAGCCTTGGCCGCCGAGTTCGTGGGGCGGGTGGCGCAGATGGCCCGGGAGCCGCGCTACAGTGCGGTCGTGGTTGGGTTCGAGTACAGGGAACGGTGAAGCAGGGTAGTGTTCAGCGCCGCCAGCAGGGGCTTTTCCAGTCGGTGAACAGCACCCAGCTTCCGTCACCACCCTCATCGCTGGCCTGGTGGTACGCCTCGCCGAGCGAGTCGAGGTAGGAGCGGGCCAGCACCACGGCGATGTAGGTGTCGAACCAGTAGGCGAGGGCCCAGTTCGGGGAGGGTTCGGGCTGGAACCGGCCGTCGTGGTGGACGATCCAGTCGGGACCCCACTGCATGGAGTCGTCGAACAGGTAGTCGAAGTCCTTGTCTGTCATGTTGATCGTGACAGGTGCCATGGTGCGCTCCTTCAGGCCGCCTCGTCTTTCCAGCGGCATCAGCCCGCCGGGCTGGTTGGCTCATCTTCGCGGAGTCCAGTGATGCGCAGGGTATAGGAGGCGAGTGCGGCCAGGGCGTCGCGGGCCTGGCGGTCCATAGTGCCGCGCTGGAACACGACCTCGATGGCGTCGAGGAGGTCAGGGGGTGTAGGGATGGTTCCGGTGGCGGCCAGCGTGGCGAAGGCGGGGTGGAAATCGCGGTACCAGTGGGCGATGGACCGTGCGACGACTATGGGGACGGGGTCCACACGGTGCATCCAGGTAAGGATGTAGGGGTCCACCTGCTCGGGGCTGAGGAATTCGATGGCGGTGAGCTGACGGTAGAGGTCGGCGTAGCGGCGGGTGGCGCCGGCGATCTCTTCGTCGGAGGCGAAGAAGATGCGCTTCTTCTCAATGGCGTGCTCGTGCCGCTGGCGCAAGAGCACCTTCAACCGGGGCGAGCCTCCGGGGTAGGCCCGCCGTTCGCGCATGATCTGCTGGCTGTACCAGGCGAGCACGATCCCGATGGTGTCATCTGCGACTGCCAGGTCGGCTTCAGTTGTCATGTCCCCTCTGTGTCCTGTTGTCGCGAGCACGACTGGCTCGGCGGGCGGGATAGTTGTAGTGCTTGCAGGGGCGGCCCTCACGGGCGAGTTCATCCAGGCGGACGGTGCGGAGCTGTTTGCAGGTGACGCAGCGCACACGCCAGCCTTTGCGGATTGCGCCGGGGTACGGCTCGTACGGGACGAAGCTGTACCGTGCCAGGACTCGTTCGGCTTGTTTGACGCTGATCCGTTGGGTTTGGTGCTTGCAGCGGCGGGCCGTGGGTCCTGTCACCTGGGACAGGCGCAGGCTGCGTTTGGCCCCGCAGGTGGCGCAGCGCACGCGCCACGGCACGCGGGAATCGCCCGGGTAGGGCTCCAGGGGCACGTAGCCCGCCTGCGCCATGCGGACGGTAGCTTCGTATGCGGTGATGCGCGGGGGGGCCATGGATCAGAGACTAAACCGGGTGCGCTCCTGCATAGCCGGGGTCTGGTCGAGTTCCACGGTGCAGCGGGCGCTCTTGCCGCCGTCGATGATGCGGACTTCCACCAGGGTGCCGGTGCCGATGGCCTCCCCTTCCACGGTGACGGGGATGCGGTAGCCCGTCTGCGGCATGCTTTCCTCGCTGAAGAGGGTGCCTTCGGGGGCGGGGGTGTCGAAGGTAATGCGCATAGGGGCCAGGCTAGCGGGTGGTATGGCGTGGTGGCGGACGAAGCGCGATGCGAGTAGAGATTGGACATCGCGGGAGAAAGGGAGAAGAAATGGAAGAAAAAGAGGACGGATTAAGGAGTTTTTACGTTAAGGGATATCGGAAAAACGATTCTTCCGAAGCGCCACCGCATACCATGCTTGGTGGGAATTCCGCGTGGCCCTATTTGGGGCCGCTGGATATACCTGTGTTGTGCATTGAATGCTCCATCAGGTAAAGGGGAGACATGGCTTTCAACAACAGCCGTCACACATTGCGGGCCGCCATTGGTCGCCGTGACAGGGACAGCAGGATCGCTGGCGCCGAGACGGAGCAGGAGAAGCAGGGGATGGTTTCCCAGAACCTGCACGAGAAGGCCGTGGGCGAGGGTCGTTACTGCCCTGGTGAGGGTCAGGAGGGGCTGGAAGAGGACGACTGACGGAGCGTGATGGTGCCCGGCCCCACGTCGTGGGGCCGGGCAGCGTGTTGGGTGAAGGGTTGCACGTGCAGGAAGACCACTTGTTGCTCAAGGGCCCTGATGGGGCTGCTGCGTTGGGGGCCTACCGGAGGGACCTGCGGGAGCTGTACTGGGAATGGGAGCAGGACCCGGCAGTGCTGGCGGGACTTGGGCGGCAGACGCTGCCGTCTCCGGAGGAACATGCGGAACTGGTCCACCAGCGGGCCGCTGCCACGCTGGACTGCCTGCTGTTCACCGTGTATGACATGACGGGTGAGGGGCCGGTTCCTGCCGGAGTGGCCGGAGTGGAGGGGGATTTCCGGCGCCGGAAGGGCATGTTCTACATCGCCCTTGGTTCTGAGGCACACCGGAATAAAGGCGTGGGAAGCGAAGCAGCACGACTGGTGCTGGACTACGCTTTCCACGTAGCCAATCTGGAAAGCGTGTGGCTCGTGGCGTACGCATCGAATACCCGGGCTATCCGCGCCTATCAGAGAGCGGGATTCCGCAAGGCTGGCGTGATCCGCAGAGGCGGATACTGGATGGGGGAGCGGGTGGATGAAGTCATGATGGACGCGGTGCCGCAGGATTTCACCGGTATCTCCGCCGTGAAGCAGCGGGTGGCCCTCTCAAGTCGCCCCCAAAGGAATGATCGGCACTGCGGCGAGCAATAGGTCAGATCCGTTCTCTTCTCTATTCCATCGGAACCAGGCTGTCGCCTTGCTGCACCATGTACCAGTCATCCGCAAACAGCCCGTCATGTGTGGGCAGCCAGGGCTCCATCCCGCCATCCAGCCGCCGCTCCAGGTAGGGGCGCCGTTCCTCCATCGCGTACGGCGCCTCGTCGGTGCCGTCACCTGCCAGGGGGGCAGGGGGATGGAAGATATGCACCCATGTGTCCGGCTGCTCCCACGATCGGCGCGCTACCGTCGCGCCCAACTTCATCGCACGCAGGGCGTCCTCGAATGTCACTATTCCCCTCCGGCACGATACTGTTTAAGCCGCATCTGACAGAGCGTCATGTGGCCCAATGTAGCCGTATAAGCACACCCCTGGTGGCTGGTTCCACACCCCTCCCGGCATCTCTCACATGACCACCCCGGGCTGTTCTCGCCTCCTCAGCAACTCTCATACGGCTACACGTCCAGTGCGAACTGAATGAGCTGCCCCGCACACCCGCCTTGGACACCGGTAGGTTCCGCCTTCGTCACTTCCAGGCCACGCCGCTGGAGGGCGGGGCAGCACGAGACCGCGCGGCGGAGCGCGGCGGCGTCCGCCAGCAGGCCCCAGAAGTCCGCGTCCTGTTCTTCGCAGGTGGGGGGTGACTGCCCGTCCGGCCCTACGGTGGTGACGCACCGGTACACCCCGGCTTCCAGCGTGATGCGGAGCCGTACCGGCTGACAGTGCTTCGTCTCCCGCCGGTTAGTGGTCTGCTGCGGTTCCCATCCAACAATGCGCACCCACGCCTGCCCCTGGCCGCCATCCTTGCAGTCGCACGCCGTGGCGGGGGGCAAGGTGTCCCCGGGGTAGAGGCAGCAGCCGCACGTCCGGCACACCGGCCGCTTCGCCGCTGCCAGTTCGCCGCACACACAGCTACGGAACTGGTCGATGATCGGCCCCAGGGTCGCGTCCGCCTGCTGGGGCGGCGGTACCGGCAGCGCCTGCCGGGGTTGCGCGAGAGGACTCACCGAACGCCCCAGTCCGGTCCGCGGCGTTCGGCGAACGGCGACTGCGGCTGGAGATCAAGGCTGAACACGCCGGTGGGCTGCTTGAGGCCGTGGGGGTTGACAAGGATCAGCCACTGGTAGACCTCGGGCATGTGGTCCTTGAAGGTGGCCAGCCAGTCGCCCGGGGGCAGGATCTCGTAGGTGACGCCCTCCCTCTGCACCTGCTTGACACCGATCGGCAGTCGGCACCCCTGAGACCCCGAGCACTGCTTCAGCAGCTCGCACGCCAGCACGCTCACCGCCCGCACCCCCCCAGCCGGAACAGGCTTTCCCCGCAGGTAGGTGACGGAGAACGTACCCGGCTGACTGTCAGGCCGTGTCATGTCCTGACACGTCGGCCAGCACGCGTCGCCCCGGCGCACCAGCCGCGCCTTCCCGGCACGGCGGTCCAGCACATACCCGCCCGGCCCATGCGAAGGCACCACCTGGCCGTCGATCCGCACCTCCAGCACCCCGTGCACCGGGCCGGGCAGCTCGATGACGCACAGCGGTGCGCAGGAACACTCAGTGCCGCACCCGCAGCCGATGTTGAACCAGCGACCCCGGTCGTCGATGTAGGGGGCCAGCACCCACGAACCGGGCCATGTGCCGCCGCCATTCCACAGGTAGCCGGAGCCGTAACCGTCCGGGGTACACCCGATGCGGCACGGCCGCAGCTTCTCCTCACACAGCCCGAACCGCCCGGCTGTCAGCCGCCAGAGGATGTCCGTGGCCAGCTTCGCGGCCTGGTGGTGGCGTTCTGTCCAGGCGGCTGGGTCGTCGGGCCAGTCGGGGCACAGGCAGGCGGGGTCCAGCGGCCAGATTCCGCAGGGGCCGTCTTCCACGGGCGGGCCAGGCAAGGGCGCTCCCCCTTCCCCCGTTCGGGGCGTATGTGACGGGTTGGTGCGTGCTTAGGGTAGTCGCCCCCGGTTCCGGCGGGGCGGCTGGCCAGCCCCGGGGGCAGCGGTCGAACAGGGGCTAGGCGAGCACGGGCACGGCCATGATGTTGCGGTCGATGATCGTGCCGGTGCTCTGACCTTCGGCCCGGTTTACCGCCACGATGCGCACCGTCTCCCCGGCCGCTACCTCCAGCTCGGCGAAATCGATCAGGAAGGAGATGCTGCTGCTGGATGCCTCATCGGCCTGATCGACCGCCAGCGTCACACCGCGCGCGTCCAGCGGTTCGAGGACCTGCTGGCCACCGTGTTCGACAATCACGGACTGGTAGACCTGGCTGCCCTGGGTGTCGCCGCGTGCGTGCAGGAAGGTACCCACCAGCGCCTTCTGACTGGGCGGCACCGTCAGCTCCAACGCCATCTCTGGATCGGTGGGGGCGTACTCGCTGCCGGTGAATTCCACGTCCGGCGCGTCGTCGCCAGCAGCGGTGTCATCGATGTACGCACTGGCGTACTGGGCCAGCATCTGCTCGACGTCCTCACGCGTCAGCCCACCGCCACCCCCGCCTCCGGCGTCTTCAAGTGCTTTGACCCGCTGTTCCAGCGCCTGGACGGCCTGGGCGTTCTCCTCACAGCACTGCGCCACGTCGCCTCCTCCGCCGTCTCCCGTGTTGTCGATGCTGACGATGATCGTGTGGCCGGAGGGGTCGGCCGGGTCCGGCGCGACATCGAACTGCGGCGCGCCATCGCCCCCACCCCCGTCGCCGGGGGTGAACGTGCCGGTGGCCTTCTTGCTGGGGTCGCCCTGGCTGGTGGCCGTGATGGTCTGCAGCCCGGTCGCCGTCTCCGGGTAGGGGTGGCTCGCCGTGGTCTGCCCAGCGGGAACCGTGGTGGGCGGAGTGCCGTCGCCCCAGTCCACCGCCACCGGCCCCTCCGGGAATCCGGCCAGCGTCACCGCCACCGTCCGGCCGGTGGGGTCGGCCGGGTCCGGCGCGGCCGTGAGGGTGGGCTGGCCCGGCTCCCCGCCCCCGTCACCGGGCGTGAAGGTGCCGGTGGCCTTCTTGGACGGGTCACTCCCGCTGGTGGCCGTGATGGTCTGAGGGGTAGTGGTGCCCTCGGGATAGGCGTGCGTCGCCTGACCGGAAGGACCCTGCACCGTCTGAGCCGGGGTGCCATCCCCCCAGTCGATCGTCACGGGCCCCTGAGGGAAGCCGCTCCACTCGGCTCGCACGGTGCGGCCGGTGGGGTCGGCCGGGTCCGGGGCAACGGTGAGGGTGGGCTGGCCCGGCTCGCCACCGCCGCCGTCGGGCTTGCCGACGCCCTCGTTGCCGCTGCACTCCACGTCGGTGCGGAAGGTCACCGGGTTCAGCGCCGCAGTGTTCACTGAGGTGGAGGTGGGAATGGCCACGCCCTGCAACGTGGCCTCGTACTCGGTGTCCGGTGTCAGGCCACGCAGCATCACCAGCCGCTCCTGGCCCACCAGGCTCATCTTGAGCCACTTGTGCGGCATCTGCCCGGCCGCGACCTTCTGGCGGTAGCGGAACACCCAGCCAGAGGGCTCCGTCTTCTCCTGGCTGTTGCCCTTGTAGGTCCACGCCAGCGCGGCCATGGACTCCCCGACCCGGCCCTTGGGGCCGAAGTTCTCTACGACCATGTCGTACTCGATGAGCGTGTTCGGGTTGATGCCATCGACATCGTGGATGCTGGGCTCGATCCACACCGCCTTGTCGGTGGCCAGCTCCACCGGCGTCCCGCCCTCCTTGAGGACCAGGTCACCATGGCCGCCGACAGCGCCCTCGACGCCCAGGATCACCTGCGGCGGAATCCTCACGTAGGAGCCGGTGCCGCCGGTGTCCTCGTGGAACTTGATCCACTGGCGGTCGGCCTCGGCCCAGGCGATGACGCGCTGGAGCACCGTCTTGACGGTGTCCTCGGTCACGATGATGTGGGTTCCATAGTGCTGGTTGTAACGGTCAGGCATAACGGTTGTCCTTCCGGGCCGCGCCCCGGCGCGGGCGAGGTGGGTGTTAGGGGGAGGTGGTGGCCTGAACAGGCGTGTTCGGGTCGGAGTAGTACGTGCGGCCGAGAATCCACGTCCAGGCGTAGACGCTGAACTCGTACGCGGTGGCGGGGGTGAGCCCCTTGACCAGCGCCGAGCGGGCGAGTCCGGTGAGCGCGTCAGCCCCCCAATTCCACTGTCCGTCGCCCTCCAGTTCCCGGTAGTAGACGATGAAACCGCCACTGGATGTCACCAGGTTGTAGTTCCACGTCACCTCGATTTCCGTGCGCCCCACGGACTTGACCCGCACGTTCTCCGGCTCTTGAGTGACATTCGGGTATGTCGCCACCCCGTACAGGTAGGTGAAAGGGGACATGGCCTCCCCCCTGACGGCGGCAATTGCGAAGTCGTAATACGACCCGGAGGTGAGACCCCACACCTCGCCATGTCGGCGATGCTTCGGGAATTCAACCGGTTCGCCCCAAGCACCAGCACTTCGGGACCACGGCCAGATACGGAAGGCATCCACGTCTCCGTCGTAGTCCCATTCCAGGTGCGCCATGTGCTCTGCGGTGAACCCGTCCAGGCGCAGCGCAGGCACTGCCTGAGGCACGTCGGGGGTGGCGGGGCGTGTGG
>ERZ777006.7-NODE-7-length-30649-cov-14.075668_pt1 | contig 30649 bp, 55 predicted proteins | sample MGYA00374959_ERZ777006 | MGnify/ENA primary metagenome ERZ777006 (study PRJEB29305, sample SAMN08776659) | plant metagenome | isolation source: Switchgrass | host: Panicum virgatum | place: USA: Austin, Texas | collected 2014-11-04 ... | reverse complement strand
CCCCAAGCCCGACCTGCCCAGCCCCACCTCCGGTGACGCGGCTGACTCTGGGAGTAACAGCCCCGATCCCGTCTTCTAAGGTCGGGCGGCGATGGCCGTCCGCGTGAAGTTCGGTCCCGTGCAGGGCGCGTCGAAGGTCGCCCAGCGCGTCAACGCGGCCCTCATCAAGGAGATCGCGAACGCCGGTATCCGCCGCACCCAGGCCCGCCGCGACCATCCCGCCACGGCCGCCCTGACCGCGCAGAACCGCGGGTCGAAGCGCGCCGATATCGTCGGCCCCCGCGGCGGCCCCGGCATCATCCGGCCCGTCGTGAAGAAAGCCCTGTACTGGCCCGGCGCGCCGCACCCGTTCGCCAGCGTGAACGGCAAGGGCTTCGAGCCGCTCATCGAGGCCGAGACCGGCCGCGTCAGCACCGGCGACATCAACCTCGCCGCAGTGGCGGCGGCAGCGGGATGACCGGACGGACCGCCCTGATCATGGGCCACGAGTACACCCAGGACGAGTTCCTGGACTTCATCGCTACGAAAGGGACCACGATGCCACGCTCCACCCAGGTCGACGAGATCACTCTCGGCGGCCGCACGTACAGCTTCCGGAAGCCGAAGTCGGCGCTGATGATCGCCGCCCTGATGCAGTCGAAGGGCAAGAACCAACTCGAGTCGTCGCAGATCATGGCCGAGATGCAGCTCAAGTGGATCAGGTCCGGCGTCGGGAAGGAGGCGTGGGCCGAGATCGAGAAGCGGCTGGTCGACGACGACGACGACCTCGACTGGGACGACATCGATGAGGTGTTCAAGACGAAGACGAGCCAGCTCCGCCCTACTACGTCGTCGTCCGACTCCTCAGCGCCCTCGCCGACGACGACACCGCCCGCGGGCGAGCAGAAGCAGCCGGAATCGATTTTCGGAATCTAGATCACGACAGGGTGTGTGACCTGGTCATGTGGTGGATGCGGGAGGGCCGCGAGGACAAGGACTGGTTCCTGATCCGGGCGAAGCTCGAGGTGCCGCCGGTCGGCTACACCGGCAGCCTCCGCGGCACCGGCTGGGACCAGGAAGCGATCCTCGCCGACTACGACCAGGCCGCCGGGACCGTCCGTCGCGGCCCCGAACCGCTCGAGTAGGAGACACCGATGGCTGGGGTACGGGTACCGGTCACCTTCGACGGTGACTTCAGCACTCTCCTGCAGGGGCTCGACACGTCCCTGGCCGGTGTCGGGAAGGTCATCGGCGGCACCTTGCAGGCCGCTGCAGCGACCGCCGGGGCCGGGATCGCGGCCGTGCTCGGCGCGTCCCTGACGTCCGGCTTCGGCCGCCTGGTCGCGATCGACGACGCCCGGGCGAAGCTGATGGCGCTCGGGTCGTCGGCGACGCAGGTCGACTCGATCATGCAGACGGTCACCGCGTCGGTGAAGGGCACCTCGTTCGGTCTCGGTGAGGCGGCGACGGCGGCGGCGTCGGCGATCGCGGCCGGGATCGAGCCGGGCGAGCAGCTGGCGACCGCCCTACGCCAGATCGGCGCCCTCGCCACGGTGACCGGCGGCGACTTCAACGAGCTGGCCGCGATCTACAACCAGGTCGCCGCGACGGGCCGGGTCACCGGCGACACCCTCAACCAGCTCGCCGAACGCGGCTCCGACGTGCAGAAGCGGCTCGCGGAGTTCTTCGGCGTCACGCAGGAAGAGGTCCGGGAGATGGCGTCGGAGGGCAAGATCTCCTTCGCCGACTTCCAGAACGCGCTCAAGGGCCTCGACAACGCGGCGAAGATCGCGGGCACGTCGTTCTCGGCGACCTTCGCGAATCTCCGGGCGTCTCTGGCCCGGATCGGCGCGAACCTGCTCAAGCCGATCTTCGACCAGCTCGGCGGCGCTGAGGGCGTCTTCGCGCGGCTCACCGCGGCCCTCGGGCCCGTCGAGGACCGGGCGAAGGTCGTCGGCGAAGCGCTGGGCCGGGCGTTCACCGCCGGGATCACGGCGATCGAACGGCTCTCCACGGTGATCGGGCCGCTCTGGGACCGGCTCGGTTCGGGCGGGCAGATCGCGGTCGTGATCGGCGGCATCGCAGCCTCCTTCGGCGCGCTCGCCGGAACCCTCGCCGGAATGTTCCCCGTCCTGTCCCCGCTCCTCGGCGGCTTCGGTTCCCTCTCCAGCGTCCTGACCCTGGTCGGCGGAGCGCTCCGCTTCCTGGTCGGCCCGGTCGGGATCGTCATCGGTCTCCTGGCGTCCGCCTGGGCGACGTCGGAGCCGTTCCGCGACTCCGTGATGCAGCTCGGCCAGACCCTCCTCACGGTCGGGCAGCAGGTCCTCCCGACCGTCATCGCGACCGGCCAGATACTCGCCCAGCAGGTCCTCCCGCAGCTCGCCGCGATCTTCACGACCGTCGCGACGAACGTCGGGTCCCTCCTGGCCGCCGTAGTGCCGCTGATCGGCGCCCTGATCGCCCAATTCCTGCCGGTCGTCGCCCAGGTCGCGCAGAGCCTCGCCGGGCTCCTGGCGGCGATCCTGCCCGTCGTGAACAGCCTCCTGTCGCAGCTGCTCCCGGTCATCGTGAACCTCGCAACGACCGTCATCCCGCAGCTGATCCCGGTCCTCGGGCAGGTCGCGTCGATCCTCGGCCAGGTCCTACCCCCGGCGATCGGTCTCGTCACCCAGCTGTTCCAGGCGCTCGGCCCGATCATCTCCGCCCTGCTGCCGATCGTCACCTCGGTCTTCCAGACCCTCGCCGGGCTGATCGGCGGCGCCATCAACATCTTCCAGGGCCTGATCACGTTCCTGCAGGGCGCGTTCACCGGGAACTGGTCGCAGGCCTGGCAGGGCATCCAGCAGATCTTCGCCGGGATCGTGCAGGCGATCATGGCGATCGTGCAGGGCTGGGTGCGGAACTTCGAGATGATGGTCGGCGCCTCGATGGACCAGGTGCTGAACACGATCCGGGTCGGCTGGACGAACATCTGGAACCGGTTCGTGCAGGGCGGCGTGCAGATCGTGCAGGCCGTACAGTCCGCCTTCCGGTCCGTCGTGTCCGGTATCGCGTCCGGCGTGTCGTCCGCCCTGGCCCGGGTCCGGGCAGGCTGGAACGCGATCGTCTCCGCGACCACGTCGGCGTTCTCCCGGATCGTGTCGTCGATCCGTAGCGCCCTGTCGTCCGCGGTATCGACGATCACGTCCGGCTGGGCGCGGGCCCGGTCCGCGACGTCGGCCGCGTTCAGCTCGATCCGGAACGCCGTGTCGTCGGCGATCTCGTCCCTGGTGTCGCGGGTCCGGTCCGGCTTCTCCTCCGTCGTGTCGGCGATCACGTCCGCGTTCTCCCGGATGGTTTCGGCCGCCCGGTCCGGCGTCGGCCGGGTCGTCGACGTCGTCCGCGGTCTCGCCGGGCGCGCCCGGTCGGCCGCATCGAATCTGGCCGGTGCTCTCTTCTCGGCCGGGTCGCAGCTCATCAACGGCCTGGTCGGCGGCATCCGGTCCGCCGCCGGGCGGGTCGCGTCGGCGGCGAGGTCCGTCGTGCAGAACGCGATCAACGCTGCCCGCTCGGCGCTCGGGATCGCGTCCCCGTCGAAGGTGTTCATGGAGATCGGCAAGAACACCGGCCAGGGCATGGCGCTCGGTCTCGAGTCGACCCGGCAGCTGGTGCAGGCCGCCGCGAACAGTTCGCTCGTGCCGTCGCTCAGCGGTCCCCGTACGAGCAGCACCGCCCACGCTGTAGCGGCGCGGCGGGCCGCGGACGTCGCCGACCCGGTCGCGTCGGTCGTGCTGAACGAGTACGGCCCGCGGACCGATTCGGCGAAGCGGCGCGAGATCGACTGGCAGTTGAAGCATCCGACCCGAGGTCGGACGTTCGAGACCGGCACGCTGGCGGTGAGGTGATCATGGTTCGGAAGGGCTGGCTGGTCGAACTGGAAGGTGTCGTCCTCTCCGGCAGCAGCGAGCCGGGCGACGGCTGCCTAGTCGCGCCGCCGGAAGGTCTCGGGAATCCGCCGATCCGCACCGAGGACGTCATCTTCCCGCAGCGGGACGGCGCCCGGCATTACGCCGACTGGTACGAGCCGCGGATCGTCACGATGGAGGCGACCGTCTCGAGCGGCGACTGCGGCACCGACTGCCCCGGCGTCCGCGAACATGTCCGGAACATCCTGCAGGCCTGGTCCCGGAAGTGTGAGGACGTCGAACTCAAGGTCTGGACCGACTGCAGCGACAGCATGGACTGTCCGGACGAATCGCCGGGGTCGCCCGGCGGCGGCCCCTTCGAATGGTGGCCGCTGACCGGCACGCCGGACACGAACGTCACCGCCGGGAACTCCGGCCTCGACCTGGTGAATACGGGCGGCGGCACGATCCGGTACACGCCGGACGGTCAGGCCGCCGAATTCCGGACCTCCTCGGCCGGGTCGTTCACGATCGCCCGCGGCCTCGTCGCGCCGGACCGCCAGCTGTCGACCCTGTTCACCTTCCGGACGCCGGGCGTGATCCCGTTCGAACAGATCTGGGACTTCGAGACCGCCGACCAGCTCGCCGACTGGACCTCCAGTACCGTCACGATGTCCCGGAACACGACGCCGCCGATCATCGCCGGGATCGCCGACTTCAAATGGGACTGGGTCGCCACCGGATCGTTCGGGAAGGGCGCCAACGCGGACCTCGTCACCGGCTTCGTCGGCGACGGCGTTAAACAGCTCCAGGTGTCGTGGTCGGCTCTCGCGACCGCCCAGTCGAACGCTGACGGCTGGCACGTCCTGATCATCGACTCTGTCGCTGACGAAACGATCGCCGAGCAGATCTATCCGGTCGGGAACACCAGCTACACGGTCGCTGTGCCGATCCCGGTCGGCCGGACCGCGGACCGGATCACGATCTACCTCGCGCAGCCGCCAGAGCCCGGGTCGACCCGCATCGACAACGTCATCGTGCGGGCCATCAACACGCCGACCCTCCCCGGCGAGGTATCGATCGCGACCATCCGGCAGTCCGCATCGGAGGTCGCCGCCGTCCGCGCCCTCGTCATGCCGGACCGCACCCTGCAGCTGCGGGACTCCACCGGCGCTGTGCTCGGCGTGCTGGGCACTCTGGCGCCCGCGGACAGCGACACGGTCTACCAGCTGCAGATCGTCGCGAACAGCGCCACAGGGGCCGTCCAGGCCGCCCTGTACGGCGAGGGCGGCGGCCTCATCAACAGCTTCGTCGCCGTCGGTAACCTGACCGGGAACACGCTGACCGGCTTCGACATCGGGATCGTGTCGTCCAACCCGTCGATGGCCGTCGTCTACCACGACCTGAAAGCGGAGTCGGGCCGCTACTCGCCGATCCCCCCGGCCGGTGTGCAGCCGCCCGTCGAGGACAGGTCGCTCGTCGGCCCGTACGGGATCATCGGCAGGCCGCGGCAGGCGACCCTGACGTGGCTCCGCGGCCGGACCCAGAAGGCCCGCCTGCAGCTCCGGTTCGACGCCCGCGACCACCGCATGTTCGTCCTCGACTGCGACGGCGGCACCGGCGAGGTGTGCGTGGTCGCCGAACCGAACATCGAGACGACCGGCCGGGCCTACCCGCGCTGCTATGCGGACGGCGGCATGTGCTTCGACTGCGCCACCGGCAGCGAGTCCGGCGACGCGACCGCGACGGTCGTCGGCACCGAATGCGCGTCCGCCGAGCTGTGCTTCACCGGTCTCCTCACGAACCCGGTCCTGCGGAACATGACGACCGGCGAAGAGGTCGGCCTCCGCGGCGAAATCCGGGAAGGTGACCTGCCGATCTGCATCGACACCGAGACCGGCACCGCCCGGCAGGGCACGGCGGGCCGGACCCACCTGATCACCGGGAACCCGCGCATGAAGCTGGTGCCCGGCGAGAACATCCTGCGGCTGATCTCGACGGGCGTCGCCGACACCGGGAACGTCTCGATCTGCTTCCGGCCGTTCGTGGTGAGCGCCTGATGTCCTGCAACACGTGCGACGAGAACTGGCTCGTCGAGTCGTGCGACCTCGACACCGGCCTGGTCCGGAACGTCCTGCAGCCGCTCGACATGCGGTTCGACATCGGCCTGAACCAGTTCACGGACGGCGCGCTGACCCTCGCAACCCGCGACATCGCGCTCCGCGAGGTGTGGCCCGGCCTGACCTCGATCTACATCTCGCGGGTCGCCGGGCCCGGCGCGTCCCGCAGCGACCCGGTCTGCGAATTCGCCGGGATCGTCACCGACTTCGCCATGTCCGAATCGGGCACGACCGTCCTCGGGATGAAGTCGATCGACTGGTACCTGACCCGCCGCAACATCCGTATCCAGGCCGAGTACACGAACGTGCAGCAGACCGACCTCGCCGCCCGGCTCGTGAACCTCACCTCGAGCGTCTACGCCGGGAAGGGCGGCATCCCGCTCGTCGGCGACTGGGCGCCGTCCGAGTACCGCCGCGACCGGGTCTACGACTACTGGCGGCGCAAGAACATCGGGGAGGCGATCCAGGACCTCACCCAGGTCATCAACGGGCCCGACTGGGAACTCGTCCACGTCCGGGCCGCCGACAACACGTGGCTGACCCGCATGCTGTTCCGGGACTACGTCGGCACCGACCGCGGCGTCCTCATCCGGTCCGACGTCGAAGCGTCCGCCTACTCCGTCTCCGGCGACATCGAGAACATGGCGAACCTGGTCGACGCCTACGGCGCCGGGGAGGACGAGGACCAGCTGCGCGAGCTGGCCCGGAACCTCTACTCGATCTACCCCGAATTCGACGCCACCCCGGTCTGGAACGACGTGAAGCTCCGGTCGACCCTCTTCGACCACGCCCAGGGCTACCTGGTCGCGAACCAGGAACCGGCGATCGTGCCGACCGTCACCGTCCCCGGCCTCGACGTCGACCCGACCGAGCTACGGGTCGGGGACACGATCAGTACCGACATCTCGTACGGCGGTATCCGCTTCGCCGGGCAGGCCCGGGTGATCACGATCGCCTGGGAGCTGGGGCCGGAGAGCCCGGAGACGCGGACCCTCGAGCTGACCCCGCTCGATCCGGCGTCGGAGTCGATGCTGCTGCAGCAGCCGCTCCCCGTCGACTGTGAGGACTGCTGATGGGCGCCATCCCGATGCGGAACGATCTCGCCGCCCGCCTCGCCCGGCTCGAACGGGCCGTGGCCGACCTCGCCCGCCCGTCCCGCTCCGGCAGCGGTCAGGGCGGCCCGCTCGACGTCGCTGTCGCGATGGGTGGCGGCAACTACACGCTGACGGCGACCCCGACCCCGCTGAACGGCATGTTTGTCGACACCACGGTCGCCGGGCCCGACTCGATCTACCACGTCGACCTGACCTATGACCTCGCCGCGAGCGTCGGCGGGAACCGGGCCGCCGTCGGCCAGCTCGTCGTCGGCTTCCAGGCTCAGCCCGCCCAGATTCTCGCCGTCCTCCCCGTCACCGACATGCGCGGCACGTACAGCCAGCACTACCGGGTCACCGGTCTCGGCCAGGGCGACTACCGCTTCCAGGCCAACGCGTTCTACGTCGACCCCGGCTCCCCGACCGGCACCCTCGTCGTGCGGCCGACGCACACGACGATGATCATCACCCAGACCGCCTAGACTCACGCCCGACCCGAGGAGGACCCCGATGGTGCTGCTACAGCCACCGAGCTACTGCGAATCTCAGGCCTGCTACACGCCGCAGCAGGACCGGCTGCTGTGGAACTCGATCATCTGCGAGGAGGGCGTCACCAGCGGGCTCGAGGTGACCGCCGGGACCGGCATGTCCGTCCTCATCTCGGCCGGGGCCGCGTTCATCCAGGGCGAGGTCCAGGCCCAGGAAGGGATGTACTGGGTGCAGTCGACGGACCAGGAGTCCCGCACCATCCAGCCGTCCGACCCGGTCGACCCCCGCTACGACCTCGTGGTCGCCCAGATCAATACCGACTGCACCTGGTCGATCGACGTAATCACCGGCGCGGCGTCGCCGAATCCGCCGATCCCGCCGACCCCGCCGAACTCGGTCCCGCTCAAGGTGGTCCGGATCGAAGCTGGGGCGACGACGGTCACCGTGCAGGGGTCGGCGGCCGTCGCGCAGCTCTGCGACAACCTGCTCCCCGTCCCGTCCGGCTGGATCACGCTCAGCGAGGGCGACGTGTCCGGCTCCGACGTGCAGACCGGCACCATCGCCATCCCGAACCCGGACCGGCTCCGGTACATCCGTGGGCGGCTGTTCCTGAACGTGGCCGCCGAGGTGAACGTCTGCGTCCGGCTCAACGGCATCTCCGCGGCGGGAAGCTACCGGTCCTCGTACCGGTCCTGGGACCCGGCCGGGGCAGTCGCCGTCAACGGCACCGCCGGACCTTCGGCGTCCCGGTCCGACGCCTACTACATCGGGAAGACGTACGCCAACCGGGCCGGGCTGTTCCAGTTCGACATCCAGGCCGACAACTTCGGCGGCTACCAGAAAATCCTGCAGTCCCGCTACTCGGCGGCCTCGACGACCGACACCAGCTCCGAATACGTGTCCGGCATGGGGGAGGGCCGCATGCTGTCGTCGATCACCTCGGTGACCTCGATCCAGGCCTTCCGGTCCGGGTCGTCGATCGGGCAGATGACCTGGCTGATCGAGGGCTACTACCAGCCCTGATCTCGTACGGCGACGGGTCCGGCAGCAGCCGCTTCAACACGGGCGCGACCGCTGCCGGGAAGCCCGCATCGTCACTCGAGCACCAGCCGTCCGGCGGCAGCTGCTGGTTGGCGCGGGTCACCTTCCAGTCCCGGACCTCCCGGCCGCCGAGACGGGCCAGGTTGCCGTACAGGGTCCGCTTGTGCGGCGCCGCCACCCCGAGCGTCTCCGCGATGCTGATCGCGTGCAGCATGTGCGCCTTATGCACGACGAGCGGCACGTGCAGCTCGTAGCACCACAGCGGGCCCGGGAGCAGCCTCGCGAGATGCGCGGCCGTCGCCCGCAGCCCGTCCGCCCAGGCACCCTTCATCGCCCGGTAGCGGGACACGACCTGCTCGAGCGGGCCGCGGTGCAGGCCGCACGCCTCCCCGACGTCGCCCATCGGCGACAGGGCGTAGAAGTCGTCGTTCCACAGCATGAACGGGTCCGAGATGTCCGGCCGCTCGCACGCGTACCGGAGATGCGCGGTCGTCGTCGCATATTTGGTGGCGGCCGCCGGACGGTCGTGCAGCCGGACCGCGGTGCCGTCGACCCACGGCGGCCAGCCGCCGACGATGTGCACCTGGTCGTGCGGGACGAACCGGGCGAGGGACCGGAGGCTGAACCGGAGTTCGAAGTTCTGGCCCGACCGGCACACGTAGACCGCATCCATCGGGGGTCCCTTCCTCCCAAGATGATCAAGGCTGCGTTGATAGTATCCGCGGAGGTAAGGGAACGAGGTGAGGCACGTGTCGGCTGACCTGCTGGTGGTCGCAGCGCTGACCGGTCTCGCCGCCTACCGGCTCTGGCGGATCGTGGGGAGAGATCAGATCGGCGACCCGATCCGGGTCTGGCTGATCGGCCGGGACAGCCGCTTCTGGATGGTCGTCGGCGACCTCCTCGGCTGCGCCTGGTGTCTCGGCTGGTGGCTTTCTGGGGTGATCGCGGTAGTGGCCCTGTGGGGGGCGCCGCTGCTGCACGTCGGCCTGGTGTGGTGCGCCGGGTCGGTGGTGGCCGGATTCCTGGGGGAGATCGACGACGTTCTGTCCAGGAAGGCCGAGCAGCTGTGACCCCGAAGGAGCTGATACGTGGATGGCGCGTTGGTCGGGTCGATCGTAGCGGCGGTGGTCGGTGCGGTCCCGGCCACGATCGGCGCGTACGCGCTGCTCAAGAAGGCGATGCAGCCCGACATGGCGGCCCGGCGTTGGGTGCAGACTGTGATCGACCTGGTCGCGGCCGGAGTCGTGTACGGCATCCCGGTGTCGGTGCTGGCCCGCGGTCGACGGATAGTCGAGGAGCAGCCCAGTGACGATGTCGCAGATGATCCGCCGGAATCTCGGCCTGCTGCTGATGGTGGTCGGCGCGCCGCTGTTGATGATGGTCGTGATCCTGGTGATCTTCGCGACGACGTCGGCCGAACGTGACCGGCAGGACGCCGCGACCGCCGCCGCCATCGAACAGTTGAAGGTTCAAGCGGAGGAGAACAAGCGGGCCGCGGAGGAGGCGAACCGGCGCCTCGAGAACGCCGGTGAGCCGACCGTCCCGATCCCCAGCCAGACTCCGCCGCCGACTCAGCCCGGCGCGGCGCCGTCCCTCATCCCCGGGCCGGAAGGGCGCCCCGGCGCCCCAGGCTCGCCGGGGCCGCCGGGAAAACCCGGACGGCCGGGGAAGGACTCGACGGTCCCCGGTCCGACTGGTCCCGCTGGCGACTCTGGACCGAGTGGGCCCTCTGGAAGACCCGGTGCGGATTCGACTGTGCCCGGGCCCCCCGGTGAGACCGGCCCTCCCGGGGCAGATTCGACGATCCCAGGCCCTCAGGGGAAGCAGGGAGAGCCCGGCAAGGACTCGACCGTCCCCGGCCCTCAGGGCCCCACTGGGCCGCCCGGGCGGGGCATCAAGGATCAGCACTGTCAGGACAATGGCCGCTGGCGGATCGAGTACGACGACGGCACCACCGACGAGGACGCCGGGCCGTGCCTGCCGAAGCCAGCGCCGACCGTGACGGAGACTAGGACTGTGACGCCGGAGCCGTCCGGCGACCCAACCGAAGGGACACCCGAATGACCGAACCCGACTTCGACCGTCCGGCCGATCCGGAGACGGAGGACAACGAGCACCGCGACCCGGAGACCGGCGAGCCGCTTCCGGCCGATCCGCCGGATGGTTGGGACCCGGATGCGGAGGACGACTGATGCGCCGCCTCCTGCACTCCGCGTTCCTGCGGATGCTCTGCCGCCCGTGTCGCGGCTGCATCTGCACTGACCCGCATAGCCATCACCTGACCCGGTTAGGTCGGTGGCACTACGCGAAGGTGGCCGTCTGATGGCGAAGTACGCACCGGCCGCGATCAAGGCGACCTGGCCGCACGTCGACAAGGCGTTCCGGTCGGTCAAGTTCGGCGGCATCCTCGAAGGCTCCGCGGCCGGGTCCGGCTACCACCACTCCCGGGAGGACCTGCTCCGCCGCGGGAAGACGAAGGCGTATTCGATCCAGCACCCGCTGGACAAGAAGGGCAACGCGCGGGCCGCGTCGGCGGTCGACTACGTCTTCGACGACGTCGACGAGCTGGCCCTGGTCACCCGGCGGCTGCTCCGCGCCGCGCAGAAGGAAGACCCGCGCCTGTACAAGAAGCTCCGCGAGTTCGGCGGCACGCTCGACGGCAAGAAGGTGACCGCCTTCAACGTCACCGAGCAGCGCTTCATCACGATGGACAAGACCCACCTCTGGCATGCGCACCTCTCCGGCCACCGGGCGTACGCCGACAACGAAGAGGTATGGCTGGGCATCACCGAAGTGGTGCTCGGTCTCCCGGCCGGGGCTCTGACCGGGAAGCCGTCCGGCGGCGGCGGCGGGGAGAAGCCCGACCCGAAGCCGCAGCCCGGCTACAAGCCGGAGCAGCGCGCGATCTACGTCGACATCCTGCACGACGCGGTCCGTCGGAAGCCGAAGAACTCCGACTCCGTGTACTGGTGGCAGCGAATCCTGAACGCCATCTCGTTCCCGAACGGGAAGGAGATCAAGGTCACCGGCGACTGGTCCGACGAGACGACCGCCGAGACGAAGAAGGCGCAGAAGTCGGTGCGGGACACCCAGGACGGGTGGCCCGGGCCGCGGCAGATCAGGCTGTTCGCGAACAAGGCGAAGGGCGAGGTCGGGTCACTGTCTATCTACCGGTCGTCGAAGACCGGCGGCCTCATCGAGAAGACGTAGGGAGAGACGGTCATGACGAAGGAACCGGTCCTGGTTCGGCTGGCGATCACGGCGGCCGGGGCGATCCTGGTGTTGCTGGTCGCGTTCAACGTGCCGATCACCGACCAGCAGCAGGACGCGATCATCGGCGCGATCGGCCCGGTCGCCCTGCTCGTGCTGGGCCTGTGGTCCCGGTTCGCGGTGACGCCGAACAAGTCGGTCGTCGAATTGAAGCAGGGCGGGAAGGTCGTCGCTGGAGAAGGGTCCGAGCTGCCGACCGGCCAGGTCATCCGCGACGTCGGCTCTCTGAATGACGGCGCGGAGTGACCGGCCTGCTGCAGCAGCTCGGCGAGAAGTGGGGCACGGACAAGGCCACCTACCACCGCTACTGCGACTTCTACGAGGAACACCTGCCGGGCCGGGACTTCACCGGCACGCTGCTCGAGATCGGGATCATGGACGGCGCGTCTCTCGGCATGTGGCGGGAGTACTGGCCGCGGGCGACGATCATCGGTGTCGACAACGTGCAGCGGCGGCTCCCGGCCCGCCTGCACGGCGTGACGACCGTCCTCGCCGACGCCACCGAGTCGGCCGACGCCGACAAGCTGGCCGCCCTGGGCCCGTTCGACGTGATCCTCGACGACGCCTCTCACCTGACCGGCGACCAGCAGAAGACGTTTGACCTGCTCTGGGAGCACGTCGCGCCGGGCGGCTTCTACATCATCGAGGACCTGCACACCTCGCACATGACGAACTACCGGACCAGCGTGATCTCGACCCTCGACTGGCTGCGGCTGACGCCCGGCCTGCCGCCGTTCGAGCTGCACGGCACCGACCAGGGCAGCCCGGCGCAGCTCGTCGCCCGGTCCGGCTTCGACCCGGCCACCGTCACCTGGACCGGCCACCCGGACATGGCGGCCAGCTTGACCGCGGTCGCCAGGAAGCCGTGATCGACCTGTCCGTCCTGGTGTGCTCGACACACACCAGGCGGGCGACGTTCGCGCCGAAGATCATGGACCAGCTCTTCGGGCAGTGGGAGACGCTGCCCGAAGAGGACCGGGACCGGGTCGAAATCATGGTCCTGACCGACAACAAGCAGATGATGCTCGGCGAGAAGCGGAACGTCATGGTCGACGCCGCCCGCGGCCGCTACGTGCAGTTCGTCGACGACGACGACCGGGTCTCCGACGACATGCTCACCGCGGTCCTCGACGGTATCGACCACGGCCCGGACGTCGTCACCTTCCTGGCGTCCGTGTCCCTGAACGGCGGCGAGCCGAAGCCGTGCAGCTACCGGCTGAAATGGACCCGCGACCAGAACACGCCGACCGAATACCGGCGCCTCCCGAACCACCTGTGCGCGGTCCGGCGGGACCTCGCACTGCAGGCGCCCTACCCGGCGCTGCCGTACCGGGAAGACTCCGGCTACTCGAAGCTGCTCAGGCCGCTCCTGGCGACCGAACACCACATCCCGCGGGTCCTGTACCACTACGACTACTCGGCGGCCACCACGGAGGCGCAGACGGTCCGGCCCGTCGCCGCCCGGCCGCGCCGGACCTCCCCGGCCGCCGACGTGATCATGCTGTCGAAGGCCGCCGACGGCCGAGCCCGCCGCATGACGCAGACCGCGATCGACTCCTGCCACACCGGCGCCGGAGCCCTCCCGGTGCGGGTCATCGTCGTCGAACAGCGGGCCGGAGTCACCTACCACAACGCGGAGACCGTGCACCGCGGCGACCCGTTCGCCTACAACGCGTTCGTCAACGCCGCCGCCGCGACCGGCAGCGCGCCGTGGATTGTGGTCGCGAACAACGACCTGATCTTCGAGCCGGGCTGGCTGCATCCGCTGATCACCGCCGGGCACGACCTGGTGTCGCCGCACAACCCGGGCGACCCCCGCCAGCAGGACCTCCCGCCCGACGGCGAGACCGGCCGCATCAACGGCCGCCACCTGTCCGGCTGGTGCTTCGCGATCTCCCGGCGGCTCTGGTCGGCGATCGGCGGCCTCGACGAGGACTTCACGTTCTGGTGCGCCGACGACGCCGTCATCGAACAGGCCGTGGCCGCCGGGGTCGAACCGATGATCGTGCCCGACTCCCGGGTCCGGCATCTCGGGTCGGCGACCCTCCGCCGGGAGGGCCGCAGCGACGCTGCGACCTGGGAGCAGGTCGCCCGGTTCAACCGGAAGTACGGGCGGGACAAGTTCGTCAACCATCCCGGCTACCAGGCCTACCTCCGGCGGGCCCGTGTTTGACCTGTCGATCGTCACGACCTGCTGGGGTGGCTACGGCCGCTACCTGCCGGAGTGGGCGGAGTCGGTAGCCGGGCAGCTCCCGGCCCCGGCCGAAGCGGTGATCGCACAGCTCGGCGGCTGCGAGCAGGACGCGGCGCGGGCGGCCCGTATCCTCGAGCACGCCTCCGTGCCGTGCCGGGTCGTGACCGGCGAATATACGTCGATGGCGGCCGCCCGGAATCTCGCCGTCGCGAACGCCCGCGGCGAGTGGGTGATGCATCTCGACGCCGACGACCTCCTCCTGCCCGGTGCGCTCCGCCGCTGCCTGCCGCTGCTCGCGACGGCCGACGTGATCCCGATGGCCGCCCGCTACCCGTCCGGCCGGGTCCGGCCCGCCACGCATGTGACCGCCCGCTGGGTCCTGTCCGGCCGGATCGGTGTCCTGTCCTGCTCGCCGTACCGGCGGGCCCTCTGGCTGGCGGCGCCGTACCGGACGCTGGACGGGCCGATCCCGTACGTCGACGCCCTGCTGTGGGTCGGGTTCGCCCGGCTCGGCGCCCGCTTCCGAGGACTCTCCGAGCCGGGCTTCACGTACCGGCAGCACGACGACAGTTTCAGGAGGACCCTGACCCAGCCGCAGCTGGCGGCGGCCCGGCGGGCGATCCGGCAGGCGGCCGCTGCGCGATCTCCATCCGGACCAGGTCACCGAGCACGCGCAACTGGGCGGCGGTGACCGGACCGTTCTTCGCCAGATCGACCAGCTGGTCGATCGTCGTGAGGACTGCCGCGTCCCGGGCGGCCGTGAGCAGTTCCCGGTCCCGAAGCGCCAGAGCCTCATCGAACACCTTCAAATGCACGTCGCGGGACAGCTCGGCGCCCGTCAGGTGCATCGCGAGCCCGTACATCGACCGGACCCACTCCCATGTCCCGACCGACACATGCCATGGAAGGTCGCTCACCACAGCTCACCTCGCTGCCGTGCCTGTTCCCGACGGGCGCCGTCCTCGACACCTTCGCCGTACCCCAGCCACCACTGCCGGTCCGGCCAGAGCCGGGCCTCTTCCCGGAGACGTGCCGCCGTCAGCTCGAGGTGGGCCGCCAGGACGTCGAACCAGGCCCGGACAGCTCTCCATACCGGTGACCGGCTGGAAGGCTCTGAGATCGGCACCTGGCCGCGGTAGTCGTCCGCGAGGTCGTCGTAGTCGCCGGAGTCGTCGAGGTCGGCCGCGAAATGCTCGGCCAGACCGCGGCAGCTGCCGAGAAGTTCCATCTCCCAACCCTGCGACATCTCGCCGCACAGATCGCACCGGTAGAGCGGGCCCGACTCGGCATCCGGCCCGGCCATGGTGATCCAGTCGTGGTCAGCCATCGGTCACCTCCCGGATCAGCCGGTTCCCCTCGAAGACCTGCACGATCAGTTCGTCGTCCGTCAGCGACAGGGCGTACCGGGCCGCCTCGAGTTCGTGCTGGTAGTACCTCCGGTACTGGTCGATCATCTCGGCCCGGCTCTGCGTGCCGTAGTCGGCGATCCCCGGCCGCAGGCGCCAGCCGCGTGTCGACATCGGGCCCGGCTCCCGAGGACTGATGTGGGTCGTCCGGTTACCCATCGGACTCACCGGCCAGCGCGTTGCGGACCGAGGCCCACTTGTGGTGATCCGCGAACGGCGCCTCGGGGCCGTCATGCTCGTCGATGAGCCGGATCGCCTCGTCGACCGCGGCACGCAGCCGCTCCACCTCGGCCAGCAGCCGGGGCAGGGCGTTCACCGCGGCGACGATCAGCGCGGCGATCGCGGTTGCTCGCGGTTCACGATGGCCGAGGGGTGCGGCGATGATCGAACCGGAGCAATCGCGGACCATATCTCCGTCGTGCACCCAGTTGCCGCCTGGCGCGCCCGCCTCCAACTTCCGTTCGAGTTCGGCCAGGTCTTCGGCGCTCAGCTGATCAGGCATCGCTGGCCTCCGGCTCCACCAGTTCGTAGCCGCACTCTCGCAGCGACGCCGCCGTGACCAGGTAGGTCCAGGTACCGAACATCGGGTCGTAGCTCGTTGCCACGGCGATATCCCCGGCGATAGTCCGGATACCGGCGGTCTGCTCGCTGGCGGCGAACCCGACGCGGAGTTCGAAGCCGCCCGGGTTGCGGTACAGGCCGCGAGGTACGACGTCGGCCGACCGTAGGGCGGTCAGGAGTTTCTTCCGGTCGGCCGCGGCCCGGTCCGCGAACCAGGTGATGGACTCGCCCGGCACGTAGCCGGTGTCGGCCCGGGCCTGGATTTCGGCCAGCTCGGCGGGCGTCACGACAGCACCCGGCCGATCAGGGTGAGGTAGCCGACTAGCTGCGCGACCTGCACCGCGCCGACCAGCAGCATGATCAGGAAGATGCCCTTGCAGCCGTCTTTGCCGTCGTTCGCGGCGCCCCAGTCGTCGGGGCTGCCACCGGCGGACTTGCTCGGGTCAGGCATAGGGGTAGACCTCCAGGAGTCGATCCTTGTGGAATTGGGACAGGTTCTGCGGGCCGCCCTCCCGCAGGGTCTCGATCATCACGTCCGTCCCCGTATATGTGTGGTTGAAGCCGAAACAGTGGCCGGTCTCGTGGCGGATCAGGGACAGCCGGAGGTAGTCCGACAGGGCGGCGGCGGCCGGGTCGACCCGGATCGTGCACGCCTTGTACCGGCCCAGCGCGTCCGTATACAGGTTGGTGTAGCCGAGGTGCCAGTCGGGAAGGTCTTCCCACCGGATCGTGATGCAGGACGTCGACGCGCACCGGGTGCCCGAGTAGACGATGTCCAGGGCAGACGAGTCGTCCCACGCCTCGACGGCGACCCGGACCGGCCAGTCGTCGCCCAGCGCGGACTGGACGTGGACCGTGGTGCGGTTCCAGCGGACCTGGGACGGGCTCGCCCCGTCGGCGTCCGGCGTACCGATCACGATCAGGACGGCGGCCAGGATCAGGGCGACCACGATCCAGCCAGCGCGGACCGCGGCCCTCGACGGAACCCTCATCGGAGGTCACCGCCCGGCGCGACCCACGGCGCGGCCGCTGGCCAGGCGTTCGGGTCGTTCTGAATCCGCTCCGCCGCGGTCAGGTAGAGCTGGACGACGGCGAGGTCCCGGGCCGCGGCCGCGTAGCACGCGGTGGCCTCCGGGCCCACTGACGGCCGGGCGGCCGCCTCGACACACAGCTTGATCCCTTGAGTCAGCTTCGCGACCTTCTGCTTCATCGGGTGATCACCGGCCGGATCGGGAGACCGTCGGTGTGTAGCTTCGCCACCCAGGTCTGGACCAGCTCGGCCCGGCAGTACTGACAGACGGTGCGGAGCAGAGCGTCCGACTCCGGCTCCTCCGTGTCGTCGTACTCGGTGACCGGGTTGTGCTCGCACGGCAGCTGTCGGACGATTACCGCGGCCGCTCGGAGATGCGAGGCCCGGGGCCGGTCGCCATCTTTTAGCGGCAGACCCTTGTCGATCTCGTCGATCTCGAGTGCGACCGCCTCGAGCCGGTCGGCCAGGTCGGACAGGTGATTGGTCATGGTTCCTCCGTGGTGTCGATGATCGACGTGGCGGGCTCCCGCCAGCCGTCGGTCGGCTTGTGCTTCTCTGCTTCGTGGAGGGCCAGGGACGCGATCCCGACCCGCTTGTCGAACTGACCGAGTGCCCGCTGTAGCCAGTACGCCATGTTCCGCGGCTTGTTGGTGAGGATGCGGATCGCCGCCAGCGTGAACTCGTCGAGCGCCTTCTCCGGCTCCGCCTCAGCCCAGGTAGCGATCGGTGCCCACCGTTCGGCGTCAGCGTCGTACCGGACCAGCTCCATCGTCTGCTCGGTGTCGGTCACTGCTTCGTCCATTCGCCGCAGCCGGAGGTCTCGAAGAAGCCGTCCGACTTCTTGATCGTGACCGATGCCTTCGCGCCCGGCCGCTTCACGTCCTGCGCGATGATCGTGCCGCGGTCCCCGGTGTCGTCCTTCAACCGCTGGAAGAGGCACATGTACGAGTCGGCCGGGACGGTCACCTTGTACCGGCCGGGCTGGATGTCGACGCCGACCTCATAGGTGCCGTCGCCGAACGTCTCCGGGGCTTCGACCGGCTTGGCGGGCTTCTCGGCCTTCGGCTTCTCCTGCTTCTTCTCGGCCGGTGCAGCCTCGGTGGTGGCGGGCGCCGGGACGGCCGCTACCGGCTCGCTGCCGCCCTTCCCGGCCGATCCGGCGGCGCCGCCGATGATCAGGCCGACGATGAACGTGGCGACCGCGAGGATCACGGTCAGGCCCTTCCGGGCCTTCGGCTTCGGTGCGAACGGAACTTGGCCGGGCGGGACCTGCCCCTGGTACGGGTGGCCCGGGTAGGGCTGCCGCGGCTCGGCTGGGAATTCGTCGGTGTGCTGGTTGGTCATGCTGGTTGTCCCCTTCGGTTGGTCGGCTGCGACTCCTGCAGCCAGCGGTAGATGGTGGTGCGGTGGACTCCGGCGGCGGCCGCGATCTCCGCGACCGGCACGCCGTGGGCGTGGGCGACCTCGACAGCGGCGACGAGCCGGTCGTGTTCGTCCTGGTGCTTCTGCCGGGCGTACTGGACGGACGACAGGTAGGCCGATCCCTGGTTCATGGGGCAGGTACCTCCTCGATGGTGATCTCGCCGCCGTTCCGGAAGCCGCCGATCAGGATGACGCCGGTCCCGCCCGTGCCGGGGTTGAGGTCGACGTGGACCTCGATCTCGCGGGAGGCGAGCTTCGGTCGGGCGTACCGGTAGATCGCTTCGGCGAGATCGTCGGCCGTGTCGGCGGCGGCGGTGAGCGGTTCGACGTCCTGGTGGCGGCCGATCCGGTCGAATGTGCAGCGGTAGCTGGTCATCCGACGACCACCCAGGTCTGGCCGAGATTCGCGCCGCAGTTGAGGCACGGCGTGACGGTCGCGGTCCGTTCAGTCGGGAAGTGTTCGCACGGCTGCCGCCGGAGACGGTTCGCGGCCTCCCGCAGGAAGTGGGCGTCCATCGTGGCTTCCTCGTCCTCGTCGTCGGCCGCCGCCTCGAATTCGTCGGCCAGCTGCTCGAGCTTCCGGATCAGTCCGTTGTAGTGATTCCCGGCCATCGGTCAGCGTCCCTTCTGCGCGGCGGTCGCGATGGTCTCGCGGAGGGCGGCGGTCAGGTGCTTCTCGGCGACCTCGGTCACCGCGGCCAGCGCCTGCATCTTCGCGCCGTCGATCGCCTGCTCGAGCTGCTTCGACAGCTGCCGGTCCAGGACCTTCTCGATCGCCTGCTCGAGCCGGGTCTGCGCGGACCGCGACCCGTAGCTGTCGCCGCGGGCCGACATCCACTGCTCGATCCGGGCAGCCGCCCAGGCCTCGAGCGACTGCGGCTCACCGGACTTGGTGCCGAATCGATCGGACTCCGTGACCTGTCGCTGCCACAGGCTGTCGACCAGCTCCCCCGCCTTGGCGTTCAGCTGCGCCTCGACCTTCTCGTGGACCCGGCGGTAGTAGCCGTGGCCGGTCGCGGCCTGATGCTTCGCTTCATTGGCGAGCTGTCGGGCGGCGGCGTCGATGATCGCGTCACCGACCGTATACGGGCCGTCCTCGCGGGTACCGAGGACCGTGTCCAGCGTCAGCTCGAACTTCGCGGTCACGGACTGCTCGACCCACTTCGGCTGTTCACGCGGCTCCGGGTCGTCCCAGCCCAGATCGTCGATATCCATCTGTCGTGCCTTCCTGTAGGTGATGGTTTTGCGTGGATGCGGGAGGGGTCGAACCTCCGCCGGATTCCTCCGGCCAGCCCGACGGGCCGCACTGCCGTGCGGTGCTCCGCCACCGGCCTATAGCCGACTGCGCACCCCTGTTCAGTTGTCCGTCAGTAGTCGACGGTGTCGTCCTCCGCCGCGATGATGTCGTAGGCGCCGGACCGGAGGTCGTCGACGACCGGCCGGGTCACGGCGTGCACGGTGACCTCTCCGGCGAGGGTGACGTATCCGGCGACCCGGATCTTCCCGACCGTGAAGCCCTTCTTCCGGTCGTTCGCGTTCCTGGTCGCGGCCTTCTTCGCGCCGCTGGGGTTGTAGAAGCGGCGGCCGTACCGGGCGGCTGCGTCGTCGTTCAGGACCCAGTAGTCGCGGCGGTACTGCTCGTTGTAGCCGCAGTGGGTGGAGGCGATCGTGCCGTCGAGGTTGAACAGTGCCTGGACCTCGATCAGGCCGTCCTGCTCGGCGAGCCGGGCGCTGGCCAGGTACTCGGCGGCCAGGCAGCCGCTGGCCCACTGGGACAGGAAGCCGTCGGTGTCGGACCGCTCGAACGATTCGTCCGCGTTGCGGTAGGACTGCTCGGCGGCGGCCCGCCACTGGTCGGGCGTCTTGCCCTTGTACGTGCCGGGCGTCGCGTTGGCTTTCGAGGTCTCCGTGCTCATCATGTGTACCACTATACACCATCTGTCGCAGGATGCAACTCGCCGCCGTAATCTAGGATGTCCCGGCAGCAATCACACACCGCCGCCGACGCACCGCACGCCGCCACATCGTGCAGGTCACCGCACGTCGGGCACTCCCGAATGTCCTGCGGCTCCTCGCCGGTCGGCTCCGTCATCGTGCTCACCGCCCGTACGTCCGCTGTAGCGCCCGGTAATGGGCCGCAGACGGCTTCCAGGACCGGGCCGACGTGTTCACCCCGGACATCAGGTTCCGGCGGCTGTGATCGTGCTTGAAGCCGAGGCAGTGGCCGGTCTCGTGGGCGAGGGACGCGAGCCGCCGCTTCGCCGACAGCTTGCTCAGCTTGCGGGTGTCCACGATCACGTCGCACTTCACGATCCGCTTCGACGTCTGCCACGCCCAGGTCGTCGCGACCGCGTGGCCCGGGCGGCGTCCGGCGGTGAACCGGATGCACGCCTTCCCGGGCGGGCAGCGCTTGACCAGGATCAGGTTCAGCCGGGACCGGTTGTCCCACGCCTCGATGGCCCGGTGTACGTCGTAGCCGCGGGGGAGGGACTCCTGGACGTAGATCGTCCGCGTCCCCCAGGTCTTCACCTTCCGCTCGGTGGCGTCGGCGGTGATCGTCGCGGCGACGGTGCCGAGCAGTACGGCGACCAGGATGGCTACGGTCAGGGTCAGGATGCGTTTCACGGTTGGTGGTCCTCTCGGTTTGGTGGGTGTCGGCTGAACGGTCGCGGCGTCGCCCGGCAGGGAGGTCCGGGCGCACCGTCGGCGGGTCAGGCTTCGTTCCAGCCGGTCAGTGGGTCGAGGTCTTCAAGCCGCTCAAGCGGGCAGAACTCGGTCACGTAGCCCAGAGCGTCCATCGCGGCGGAAGCCTCGGCGGCCCGGTCGGCGCTGTTGTAGGGGCCTACCGTGACGGAGGTGTCGACGGTCGGGTGCGTCCCGATCACCACGTACTGCGTGATCCGGCGGATTCTCTTGCTGCTGCGTCCAGGCATCTCGGTCTCCTTCGTGATCTTGGGGTCAGACGGCCCAGCTGCGGTGCACGTTCTCCGGTAGCCGCGGGTCCCACTCAGAGCCGTTTAGGTCGGCGGCCTCGATGAAGTTCACCAGGGCGTCGTGCTTGGTCTGCTCAGCCACCCGGGCCGGGTCGCTGTCGTCGTGGCCGAGCCGGTCGTGAGCGATCCGCCATTCGGTGTAGAGGAACCGGGCCCGCTTGATGTCGGCCATCTCTGCCGTATCCATCGCCTTGGGCACCGGTACCCGGCGCACGGTCCAGTCCGGGTGGCTGTCGGCGACCGCCTCAGCCAGCTCAGCCTCCATCGCCTGCTCGGCGGCGGCGCGCTTCAGCGGACGCTCGTACCAGCTGATGACCTCGGCGACGGCAGCCTTGCGGGTGCCCGCCCTGGCCAGCTTGATCGAACGGCCGCCGAAGTCACGCGGCTGGCCGGATCGAGGGGTGGCCGAACCTAGCGGCTGCCAGACGTCATGGCCGTTGCTCACCTTGGCGGTGCGGAGGGCTGGGACGTGCTCCTTGCGGACGGTGCCGATCTCAGTCCAGATGTCGCTTAGGGCGTGAACGGCGGCCTGACCGGGCTCGGTCCAGACATAGACGGTGGCGCGGCCGGTCTCTGCCGCGACGAGGTAGGTGCCGTGCTCGGTGGTGATGGTCTGGCGGGTCATGCTGGCTCCTCAGTAGGTGGTGTGTGTACCACTATACACAGGAGTGTCGCAGGATGCAACATGTAGACTGAGCGTGTTCCTGTAGGAGGAATCGCCCCGGTCTCCCGTGCTGGACCGGGGCACTCCTATTTCCCGAGCGCCCGCCGGACCGTGGCCCGGTTCAAGCCGGTCAGCTCCGACACGGCCAGCTCAGACTCCCCGCCGCCGACCGCAGCGATGATCGCACCGGTCAGCCCGGCCATCTGCAGCCGCTCGAGCCGCCGCGCCGTCCGCCACGCCTCACTGAACGCCTCCAGCTCTACCTCGCCGCGGATGATCGTCAGTGCACCCTCGAACGCGATCCGGTGCGCCTGCCCGTCGTCCGGGTAGCGCTGGTCGATCTGGGCGGCGCACTGCTCGAAGAGGCGCAACTGATCTTCGGACATGTCGCTGGCGGTGTCGCCGAGGTACGCCAGGGTCTCGAGTAGGCTCATGCAGCCCACTGTACACCAGGGGACATGATGGTGTACAGTGGGACACATGAACTCCTCCTACCGGATCACCGCACAGGGCCCCGACGGGACCGTGCACGAAGTCAAGGTGGCCGCGCCCGACCTCCGGGCCGCGTTCATCACCGCCAGCCGCTGGGCCGACGCCACGGCTGATCCCGGCAGTCAAGTCCGGATCATCCGGGTCGACGCCGGATGGACGTGGCAGTGCCCGCGGTGCGCCGCTGAGGGACTCACCTTCACCGGATCAGCCCTTGCCGCCATCGACGCCGACCGCTACCACCGCGCCTGCCAGGAGGGCTGAGATGGATCTGTGCAACACGGTGTTCTGCGAGACCTGCGAGGACATGGGCATCGTGACCCAGGTCGTCGCCGAGACGCCGCTGGGCCGGGAGCACGCGGACGTTGTCTGCCCGGACTGCAACGGTGAGACCCCGGCGTTCCTGCCGGGCGTGGACGACGTGCTCGACGGCACGCGAGAGGGCTGGGACCGATGATCAACAACGAGACCAAGGTGGAGATGGTGGAGTGCCCGCGCTGTGCCGGTGAGGGCGAGGAGTACCCGCCCACGCCGATCGGCCGGGGCATCATCGTCGACCCGTCGCCGTGCACCCTGTGCTCGGCGTACGGCGAGGTAGAGCCGTACGTGGCGCGCGGCTACGTGAAGCGGGGAGGGGCCGTTCCGTGGCTGACGAGACGCTGACCGTGCATCAGGCCTGGTCGCTGGTGATGGACCAGGTGCAGACGATCCGGAAGACCGGCCGGAACAACCAGCAGAACTACAACTTCCGCGGCATCGACGCCGTCCTCTCCGCGGTCGGCCCTGCCCTCCGGGCGAACAACGTGACCGTCGTGCCGACCGCCGAATCCGTCGAGACCGAGCGGTACGAGACGAAGGGGAACGCTCTGATGCAGGGCGTGATCGTCCGGATGCGGTACACCGTGTACGGCCCGTCCGGGGACAGCTTCGTCGGGTCGGCGTACGGGCAGGCCGCCGACTCAGGCGACAAGGCCGTGCCGAAGGCGATGTCGGTGGCGTACCGGTCGTTCCTGCTGCAGGCGTTGACGGTGCCGACGGACGACCCGGAACCGGACATGTACAGCCATGAGCGGGCCGTCAGCTACCAGGAGAATCCGCTGTTCGCGGTTCGTCGCCGCCTCGACGAGCTGGCGGGCGAGCGTGGGCGGCCGTTCATCGCGGCGGCGCTGCAGGCCCGCGGAACGTCCGCCGAGACGGCGACGCTGCAGCAGCTGCAGGCGTTGCAGGCCGAGTGGGAACAGGCTGAGGCCGACCAGGTGAGAGGACAGACTGATGCAGACGGACGATGACACCCGTGCCGTACTCGAGGCGGCGGTGCTCAAGGAGCTCACTGAGCGGAACAAGAAGACCCGGGACCGGGTCCAGGGAACGCTGCAGCCGGGTGACCGGCGCACCGTGTGGCTGGACGATGTCGAGATCGGGACCGTGTCCCGGAACCGTCCCAGCAAGGGCTGGACGGTCACCGACCGGGAGAAGTTCACGCGGTGGGTCGCCGAGGTCTACCCGGAGGCGGTCATCACCACGCAGGCTGTGATCCCGGCCTGGGAGAAGGAGTTCCTGACCGATCCGGTCGATCACGAGACCGGTGAGGTCCCGGCCGGTGTCGAGGAGAAGACCAGCACGCCGGGCGTCGTGGTGAAGCCGAATGCGGTCGGGTCGGCCCGGGCGATCGCGATGATGCTCGGCGGCATGCCCGAGCTGGACGCGGGTGGCGATGACTGAGAACTGGAATCCGGTCGTCGTCGAGGAGAAGATCGCGGCGATCTCGAACCGCATCGCGAACTCGGTGACGGTCTGCTCCAACGCGTACCGGGAGTTCATGCGGGCCGACCTCGACTACGACCGGGCCTACGCCCAGGCCTACCTGAACCACGACGGGCCGCAGACGGAGAAGAAGTATGCGGCCGAGCTGGCCACCTACGATGAGCGGTCGGCGCGGGACGTCGCCGACGTGGCGTACCGGCACGCCGACCGGCTCGCCCGGGCGCTCGAGGCCGAGCTGCGGGCGATGCAGTCCATCGGGGCGTCGATCCGGATGCAGTACGGCGTGGCCGGGCGCGGAGAGGGAGCGTGATGGCGAGGAACACTGGGCCGACGCCGGAGGTGCGGCAGCTGGTGCATGACCGGGACCACGACATGTGCCTCCGGTGCGGCAGCCCACACGCCCTGCAGGTGCACCATCGGATGCCGCGGGCGTCCGGCGGGTCCCGGATGTGGTTCATCAACCGGCCGCCGAACCTGGTCGTTCTGTGCCTGGCCTGCCATGCCGATATCGAGTCTCATCGGGCGCAGGCCTATGAGGACGGCTGGTTGATCAAGCGGGGCGCCGACCTGCCGTCCGAGGTCCCGATCAGGACGTGGCGGGGGGACTACCTGTTCCTGACCGACGAGGGCGGCCTGGTGCATGTGGGGAGCAAGCCGTGATCGCGCTGGCGGACATGATCGCTGAGCTGGACCGGCGGGCCGAGGTGGCGCGGCGGGATCGGGACTGGTTGACGTCGGGCCGGTTGAAGGAGGCTCGCCGGTACCTGTTCCATGTGGCGGTGACGGCGCCTGATCCGGTTCCGGCGGAGGCCTCGCCCGTGGCGTCGCAAGGTGCTACACTGTACACATGAATACAGCACGGGATGATCGGTTCATCACCATCAACGTCCTCGACATCAGCCGACGGAAGACCAGCCGCAACGGTAACCCCCGCTGGCGCTTCCACACCGCCCACGGCTGGTTCGACACCAAGCCCGACACCAGCCAGGCCTACGAGGTGTCCGGCGCCGAACACCGGCTCAAGGAGAAGCCGCTCCGCATCTGGCTCGACGGCAACGACCTCATCTGGAAGTGGGAGCAGGTCGACACCGTCGAGGCTCAGCTGACCGACGAGGAGGCCCGGACGATCGCCGCCCAGTGGCAGTCTCCGGGCCGGGTCGGGTCACACCTCGCCGCGTTCGCGTCCGGCGCGCCCGTCAGCCGGGCCGACGTCATGTGGGACATCCAGGCCACGCTGGAACTCGAGCACGGCGCATCGGCGGAGGACCGGCACCAGCTCCGGCTCCTCGCCGAGTACTTCGAGCGGGTGATGTCGTAGACCCCGGAACCGTGTATACTAGGTAGCACCTCCAATGTGGTGTTGGATCTCGAGGCCCCTCCCGGATTGATCCCCGGGAGGGCCTTTCCACACCTGGGAGGTAGAGAAAACCACCACAGTTTCGAGGAGGACACATGGATCAATTCATCGACCCCGAACCGGTCAACGACGACACGGGAGCGGGATTCGGGATCGTGCCGCGGTATCTCCGCGGCCAGCTCACGGCGTACGAGATCGCCGTCTACGTCGCTCTCAGCTGGCGGGTCGACTCCGCCGGTGTCTGCTGGCTCCGTCATAAGCGGCTCGCCGACGAATCCGGGTGCTCGTTGAAGACCGTACAGCGGACACTCGATAGCTTGAAGGAGAAGGGCCTAGTCGACTGGCGGCCTCGGTACGCCGACGACGGAGCGCTCCTCTGCAACGAGTACCGGCTGACGACGTTCAGGCCGACCCCCCCGGCCTCACAGACCGGACCCGTCGGCCTCACAGGCACACCCCCCCGGCCTGTGAGGCCGACAGAACGAGACTCCTTGAACGAGACTCCTGGAACGACACTAGATATCTCCCTACCCCCGGCGCCGGAGCAGCGCGACACCTTCGCCGCCTGGTACGACCGGTACCCGCGGAAGGTCGGCCGCGCCGCCGCTGAACGGGCCTACCGCCGGGCACTCAAGGCGGCGACCCCGGATCAGCTCGCCGACGGCCTCGCCCGCTACATCGCCGAGATCGACCGGAAGCGGACCGCCCGCGAGTACATCAAGCATCCATCGACCTGGCTGAACGGCGGCTGCTGGGCCGACGAATACGACACCGGACCGTCGCAGATCGTCGACCGCAGGCAGCAGGAGACCGACGCCCAGTTCGACCGGATGCTCGCCCGGGCGATGGAACGCGATCAGCAGAGAGCGATCGGACTGTGAACGCCACCGAGGCCGTCATGCTGCTCCGCAAGGTCAAGGCGCTCTGCCCGTCACAGGCGGTGGACGAACTCACCGGAGAAGCGTGGGCGGAAGTCCTCGCCGACATCGACTACGCGGCCGCCGACGAGGCGCTGATCTCGATCGTCCGGCAGCCGCTCCCGCTGAACCGGTCCCGCTACATCGAACCGGGCCACCTGATCAGCGAGGCCCGACGGCTCCGCCGCGACCGGATCGAGCGATACGGCACGCCGCCCGTCCCGGCCGACCTCGACGGCGACGACTACCGCGAGTACTTCACGCTGGCCCGGGAGGCGATCGGCTCCGGCGCCGTCCCGCCCGGCCAGCCACTCCCGCCGCTCCCAGAACTCCGCGCCCTAGCCGCTCAGCGCCGCCCTCAGCGCCTAACAGCGGTCCCCGCTATCTCGGATAGGCCCGGCCGGTGATCGACGCGGAGAGGGCCGTCCTGGGCGCCCTGCTCGCCGGGTACCGGGACGTCGACGACATCACCGCGAAGATCACCGGGACCTGTTTCGACCTGCCGATCCACGAATGGGTGTACGACGCGATCCTCCGCGTCCACGCCGCCGGACGAATCCCGGACCCGATCCAGGTCCGGGCAGCGCTCGGTGACCAGCAGAACCGGCTACCCGGCGGCCCGGTCTACCTGACTGAACTCGTCGCCGCCTGCCCGCAGCCCGCGTCGGCGCCCTGGTACGCGGAGCAGGTCGCGCAGCAGGCCGCCCGCCGCCGCGTGCGGTCGCTCGCCGAACGGCTCCTACAGCTGTCGGAGACGGACCGCGACCCGTTCGAGATCACGAACGACGCGAAGCAGTGGCTCGACTCGTTCACGACCGGCACCGACCAGGACGTGTGGTCGATCGCCGACGCCATGACTGAGGTCGTCGACGTCGCCCAGCACGGCCGCCGTACCGGCTACAGCTCCCCGTGGCCGGACGTCGACCGGATCACGCGCGGCTACTACCCGGGCCGCCTGTACGTCGTCGGCGCCCGCCCAGGTGTCGGGAAGTCGCTGTGGGCGTCGAACACGGCGGTCCACCTGGCGAAGCAGGGACACGGCGTGTTCGTCGCGTCGATGGAGATGTCGGCCCTCGAGTTCACCCAGCGCTGCGCCGCCGCCGAAGCCGGGGTCGACCTCGGCCGCCTCGAACAGGGCAAGCTCGCCGAATTCGAGTGGGACAAGCTCGCCCCCGCGGTCTCGTCGATCTCGCAGCTACCGATCCGGATCGCTGACGCCGAGACCCAGACCATCGCCGATATCCGGGCCGGTGCCCGCCGCTACGCCCGGCAGCACCCGCTCGGCATGATCATCGTCGACTACATCCAGATGGTCCAGCCCGGGTCGGCGAAGGAGAAGCGGGAACAGCAGGTTGCGGAGATGTCCCGCGGCTTCAAACGGCTATCCCGGGAACTCGACGTCCCGGTGGTCGCTCTCGCCCAGGTCAACCGGGGCGCGACGTCCCGCCGGGACGGCCGCCCGACGATGTCCGACCTCCGCGAGTCGGGCGCGATCGAAGCGGACGCGGACTGCGTCATCCTGCTGCACCGCGACGACGACCAGCCGGAGATCATCGAAGTGATCATCGCGAAGGGCCGCTCGACGTCGACCGGTCAGGCATCCATCCAAATCCAGGGCCACTACAGCCGCCTCGTCGGCAACGAGTGGCGGCCCTACGGGAACCATCAACAGCACGGCTGAAAGGGACAAATTCATGAGCATCGAAATCGACCGGCAGGCGGACGACCCGAAGGGCGGCATGATCCTCGCCGAACTGGTCGCGTTCGTCGAACAGTGCCAGGAACAGGGCCTGTCCGACGAGGCACGGCTGAAAGCGGAGGTGGGCTTCGGCCTGCAGCTCCGCGCCGTCCGCGTCAAGGGCGAGATTCGACCGGATCGAGGCGTCCGATGACCGATCATCTGAGCGCCGAAGACCTGGCAGCGATCCGGGAACGTACCCGGCGATTCGCGACGACGATGCCGGACACAGCACCGGCCGACCGAGCCGCACTGCTGGATGAGGTGGACCGGCTGCTGGCCATGATCGAGGACCAAGGCGTCGTCGTGCTATCCAGCAGCCCGGCCCGAACTCCGGATGAGGAGCGGCGAGTCCAGGCGCAGCTAGAGGCACGAGAAGCGCTAGAGGCCGAGGTGGAGCGGCTGCGTGCCGTGGTGCAGCGAGTCGAGGCACTGGCAGGGGGCCTGATTCAGCGAGGTGATCACGGCCGCGACGATGACGACTATTCCACGGGCTTAAGCGATGGGCTCCGAGATGCAGGCAATGAGATTCGCGCCGCGCTGGCCGGGGACATCAACAGCGGGGATCAGCCCGCGGCGTGCGGTGCCCCGATCGGGGCCGGTACCTACGGCTGTCCCAGCGTCTACGGGCCGCCACCGACCTGCGTGCTGCCAACCGGGCACGACGGTCTGCACATGCGGGACGTGAGCGACCCGTCCGGCGATCGCCCAGCCGTCGAAGACGGTGATCAACAGCCGGCGGCCGAGACCGGTCGGACCTGATGGCCGTCCTCGCCTGGGATGTGCCGACTCCGCTGGGCGTGTTCGCGGTGGGCCTGCCGGTAAGGGTGTTGCAGCGGGCCCGGTACCGGGTGAAGGTGTGTATGGACCCGCCCGGCCTGCACCTGACCGGGCGCTGCCACAGCGTCTACCTGACGCCGGGTGCGGTCCGAGAGGAGGATCATGCCGATTCGACCGGAGAACAAGCACCGGTACCCGCCGGACTGGCCGGACATCAGTCTCGGCGTCAAGACCGCAGCTGGATGGCGGTGTGAGTGCGACGGCCGCTGCGGCTGGGCGAAGTGCGGGACGAGTCTCGGCGGCGGCCGGTGTCTCGCCTCTCACGGGATGCCGCATCCGACGACGGGCAGCGGCGTGATCCTGACTACCGCTCACCTGAACCATCTCCCGGAGGACTGCCGCCGCGAGAATCTGATGGCGCTCTGCCAGGGCTGCCATCTGGCGTACGACCAGGATCATCATCGGGAGTCGGCGCGGGCGGCGAAAGAGTCGTCTCAGCCGCCTCTACTCGGCCCGTATACGGCGCCCTGATGTGAGAAGATGTATACGTGAGCGTCGAGCATCCAGCACGGGACCGGGTCCTATCGATCCGGGTCACTCCGACCGGCCTGCAGGCCGTCGATAAGCTCGCCGCCGAGCTGGGCCGCTCGAGGTCGGACACGGCCCGTCTGATGCTGCAGGCTGCCGCTACCGGCGCCGGGCTCGACATCGTCCGCCTCTACGACCGCCAACGGAAAGGGACCCGTCATGGCTGAACCGCTGACCCTGCAGGAGCTGCGCGAGAAGATCGACTGGGAAGGGGGGATCGTCGAGACCGTCGAGTACGGCATCCGGCCGGACCAGATGCCGTCGGAGTCGCTCCGCGCGGCCTGGCAGACCCTCGTCGACGCCCTGCAGGCCGCTGAGGGCGCCCGTAAGGCTGTCGACAAGCTCCTCATCGAGGACCTGTGAAGCGTCGTCAGCGCCGGGCCACGTTCGGCCCGGCGTACCGGACGCGCCGCCATCCCGGTGAGGTGTCGGCGTTCCGCGTGGAGAAGGTCCTGTTCCTGTGGCGCTGGCGGGCGTTCCAGCGGGCTCTGGTGGCGCAGGTCGTCCCGGCCATCCGGAACGGCTTCGCGGCGCTCTCCGCGGCAGCTGCGACCGCTCAGGCCGCGTTCGAGCAGGCGACCACCGCCGTCCGGTCCGACTTCGTCCTGGCCCCGCCGGTCGTCGATGAGGTCCAGGACATCCCGGACCGGGCCTGGGGCGACCTGTGATCGTGGTCTCGCCGGTCGCTTGGGCTGTCGGCGCTGTACTGTGGCTCGCTGCCGGTGTCGCGACGGCCCGCTGGATCGTCCGCGCCCCGGCTCCGGGCACGACATTCGCCGCGGTGCTCCTCTGGCCGCTAGCCCTCGCCACCTACGGGGTGATCTGGGCGGCCCTGCAGGTGTACGGCCTGGCCCACGGCCGGGCTGCCG